>Ga0129309_1000963_pt1 | contig 17543 bp, 22 predicted proteins | sample L1105metagenome_FD_94439 | JGI IMG/M metagenome (GOLD analysis project Ga0129309, IMG submission 94439) | Ring-tailed lemur group fecal microbial communities from Wisconsin, USA - L1105 metagenome | ecosystem: Host-associated > Mammals > Digestive system > Large intestine > Fecal | place: USA...
CGGAGTTTTTCCGCAATTTCCCCATACAGTTCACACGCTTTTCCATAATCTCCTGTTTTCTCATACAGCATTGCCTTACTATATAATTCATCGAAGAAAAAGGTTCCTATTTCCCCTGCCTTATCATAGCACCGGATTGCTTCATCATATTTTTTGAGTTTCTCGCAAACCTCTCCGCCATTAATATACAGCGTCCAGGCATCAGGAAATTTTTCGATTGCCTGCAGAAAACAGTCATACGCTTCCTGAATTTTTCCCGCACAAATATATGCATCAAGCAGCAGATCCATCTCCTGGGGATTTTCAGGATCTGCGTCTACCCGTGCTTTCTGCTGAAGAATTGCTTCTTCCCCTTTCCCCAGCGTAGAAAGTAAAGATATCCGGCAGGCACAGGCTCTGTAAAAGGAATGTTCATCCAGACCAGGGCCTCCATTCAGAATGCTGTCATACCACTTCATTGCTTCCTTTTGGCAGTATTCAAGCATCCACTGATGAATGTTCGCATAATTCCACTTGTCTTCTATTGAAAGTGTTCCTTCATTTATGAGCTTTTTATACTCATAAAGGCAGTTCATAAAATCATCTGGTTTTCTTGTCTTTTCATAGACAGCCGCCAGACGCTGCGCATAATTATCATAGGCTGCCGGATTCTTTTTATAAAAATCATCAATCGTTACCCCGTAAATCCTTGCTAAAGCCGGAAGTGATAAAACATCCGGTAAAGTTGTCCCACATTCCCATCTTGAAACTGTCTGCGTATTAACATTTAAAATATCAGCTACCTGCTCCTGCGTAAAATTTTTTGCAAGACGAAATTTTTTCAGATTCTCGCAAAGCACTGTTCGGTTTATATCCATTACCTTAAAATCTCCTGTCTGAAAATTTTTGTCCTATTATACTCCAAAAAAGAATGGAAAATAAGGTCTTATTTCGTGATTGCTATCTTAAAATCTGTATAGTCGATGGTCACATCTGTTTCCAGATACTATTCTGTCCGCTTCTTCCTGTGTGATTATTTTGTTTCTTACCATGCTTCGCAGCACTTGCTCTATTCTCTGTAAAGCCTATTGGCGTATAGCTCAATAATAACTGCAAAAATGTCCCAGAGTAGCTCAATGCTGCTCTGAGACATCCCTCTTATCACAATAAATCCCCAAAATTATTGTTACCCCACACGGTCATCGGAAACAAATATTATACTCTCTATATTTCAATCTCATCCAATTCTTTTATTTTCCTATTCTGACATAAAATTACAAGAACAATGATACCAGTAAGACCTGCTGCAACAAATATCAAACCTATACCAGCTCCTTTCCCAGAACCAAGGAACACAGATAAAAACTGCTGTACTTTACCATTTTTTTGCATAAATGGTCCACAGACATAATCTGCCAATAATGCGCCTGTCAAGTATCCAACAGGTGAAAGCATTCCTGTAATCATTCCCTGCAGGGCAAATATCCGCCCCTGCATGGAAGTGGATACCTTTTCACGCAAAATAACTGTCTGATAAGTAGAATAAATTGGTGCTCCAAAACACCCGAAAAATACAATTGCACACCATTGATAAACATTTCTTCCCATACCAAATAAAACGATTCCGGTGAGACACATAAAACTTCCCACATACATGATTGATAATTTTCTTTTTGGCGGTTTCATAGCTGTCAGCATCATACTTGCTGCCAGACAGCCTGCTGCCATAAATGCGGATATAATTCCCACTGCCATTTCATTATTACCTGTTCTGGCAAGAATCAATGGAGAATACATACTGTCAAAGGAAACAGCACCCATAAATTCCAGTACACTGTACATCAATAATAGTACCAGGATTCCCTGATTGGTTTTTAAAAAGGATACTCCACCCTTTATACTTCCGACAATTTCGCCAAAAGATGCTTTTTGCTCTTCCTTTACAATATCCGGTATCCTGACAAACAATAACAAAGTTATAAATGCAAATAGAAATGTCCCCAAATCTATAACAAGGATCAGACCTAATCCTCCAATGCCCAGAAGCCCTGCCGCCAGAACCGGTGTCAGTATTCCGGCAATAGAACTAATTACAGACTGCACACCGCCAACTCTTACGTAATCCTTTGGATTAACCAGCAAAGATACTGCTACCTGTGATGCCGGATTTTGAAAAGCATTCATGAAACCACTGATCACATTCACCACACACAGAATCCAAAGTTCCAAACTGCCATTCAAAAAACAACTTAAAATGGCAAATGAACATACGGCAGCAAATGAATCACAGATCAGCATAATTTTTTTCTTATTTGCATTGTCTACAATGGCACCACCAACCAGGCTCACAATAAGATATGGTACCGTACTGCAAATGGCCAGCAAAGAGGAGGCCATAACCTGACTGCTCTTTGTATATACCCAGATAATCAATGCAAAACTGGTCATGTTTGTTCCCAACTGTGAAACCGTCTGACCTGCGAACAGTAATACGAAATCCCGGATACCCCCTTCTTCTCTTCTAATCATTGATATACCTCACATTTCCCATATGTACTAATTTTTCATACATATAGCACTGGGGCGAGTGGTCATTTATAATTCCGCAAGCCTGTAAATGTGAGAACACGGTAACAGACCCTAAATATTTAAACCCTCTTTTTTTCAAATCTTTACTTATCTGATCTGACAACGCATTCTTTGCCTCTCCCTGTCCATTATGATGTTTTACATAAATCAGACTTTCGTAATTGGAATATGACCATATATATTTATCAAAGTTTCCAAATTCTTCGATAATCCGTAGAAATGCTTTTGCATTTCCTATAACAGCCTCTATCTTTCTTCTGGATTTTATCATGCCCTCTTCATTCATGATCCTGATAATATCCTGCTCTGAATACTTCGCAATCTGATGGAAATCAAAACCAGCAAAGCATTTCCGAAAGATATCACGTTTTTTTAGCATCATTGTCCAGTTCAGTCCGCATTGCATGACTTCCATGGAAATATACTCAAAATGCTTTCTGTCATCGTGAAGTGGAATTCCCCACTCTTCGTCATGATATTTTTGTACGATACCGCCGTCACAGCACCAACTGCATCTGTCCATAGAAAACCTCCTCAAATATTTTCCATCATTATACAATGTATTGGCGACAGCTATATGTCGTAATTAGATAAAAAATTTTGAGCTGTTGCTATCAGCTCTTCCCGGTAATCATCCGGTCCTATCACCTTTACTCTGCTGCCAAAACTCAGCAGTAATGCTTTCCACAATCTTTCCTTTGCTGGAACATCAATATAAATTCTGCATATCCTGTCATCAATTTTCTCTATAGAGCAGTCAGGAAAATATTCTTTTATCAGCCCGGTTTCATTCTTGTCAAACTGCACCTCTATATGAATACAGGTTTTATAATAAGCCTGTTCGGATTCTTTCATTCTTTCTTCAATATTCCCATGTTCCTGCTCATAATGCTGATTCTCTATAACAAGACGATCCATCCTTGCCACTTTGAACGTCCTGTAATCCTGCCTGGCTTCCTCATATGCAAACAAATACCATGCATACCACTTATAATGGATCGCCAAAGGCTGTACCGTTGGATGAAAATGATCTCCATCCGCATTGCGGTAATCAAAAGAAATATAGTTCTTCCGGGCAATCGCCTGTTCCAGCATTGCGTTCATGTCCTGAACCTGCTGATTCTCCTTTGTCACACTAAAATCCCAAAATACTTTCTGGCCGCCTTCCTTTTCAATGATTGCATTATATTTTTCGATCAGCGAATTTAAAGTATCACTGGTATAAGAGGTTGCAAGGCTTTTCAGGGCCTTTATTACAAGCTGCTGTTCCTCATCACGAATATCCGTATTTTTTATTTTATAATTTGGCAATATGGAATATCCGCCATTTTTCCCCGCATCTGCATATACGGGTATTCCAATAGAAGATATACTGACCATATCTCTTTGAATCGTTCTGACTGATACATGAAAACGCTCTGCCAGATAGCTTGCAGGAACATGGTCATGATTCAGCAGATATATGATAATTTCCAATAAGCGGTCTATTTTCATCACTGCTCTGCCGTCCTTTCGTTTCTCTCAGATATGAATCCGGAATTTATCTCATATATCTAACCATTGAATAAAAGCTGTTTTATCTGTACAGTTATATCCTGCATTTTTATAAAACTCTAACGTCTTTTGTTCTTTTGAACCTGTAAGCAGCATCATCTTGTAGCAATTATTACTTACAGCTATGGTTTTTGCATAATTTAAGCATTCCGTGGCATAACCATGCCCTCTATAGTCTGCATGAGTAACAACATTTTCCACAAACGCATATGGACGTATGTTTCTTGTTAAGTTTGGAATAATCACACAAACGCACGAAGAAACAATCTTTCCGTCGATAGCCTTCACAATAAGATGATGATTTTTATCTGCTATAATTTGATTCCAAATGACCGATAAATGTTCTGACTGTTCCGGAACATTTTCTTCATGCAAATACAAATATAAATTCAACACTTCCAGCAAATCTTCCTGGTTCGCTTCACGAATCATTCTTATCACCTCAACTCATTTATCTCCGTCATAAAAATATTTAATTATTACATTCTGATTTCCGACTTAAAATACTGTTCCTGAAACTTTATCTGCTCCATGATTTCCTTCTCACTAAAAGAAAGATTTTCAGGTGCAACCACCTATTTTTCTTCAACATCATCCAACCGATGTATAATCGCAATAATCTTTCCTGTAAATTCTTTGACAGCTTCATTTACACCAATGATATAAGCATCCTGCTCCTCACCATCCGGAGCCATAATGCCTTCAATATATCCGTAGTTAACAGGATAATACAGGTCTTTATGTTCTGGATGATAACTTCCAAGCGGTCTGTCAACAATGACTTTTACAATCTCTCCAATCATTTCAGCCTCCTTTTCTGCAAAAACGTTCAAACCGTCTGATGCATCTATCCACATCGCGCTGCAGTGCCTTTGTCAGACGCAAGTCCGGCTCATACCAGATATTTTTTAGTTCCAGCTTTCCCTGCTTTTTATCATAAGCCATTTCTATCCTGCCTGCAAATCTGTCTCCATAGAGAATCGGCAAAACATAATAACCATATTTACGCTGCTGTTCCGGCGTATAGATTTCCCATTTATAAGAAAAATCAAAAACTGCTCCAATAAGCTTCCTGTCCCAGATCAGATTATCCAGCGGCGCAATAAATTCGCAGCGCTTTTTCATCGGGGGATTGTTCAATATAAATTCTGCAAGTCCTGCATCCTCCCTGCGGCAATACAGCGGCTCCCCAATCTCTTCCACTTCCACTTCAATAATCTTCTCTTCTTTTAACAGCATCTCGAAAATAGCATTTCTCTGTGCAGCCTTAAGTCCCCGTATACCCAGCCATGCGTCAGAAGCACGGTTCCACAAAAGTCCCACCGAACCAATGCGCTCTGACACCAGCCATTTTCTATAATCAAAATCCGAAGGATAAGGCTCTGGTTGATTCAAAAATTCTGCCGGAATGCATTTTTCAATCAGATCATAATATTTCAGTGTTCCGCTCTTATGATGGATTCCCAGCTCTCCGACAAAATACATATGTTCCAACGCCGCTCTCGACAACCTGGTATCACTCCAATACCAGAAGACCTTTTCCGCTATGTCCAAATCTGCGCTGCACAGTGGTCCCCGCCGTGCAATTTCCTCACGCACCCGTTCCTGTACTTCCAAAATTTCTGTATGGCTTCTCTCCCAGCTTCGGTGAGCCTGTCGATCCCGGCCAAAATATTTCCAGTTTTCTATTGGAAGAATCGCGAGATTTTTATCAAAATAATCCACCAGTTTCCGGTCAATATATAAAAGCTCATAAAGCATCGTCTTTTGATAGTCTTTGATTCTGGACTGCAAAACCAGATCCGCATTTCTGCCACAGACATCCACCGGATCAAACTGAATGCATCCTGCCTGCCGGATAAAAGAAAGGATTCCTTCTTTTCCAACAAATTTGTAATCCCCCAGCAAGCCATGCTTTAATAACAAAAACTGCCGCGCCTGTTTTTTCGTAAAATAAATTCTGTCCATTTGCCCTCCACCGCTAATACAGAAAACGGCAGAACCCGTCATCATACTGTAGCAACAGAATTAATCCGTAATGTTTCCTATTTCTTATTGAGAACCCAATAGTATTTATACTGAGTGCCATCATGTTCGATCAGTGCATGCTCTGATTCTTCATACCCCAGTGCCGCCAATGCCTGAATACGTTCTTTTGCAGTTGGCACTGCTTTCGTTGCCAGCATCCGGCAGGAAAACATGTCAACATATCTCTCTGTATAGTTCGAACAGAAACATGGAGCCGTTCCGCCAGATCTCTGGCGGAAACATTCTCATGATTCAAAAGATAAATGACAATTTTCAGCAGTCTGTCTATTTTCATTTGAACAGCTCTCCCTAATGATATCGATTCACAGTTATTGTTTTAGCCCAATCAACTGGAAGTTAGTAAACAACTTCTTGATGTTCTCCGTGAATGAATACAACTTGACCATCGGCCAATTCAATCACCCCATTCTTAGGCACTTCTCCACAAGAATTTCCCTTTTCAGCGTGTGGAATCAATGGATTTGTTAAATACCTTAGTCCATCAGCAAAATTTCCAGCAGCGACCATGCTGCCCGCGCTGATTCCGAGATATACCAAGCCACACTCTACCGCCTGCTTAAGCGGCTCCGAAAACCCGGTTCTATTTATTTCTTGCAAAAGTGCTGCGGCATTTCCTCCACAAAAAACAATGATATCATACTGGACAAGTTCCTCCGCGCTCATCAAACGAATCTGTGCGGGTATGTTGTTAACATAGCTTGAATATGTCCTTTCATATCCGTTGGAAAGCAGAAGCGCCAAATCATACAGAAGGATATTATTGAGGGGAATTCCCATGCTCATAAGTCGTTCCATGCATATAATAATTCCTTCCCTTGCACCATCATTTTCCACTGCGGCAGATGGTACAAAAATCACTTTTGTGTTTTTGGGTTCTTTGTCGATACACTCCCAAAATAATTTCGCGGTCTTATCATTTAAGCCACTGGAACTCAAAAAAAGATTTCTCATTTCTTTTCTCCCTCTTCTTTTTTCTTATCATATCAGTAAATATAACTGCTGTCTTTCTTTCATCTGGCGAATGCACGGTGCCCTTCCGAATTTCTTCATCCGTTAGGTCTTTCCCGCCCCCCCCATTCCTCCAAAAGCCTCATTGCAAACTGCTTTATGTTTCCTGATGTAAGAAGTTTCTCTATTTCTTTTATATCCATTTCTATTTCCTTCCTGTGCGTCAAATTCCAGCTTGTATTGCTAACTTTTTACTACTAATCAGCAAGTAACTCTTCCATTTCACGTATTAGCCTGCCAACATTTTGCGGAACATGTGCATCCGAAGCTGTTAATATCCGTACATTATTCTTTTGCATAGCTTTTAACATTTCTTTGTTCATCCCCAACCTGGAATCACAATAATTGATTGCCAGACCACTGCTTTCCTCAATGTACATATGATTTTCTTTTAATGCAGCTGCAAGTTCATTATATTCTATGTCATAGTTATTAACTGGATATGCGCCAAAACACTGCAAAGAATTCGGATGTGCCAACCCGGTGAACAGCTTACTTTTCACTAATGTACGCATTAAATTATAATAACGCTGATATAATGAATTTAAATCATAATCTTCTTTCTTCCATGGTTGCTTCATATGGCTGAATGCCCATCCATCAATAAAATGAATCGAACCAACAAGGAAATCAAAAGGATACGTTCCCTTAATTCTTTTTATATCCTCTTCATGCCCTGGAGAATAACAAACCTCTAATCCAAATTTTATCCTGATTGGAAACTGCTCTTTCTTCATATTTTCTATGAAATCCGTATATTCTTTCAATGGTCGTGCTGCTTCAAGTTTTTTTCTATACCATTGATTTTGATATGCATTGTAATGTGACATTTCATCATACAGACTCTGACATTCTTTAAAAATATGAGTGTGTTCCAGAAAATATATTTCATCAATATCCCTCATTAAAGCATATCGTATAAATTCCTGTATCCACTCAACACAATATTTCCCTTTTTCTAAATGAACATGAGCATCAACCATGCATGATTTCCTCCCTGCAATCCACGATTTGCTGCAACAACTTTTCTTTATCAATCCGGGTAAAATCCGTTGTATCCAAAATAATGTGTGGGCCATTTGCTACAAAACTGTCCATACCCCTATTAACAATTCCATTTACAAAGCTTTCATACGGAATCGATGCCACAAAATTATTTTGTATTTTTTCAGGATAGCAATCATTTACAATATGCCCCCGATGCCTGTCCGGACTATCATTTCTTTTTAAAAAGCGTTGATATATTTTCTCATAATCTCCTGTTAAAGTAACAGTAATCGCTTTATATGAATATTTTTCAAGAATTGCAACTAATCCCTCTTTTGATACATTTTCAAAATTGTTTTCTAAAATAAAGGATTGTCCCCTTTTCATGAGCTGTTCAGCCATATAATACATGATATTCATGCCCGCAATACCTAACATAACCTTTTCTTCTCTTGAACGAAATCCAATCGTATCATACAGCAATTCTTTAATTTTATCTTTTGAAATAACTGGTAAGCCTAAATACTCTGCTAAAACTTCCGCCATTGTACTCTTTCCCGCAGCCGGAATTCCTGTAACCAATATACAATACATATGCAGGATCTCCTATTCTATAAATTTACCACCTGGACTTTTATACCAATATCCTCTGCTTGTACCAAAAAATCTTCTGACACCCTTTCATCTGTTATTAACAAATCATAATCCTCTATTTTGCACACAGAATGAATGGAATTCCACCCTATTTTTTTAGAAGGATATAGCCCAATATTCATTTTACTATTTTTCATAACAGCTTTTCCAAATTCAACTCCGGAACTACTGTGTATAGAAGCTCCAAACTCTATTGAAAGAGCCGAGTGGGACAAAAACGATTTATCAATCTGAATATTCTTTACCATTTGGATTGTATAAAAATCGTGGCAATGGCCACGGTGAGACATTTCCCCTCCCAGGAGGATAACTGAAATACTTTCCTTTTTTCTCAGGTTATCTGCAATCGTAACCGAATTTGTTAAAACTGTTATCTCTAATTCATCCGGCAGATTTAAAGCCATATAATATCCAACAGAGGAAGTGGTAATATATATTACATCATGTTCTTTAATATATTTTATTGCACACTTTGCTACTGCCATATAATCTTCTCTAATCTCTGGCAAATCTTTCGGATTATACATTTTTTCCGGATAGACTCTTTTTGAATCTATCGTAATAGCTCCTCCATGTGTTCTCTGTAACACCCCTTTTTTCTCTAACAACCTCAAATCTCTTCTGGCACAATCTGCTGATATATGATATAGCTCCTGAATTTCGGACACCATAATTCTCCCAGTCTCATTGACTCTCTTTACAATATCCTTTTGCCTTTCTTCCATAAACATAATTCTTTCCACCACCACCAATTTATACTTATTTACATTTGTTTATTCTTGTTTATGTTTTATTATACGCAATTTCTTTGAGTATGCAATACCCTTTTCCAATATTTTCAAGCCGACAACTCAGCGATTGCCCTCCTAGCGGCTGCCTGGCTTTCTTTCCTAATTACTTTTTCTAAAGCACTATCCCCATACCATATCTTCATGAAAAAGCACCCGCCAGTCATCATCAACACTGACAGATGCTCTCACCCTTAATACACCTCATCAAAATACCCAATGAATACGGTCATCCGCAACATCCCGTCCTAATCGAAAACGTCACATTCGCCAAGCAGGTACTCATAATCTGCTTTCTCCTTTGGAACCACACGCTTTGGGATTTTATCCATTTCTTCTTTGTACGCCTGGAAGAATCCGATAACCTTCAATGTGTCTAAAAAGTCCTGACCCTTTGCCTTTTCACTTCTCTCCTGGAATTCCTCTCCGTAATCTTTCTCGTATACTTCATTTTCCATGCTTCGCACCCTTTCCTGTAGAACAATTTACCACTATGGGTAGGATGTTATCATAGATTTCTTATTATTCGTTATCTTGAAAGATAATTTTATGGGTCTATATTGATAAGTTTGTTAGACAAGATTTGTAAAAAATCCACGACTGTCCGCATTTGTAAAATGTGGGCACAGCAGCATGATAAAAATCCGACAGACACATCCATTCCACAGATGCCTGTTGCCGGACTTTTACCTATGCTTCAAATTTGTATCCGCTGCCGATAACTGTTTTTATGTACCTCTCCCCAATCTTCCGTCTGATCTGGCTTATCACGTTCACAACCGCCGTACCACACCTATCACCGGTTTCCCGCCACACAGCTTCGTATATCTGCTCTTTACTGAATACCCATCCCGGATGCTGCGCCAGATAAGATAAGGTAAAGAATTCATAATGCGTCATGGATACTAATTGGCAATCCCGATAAACCGTCTGCTCTTTCATACGGACAACCAACCCTGGAAAAGCAATGACATCCATGGAATGATCAGAGTCTATTGTTCCCACTATCGGCAGTAAAGCAAGAATAATTTCTGAAACATCCCCTGATTCCTCAATCTTTCTCAACACAATCTCTATCATCTTGACCGCCTGTTACCGTTCAGAAAAACTGATTGCTTCAATCGCAACACTGCCGCCCCGTACAACTTCAATCCTGCCGGAGAAATCACTTTCCAACAGTTTAATCAGATCATTATTCCCTGTCTCTGGCTGCACACTTTCGATCAGAGCCGTTGATGGGGCATAATCAATCATCTTCGCCTGAAAAATCTCTTTTATGTAAGACAGTTTCATCATATCATGCTCCGAACATCCGTGAATTTTCACAAACATTAATTCCTTCATGTGAATTGCTATGTCCGTAAAATCAACGACCTTAATGACCTCCACGCTCCGGTTAAGCTGCTTCTTTACCTGTTCAAATGTCTTATCGTCACTGGTAAGGCTGATTGTCATTCTTGAAATCGTAGTATCTTCTGTTGTACCGACAGTCAGGCTGTTCAGGTTGTAGGACTTTCCGGAAAACAATCCGGAAATACGTGCCAGCACTCCGATATCATTTTCAACAAAAAGGCTGATCCATCTTTTCTTCATCATTCGTCACCTCCCATGATCATATCGCTTAAAGGATTTCCCGGCGGGACAATCGGAAGAACATTTTCTTCCCGTTCTATGATAAATTCAATCACTGTAGGAATTTTCTTTGTATTTTTAGCCTCTGATAATGCACTTTCGATTTCCTCGTACCTCTGAACCCGGATCGCCTTTGCCCCGTAGCTTTCTGCCAGCCTGATAAAATCCGGTGTATATTCCGGGCAGCAGGCAGAGGGTGTATTGCAGGCCGCAGCACAGCTTTTACGGTAACGCAGGCATGTGCTGGAATACCGCTTATCGAAAAACATTTCCTGCCACTGCCTGACATTCCCCAGATATCCATTATTCAGGATACAGATGATGACCGAAAGTTCATATACAACCGCTGTGGCCATTTCCTGAATATTCATCTGGATACCGCCATCACCGCAAATCGTAATGACATCTTTATCCGGATTTCCCAGTTTTGCTCCAATTGCTGCCGGAAAGCCATAGCCCATTGTTCCAAGCCCGCCGGAGGTCAGCATCTGCTTCTGATCTGTCAGTTCAAGAAATTGTGTAGTCCACAACTGATTCTGCCCGACATCTGTTGTAATAACCGCATCAGAAAATATTTCATTTATTTTCTGTATGACTGCAAACGGTGTGACTCCTGACGCACCCGTCTGCTTCATCCCAAGCGGTTTCTGCTTTTTCCACTCATCAATCTGCATTCTCCACTCATGAAAATCAAATTCCGGCGTTTTTTCAAGCAATGCGGTAATTGCGTTTTTTGCATCTGCCACAATCGGAATATCTACTTCTATATTTCTTGAAATGGATGCCGGATCAATATCCACATGGATGATAGCTGCTTTTTTGGCAAATTCACTGACTTTACCGGTAATGCGGTCATTGAAACGGACACCGATGGAAAACAACACATCACATTCACTGATTGCCGTATTCGCAGCATAGCTCCCATGAATACCAAGGTTCCCAACATACAGGGGATGACTGGTAGGAATTGCCCCTTTCCCCATAATCGTAGTAACCACCGGAATCCCTGTTTTCTCAGCCAAAGCAGTCATAACCTCATTTGCACGGGAAATATTCACACCTCCGCCCAGCAGGAAAACCGGATGCTTTGCCCTTTTCAGACAATCCAGTGACTTTTTGATCTGCCCCATATGAACCGATGTATTTGGCTTATAACTGCGGATCTCGATACTCTGTGGATATCCGTCACTTCCTAACGCCTGCTGAATATCCTTTGGAAGATCCACCACTACAACGCCCGGTTTCCCAGACCTTGCGATATAAAATGCTTTCTTTATCGTAATGGCTAAATCTTCCCGTCTGCGGACGGTAACTGCATACTTGCTGATGCTCCTTGTAATCCCAACAATATCAACTTCCTGAAACGCATCATTTCCAATCAGATGTGTCGGAACCTGCCCCGTAAAGCAGACCAGGGGAACACTGTCATAATTGGCAGTTGCAATTCCCGTAACCAGATTCGTTGCTCCGGGTCCGCTTGTCACAAGGCACACTCCGACTTTTCCTGTGGAACGTGCATATCCATCTGCAGCATGAACCAGTCCCTGTTCATGACGGGGAAGAATCACATCCAGCCCTTTTACACCATAAAGAGCATTAAACAAATCAATGGCCTGCCCTCCCGGATAGGCAAAAAGCGTATCCACCTGTTCCGCTAATAATGCTTTTACAAATAATTCTGCTCCAGTAATCTGCATCGCATACTCCTCCTTTATGATTGCGTGTACTCGCTTGCATTACAGGTATTTTTTTACGGTACTATCACATGACAGTACCGTAACACTATTTCCGTTCAGGTATTCCCTGAATAAAGGTTGCGACCGACTGCTTGATATACTGCTCTTTCCTGACACCAGACAGTTTTTTGTCAAATGAGGCACTTAAAAATGTATATCCGAAGGTACTTGAAAAGATCATCAGTGCCAGACACTCAAAATCCAGATGTGGTAATTTGCCCCTTTGTTCCATTTCTTCAAAGTACTGTATCAGTGAAGAAAGAAACGCCTGGGGAACTTTCATCACCATCGGTGCAGTTTCTTCATAGATCTGCGGTGCCCTGAGTCCAATCGAAAGATTTACAAAATCCGGTGTGATTTTCTCCATATACTTTTCCATGAACATTTCCAGATCAGGCTGCAGTTCCCATTTCACATCTTTGAATATTTCCGGTGTAAGATCAGCTCTCCATTTTTCCTCTTCCACTCCGCTTAAAACAATATCCTTTTTGTTTTTGAACTTACGAAACAAGGTACATTCATTCACACCTGCGGTCTTTGCAATATCCTTTGTCGTTGTTGCGACATATCCTTTATCCCTGATCAGTGACATGGTTGCGTCTATGATCTTCTGGCTGGTTTCATCCACCTTAACCACTCCCTTTCAATGCAAGTGAACACTTTCATCCATTTTAGTCGATAGCACCAGGAAAGTCAAGACGATAATACAAAACGTCCTGGAAAAATAATACAAAACACCCTGGAAAAGTAATTCTTAATACAGCCCCAAAATATCTTCATTTCCGTTCAAAATGCACCCAATCGTTTTTTGAGTAGGGCTATCGTTAAATTTGCACCCTCTGATGCCTGGAGGGTGCATTGTATCAATTTATGGTACGCAAGCCATATTGCGTAATCAAATTGATACAATCGGCTATCGTTTTATGAGTATGCGAAAACGCCCATGGTTAGGGCGTTTTTCGTAGTAGGGACTGCACCCTTGGAGGTGCAGTTACCGTTTTTTGAATAGGGATTGTATGCTTTTCGTGAGTTTGCGGGGAAAAATTTAACGGTTGTATCATTTAGCGAGTAGGAAACGTTAAATTTTGCACCCCGAGAGGGCGAAAATGCACCCTATCGTTAAATTATTGATTTCAGCAAAATCTCTATCGTTCTCTAAACACATCATCCATTACATTTTCTTTACAATCTCAACTGCATAGGAAATTAAATTATCCCGTATGTTCTTTTGCGTATTCCAATTTCGAGAATCCCACACCTCACCGCTTACATCATCACCAGCATATAACAACTGGTTAAGGTAACCGATGACAGGAAGATTGTTTTCCCGGGCAAATCGATCCAGTTCCTTCCTGAAAAAAGTAATCACACATTTTTCAGGAAGACTTTTAGCCAGAAAATCCCCTGGTTGAATAATCGGATTTTTACTAGTATCAAATTCACAAATGGGATATTTATTTTTCAATATCATGTCTTTTACCTCTTCAAATTCTAAATAACGTTGAATCAATCTGTCTTTTGGCTTCTATTAAATCATCTTTTAAAATTCCGTTTCCATCTTTCATAGACTTCCAAAAACTGGAATTTTGGGTTCTCATCACAATGCCTTTTTCAGCTTTATATAAATGCCTACAAAACAGGTATACGGTTTAATTATCGATTCAAAGTGTTGCCCGTCGTCGAGCGCGAATTTATTATTCATTGCAAGCCAATCGTCCCATGCTTTGTCGAAACAATTCATTTCCCATGTATTCACCGACTCGATTCTATCGCTGCCGCCGATAAGTTCTTTCCAGAGTTTTGGACTTTTGAACATATAGGCATCATCACCAAGCCAATCGGAAAGAAGTTCTTCGGCACAGCCTGTATATTCATCCTTCAGACCAGGTATTCCAATTAAAACCACCCCATTATCTTTAATAAATGGCAAAATCTTTTCCTGAAAAAAGCCCTTACTTCCTGCAAAATAATGATAAGAGTCAATACTAATCAGAGCACGGAACTGCTTTTTTGCAAAATGAAGATTGCTCGCATCTTCACAAATAGGCGTTATCTGCTCTCCAACACCCCATTTAACAAACCGTTTTCCATTTTCTTCTGCGCTTACCCATAAATCATTTGCAAAAACCCTTGCTCCGGTTTCTTTGGCAATGACAAGACTTGTCAACCCCGTTCCGCATCCTAAGTCAAGAATCATATCATCAGGAGCAAGCTGTAAAGGATATTTGTCAAATAGCTCTGCTAATATCCTTACGCTATTTGGACCCATCATAGTTTCTGCCGAAATATATGCCTTATAGTTACCAATATTCATACGCCTTACCTCCTCTAAATCCTTCAAATCCATATTTGCCTCTTCGTCCGTATTGCAAGCATACCATAGATAAGGGACTCTTTCCACTGTTTTCAGATGCTCGTTGCCGGCCATTCTCATACTTCAAATTTATATCCATTCCGATAACTGTCCTTATGTACTTATCCCCGATCTTCCTTCTGATCTGGCTTACCACGTTCGTCACCATTGCCCCGCCATCTCCGGATTTATTCCACACGATTTCATATATACATCACCCGGAACAGTTTTATCTTTACACTGCTCCGGGTGACACCTTCTATCCCACAGACCGATACCCTCTCCCAACCATCGTCTGAATCAAATCCGGGTTTTTCAACTTTCTCCTAAGCTGGCAGATCACGTTATAGACCACATGCTCGCACCCGGCCACACACTCTTTCCAAACAGTTTCATAGATCTGTTCCGGCGAAAACACCCAACCCGGATATTGTGCCAGAAGAAGGAGGACATCAAATTCTTTGGGATAGAGGCTGACATTTTCAGATTCTAATATAACTGTACAGCACTGTGGATCAATGGTAAGGTTGCCTCGTTGGATGACAGGCTGGCGTTTGATATTCATTTGTGTTAACATCTTTTCCTCCTTGCCTAACGAACTAATTTCTACCTCCTATTCCCATTTAAAGAATCTGATCCATAGGAGTTAAGGCCATTCTCTTAAAGTTGCTTTTTATTAAAAAGCCTAATCGCAAGTAACAGCCCTAGAATTGATATAACAATGGAAACCACTGCAGGAATCATAAAATCGGACAGGGTTATTTCACCAGAAATCAAATCTATATTCTTAGTAGTTAAAATGAACGGATTGAATTTTGCAATCGGTTCTATAATACCGAGTAAGGATATAACAGCAACGATACCTCCGGTAAAAAGTATGCCTGTAAAAGTCTGCCTGAATATGACACAACCAATCATCAGAATACTTAAATAAAGAAAGCCGGCAATCCAAAGCGCAAGTGCCGCAAAAGCAACATTAGGAAGTGATACATCCTTCCATAAAAACGCTGTATAACCATAAGTCGCAGCATAACTAATCCAATAGCTGATTGTCATCAGAATAGCTGCTACTGTATATTTTGCAAGAATAACAGCCTTGCGTGATAGTCCTTTTGTCACCATTAAGACCAGGGTTCCTTTGGAGTATTCACCCGATAGGCAACTGCCATACAGAATGATAAATGCACTGAAACCAACACCAGAAATATTTTTGTAAAATTGTTTCCATGCGTCTAATGCAACGGGTTCTGAACTCATTTCCATATCTGCCGCCAAAGCCGACAGAATTTCCGGCGTAAATTTTGCAAGGAACGCACTTGTTATGCCAAAAATCAGAAACACTGCAAACATAATAAGGAAACGGTAATTTTTCATATTTTCTGTAAATTCTTTTTTTACGAACGCAATATATCCGCTCATTTTATCACCTCCAGGAACAGACTTTCAAGGGACGGTTCCATAATCTCCATTTTAGCAGGACAAAGACCAGTCTCTGTAAAGACACGAAAAAGAACATGCTGCACCTTTTTTATATCCCGACTGTGCAAAATGATCTCTCTGTTATTTTCTTCTGAATCAGGAAGAAATGGTTTAATAGCTTCCTGCTTTCTAAACATCTGTAATTCGCTATCAGCAGAAAACTCCAAAAGCAGGCTGTCATGCCCATGCAATGCCTTGATTTCTGCAAGAGTCCCACATACAGCTATTTTCCCACCGTTCAAAAATGCAACGCGGTCACAAATGCGTTCTACATCTGAAAGAATATGGGTAGAAAACAAAACCGTCGTAGTTTTGCTGATTTTGTGAAGGATGTCCAGGATTTCTTTTCGCCCTACCGGATCAAGGGCACTGGTAGGTTCATCGCAAATCAACAGTTTGGGTTGTGTCAGCAGTGCCTGTGCTATCCCCAGACGTTGCTTCATACCTCGGGAAAAACCTCCGATTTTTTTAGATGCGCCATTTAATCCTACAAGTGTCAGGAGTTCGTCTCCTCTTTGCTCAATCTCTTCTTTTGACACACCAATGACTTCTCCACATAGTCTTAAATATTGCATAGATGTCATATAATTGTAGAACTCTGGTACATCTGGAAGATAACCTATAAATTGGTTTGTTTTTGTCTGCCCAAAACTGACCAGCTCATTGCAGACATAAATTTCTCCATTATCAGGCTGCAGCAGCCCAAGTACCATTTTCATGGTTGTTGTTTTGCCA
>Ga0129309_1000966_pt1 | contig 17473 bp, 17 predicted proteins | sample L1105metagenome_FD_94439 | JGI IMG/M metagenome (GOLD analysis project Ga0129309, IMG submission 94439) | Ring-tailed lemur group fecal microbial communities from Wisconsin, USA - L1105 metagenome | ecosystem: Host-associated > Mammals > Digestive system > Large intestine > Fecal | place: USA...
ATATTCCCCATCATTGTTTGTGGTACTAAAGAAGCAATATAACTTCCTACCATAGTAAACAGTAATACAGATACTAACATATAAATTCCATGTTTTATATCAATATTGCCATTTTTATAATAAGTATAAGCACTAATTGCCGATGCTAACACATCACTAGCCAAAGCTACTCCAACTGCATGATAAGGATAAAAATCTAAAAAACAAATTAACATCGGTGAAATAACTGAAGCTGCTGATAACCCTGCTAAACCGGTTCCTATTCCAGCACCAAGTCCCGCTATTGCATAAATGATGAATGCATACATTTTAATTCCTCCTTGACATTTTCATTCATTTTACGAAAGAAAGATTTTATAAGTTCTATTTCTTCTACTGACATATTTTTAAAGAAAACATCATAAAACTCTTTTTGACATCTCTGTCCTTCTTTAATAATTTGATTTGCTTTATTTAAGATAATAAGATGATGTATGCGTTTATCCATTTTATCTTGCATAATGTCTACTAATCCTTTTTTATACAATAAATCAATGGCTTTAGAAACGTGTGATTTAGCAATTCCTCTTATTTTGACAATATCACTTGCTTTATCAAATTGAGGATTATTATATAAAAACATCAATACATCAATCTCTATTTTTAATAAATCATATTTTTGCATAACTGGCTGTAATTTTAATTCATATAGTTTTGCTGTTTTTGCTAAATTATATAATATCTCCATAAATACCTCTCATTAGTTCTCTAGAGAACTATATATTAGTATAATCATTTATTAAAAAAAGTAAATAAAAATAAGAAATGGAAAAAATTATCCATTTCTTTTACGAACATTAGAAAAATCAAATTTATTTTATTAATAATTGCTGCCATGTATTCATACCAACAATTCCGTCAACAACTAATTGATGATCTTTTTGAAATGCTTGAATAGCATTTTGTGTTTGCGTACCGTTAATACCATCTAATTGTCCTACTGGATACTTTAACATAGCCAAACGTTCTTGCAATAATTCATCAATATCATATAGTAAACAATGAATTTTATCTATTTCATTATTTCGATGATCTAATAGCTTTAAAATTAGTTTAAGTATGTCAACTTCTCTTTTTAATTTCTCTTTCATATTCCCTCCAAAAAAACTATAAATCCTGTTTCGATGAAAGATTCGCAACAAAAAAGAATTGCACTTTGCAATTCATTTTTTTAATTATAAAAATTAATTTTCTATTTTTTGCATTATTTTCCAAAACGACAAATTTCCCAACCAAATGACATTTAATTTTAGTTTTAATGAATAATTTGTATAAAAAAACAGAATATAGTATTCTGCTTCTTTCAATATTTATATTATATTTTAACAATTAAATCTAAAATATGACTAACTAACTGAACCATTAATGAACTTGTAATTAAAGCACCAGCCATTATTGTCAATAATCCTCTATTTGATAATCTTTCCATTTTATATACCTCCCAAGTATCTATTTATTCAACAAAAATAATTATATATATTTAAAATGTATCTTTTTAAGACACTTATAATATAACTTTTATTTTTCTATTTGTCAATATAAAAGTGTCTTTTTTAGATATTTTTGTTTACTGATTGTCTTTTTAATGGTATTATTAAGACACAAGGAGTGATATAATGACCGGTGAAAGAATAAAAAAACTAAGAAAAGAAAAAGGCTTAACTCAACAAGAGTTAGGAGAAATGCTAGGTGTACAAAAATCTGCTATTGCTAAATACGAAAATGGGCGTGTTCCCAATTTAAAAAAAGAAACTATTTCAAAGCTCGCAGAAATATTTAATGTCACACCTAATTATTTATTAGGGATAGATGAACCTGCGATGCCATATTTTTCTAACAATATTGATATTCCTTTATACAGTGATGTTTGTTGTGGTGAAGGAATGTTTGTTGAAGATAATATAGAAGAATATATTTCCTTGCCAGAATCTTTATTAAATCCAAGAAAAGACTACTTTTGTCAATATGCTAATGGAGATAGTATGAAAGATGAAAGTATTCAATCAGGTGATTTGATTGTTTTTGAAAAAACACAGAATTTAAATAATGGAGATATTGGCTGTTTTAGTGTAGAAGATAATGTAGCAACTTGTAAAAAATATTATAGAGACCATACAAATAATTGTGTCATTTTACAACCTGCTAATGACAAATATTCTCCAATTATTATTAATGAATATAATTATCAATCGTTTAAAATTATTGGAAAATTATCTTTAGTTATATCAAAAAGATCATAAATATATTTAATAAAAAATTTTATGAATATTATATTTTTAATTAAAAATACTTTAAAATAGCATATGCCAAAAATTGTCCATGAAAAGCTGGAAAATCATTAGCCAAAAAAATGGAAAATGATGTTTTTTATTCATGAGAAAAAGTAATTATGATAAGTAATCATAATAAGATTATTGTTTTTTGTACTTTTACAAAAGAAAATCATATTTCTTATTTACCATATATACCATTTATAAGTTACATTTATATTGATAAAAATTATCGAGGACAGCGTTTAAGCAGAGCATTGATTAATTTTGCCTGTAATTATGCTAAATCCTTACAATATAAAAACATCTATATAATTACTGATCATCAGCAATTATATAAAAAATATGGTTTTGAAATAATTGATTGAGCATATAATACAAAAGGAAAAAAGAAAAAATATATAAAAAAACTCACGGATCTCCGTGAATTTTTATTTTACAGTAACTAATTCTAAATAAGATGTTGTTCCCGGAATACTTGGTGTTCCTCCTGTAACAATGATTTGTTCACCAGGTTGCACAAAGTTTTCTTTAGCAATAATTTGAGCATATTCAATCATTGCCTGTCTAGAACCCATTGTTTTTACATATACAGATTTAACACCCCAGTTTAATGATAAAGCTTTTGGTGTTTTAATATTAGGTGTAGCAGCAATGATCATAGATTTTGGTCTATAACGTGACATTTTTCGTGCTGTAAATCCTGATTCCGTAAATGCAATAATAGCGGCTACATTAAATTTATATGCAATTTCCGCAACCGACATACAAATTGCTTCACTTGTATCTTCTGGAGCACTGCGAATTGCCTTTCTTTGTAAAGAAGCATAATCTAATGTTTCTTCTGTCTTTAAAGCAATTTTTGTCATAGTCATTACTGCTTCTTCAGGATATTTACCAGATGCTGATTCACCAGATAACATAATTGCATCAGTACCATCATAAATTGCATTTGCTACATCGGATACCTCTGCTCTTGTTGGTCTTGGATTTTCCTGCATACTTTCTAGCATTTGTGTTGCTGTAATAACAACTTTACCTAATTCCTTACATTTTTTAATAATATGTTTTTGAATTAAAGGTACATCTTCAGCAGGAACTTCAACACCTAAATCACCTCTAGCGACCATAACACCTTCAGCAACTTTTAAAATATCTTCGATATTATCTACGCCTTCTTCATTTTCAATCTTAGCGATAACCTGAATATTTGGCTTTCCATTTTCAATCAATAATTTTTTAATATCTAAAATATCTTGAGGTCTTCTACAAAATGATGCTGCAATAAAATCAACATCCTGTTGACAACCAAAAGTAATATCATCAATATCTTTTGGTGATAAATAATCAAATCCTAATTTAACTCCCGGTACATTGATACCTCTTTTATTTTTAACAACTCCATCATTGGCACAAACACAAACAATATCACTACCTTCAACATGATCAACCAATAAACCTACTTGACCATCATTGACAAGTATAAAACCTCCCGGTTTGACATCTTTATATAATTCTTTATAGGTTATAGTAAATTTATCACTAGTCCCTTCTATATCTTCTTTACAAATAATAGAAACTTGTCCTTTTTTGAATTCAGTTTGTCCGCCAACAAAATCTCCAGTTCTAATTTCTGGTCCTTTTGTATCTAATAAAACAGAAACATTCTTATTTAATTCTTTATTTAACTTATTTACAGTATCAATACAAGCTTTGTGACTTTCATAATCACCATGAGAAAAATTCAATCTCATAACATTCATACCTGCCAAAATAAGCTTTCTCATCATCTTTTCATTATTAGATGCTGGTCCAATAGTACAAACTATTCTTGTTTTCTTTTTTCTTTCTCTCTCTAATACCATCACTATAACCCCATTTCATTTTTTAATTAACGTAATTTAATAGCATCTTCATAGATAGAGAAGTCAGTTTGACGTTTATGTCCTAATACTTCAGTAATTTCTTTACCTACGATTTCACCATGAACATAACTTACACACAATCCACCTTTTCCAGCTTCAAGTAATTCAACAGCATAAACACCCATTCTTGAAGCAAGTACTCTATCTCTAGCAGAAGGTCTACCACCACGTTGCATATGTCCTAAAACATTTGCACGAGTTTCAAAACCTGTAGCAGCTTCAACTTTTTTAGCTAATTCATTTACATCTGTAATATGTTCTGTAATAACAACAATTGCGTGTTTTTTATCAGATTGTTTTGCTGCTTTCAATAATTCAATAACTTTTTCTTCATCATAGCCAACTTCACTTGTAATAACAATTTCAGCTCCATCAGCAATACCTGCATTAATAGCTAAGTCACCACATCTACGTCCCATAACTTCCAAGATAGTACATCTTTGATGAGAACTTGATGTATCTCTTAATTTGTCTAATGCATCAACAATTGTATTTAATGCAGTATCAAATCCAATTGTTCTATCAGTATCAGGAATATCATTATCAATTGTTCCTGGGATACCGATACAATTAACACCCATTTTTGTAAGTTCTAAAGCACCATGATAGCTACCATCCCCACCAATAACTACCAATGCTTCCATTCCCACTTCTTGCATCTTTTTAATTGCTTCTTTTCTTACTTCAGGGTCTTTAAATTCAGGAAATCTAGCTGATTTCAACATAGTACCACCAATATTAATTATGTTACGTGTACTATGACGATCAAACTTAATAAATTCCCCATCGTGTAAACCTTTATATCCTAGTCTTACACCATAAACTTCAATTCCCTTGTTTAAACAAGTACGTGCTACCGCTCTAACAGCAGCATTCATTCCTGGAGCATCTCCTCCAGAAGTTAAAACTCCAATACATTTTACCATAATTGTCACTCCTATTTATGTCTTCTTCTAATTAAAATTTTATCACAAATATGACCTTCTCTACAACTTTTTTTATTATTTATTGCTGTAATCTCTTGCCTTTTATCACCATAGGTAAAGATATTGTAAAAATACTATTGATTAAACGTTTAACCTTAATTCTATCTCTAGGATCTTTAACTTTCAATGAATATATCTTGATTAAATCATCTTTCGTATATTCACTTGTAAAAAAAATAGGCTTTTGATTTTGCATACGATAAGTAATAATAGACGATAAAACTTCATCTCTCGACCATGGTGTTACATTTTCTCCACCTAGATCATCTATAACCAAATAATCTAATTTTCTTAACATCTCTGTATTATTATCATTTCCATATTCTCCAAAAGAATTCTTTAAATCCATTAAAAAAGTAGGAAAATGAATATAACCACAAGAAAATCCATTTTTAGCTAAATTTCTAATCAAAAAACCAGCTAAAGTTGACTTTCCCACCCTTGGTTTTCCCTGAATAAAAAAGCCATAATTTTTTGGTTCTAAAATATAACTATATGCCTTTTTTATACAATCTTCATCTGTTGCAGATAATTCTTTAATATCGTTTGGTGTAACCAAAACCATTTTATCACTTACATTTCTTACAATAATATGACTTAAAATATTCTGCTTTTCCATAAGTTCTTTTCCAAATTTGCAAGGTGTTGAAGAAATAATAACTTCATTGTTTTTAATTTCCATAAATTGTTTCATACCTTGAGTGACTTTTTGACAATCATTTAAGCCATTACAATTAAAGCACTTCTGCATATCTTCTTGATAGTCAAGAAATTCAGCCCAATTATTTTCAATGATCGTTCTATCTAAATGATATTGAGATAAAATCTCCAAAACATACTGATCTTTCATCAATTCATTTATACTTTGTTCTTTTTGATTTTTAAAATTATCATCAAAATCAAATAAGTTTAAATCTTTAATACTCTCCACGTTCTTCCACCTCACCTATATAAACTATTCAACATATTCATCAAATCTTTATCTGCTTCCTTAACTGTTTCATCATTATCTGTTTCAATATTTTCCGTAAACCAGTTTTCATCTTCTACATTATCTTTTGTATATTTTATGTAAGCCTTCCCTTCAACAATAGCCTCTTTAACAGTAGTGATTTTTTTTCTTTTCCATTGACTCGCTATTGCTTCCATAAAATTTCTAGGCAAAGATTGATTGCATTTATGTAAAGTTAATTCAATTAAAGCATTCATAACACCCGGTTCTAACTGTAAATCTGTTAAAATCGATTCAACGACCTGTAAATCTCTTTTTAAAGGTTCTCTACCCCCTAATTTATCTTTTAACAAGTCATAGGGAGAAATATTTTCTAAATAATAGATATGTTTATCTAAAGATGACTTTCCTTGACTTTGTTTTAATAATGGCGATTGTCTATGAAATATTTCTTCAAATGTTTCTGGCATTTTTAAATCATAATAATCTCTACAATCTTTAATAAATGCTTTTTTATTTAAACTGTCATTTACCATATTTTTCTTAACCAAATCCAACATATCTAAAACATTGATCTTATATAAAATTCCCAATTGTTGAACAAGTTTAATATCTTCATCATTAAACATTTTCTTTGAAAGCTGTAAACTTTCTAACCCCTGATAAAAAAGAGTTAAATCATAATCATTTTCAAGAACATTGTATTGTTTTGATTGATATTTTTTTTCAATAAGAACATTTTCTGTATTAAATTGAATATCAAATACATCTGTAAAAGATGATGAAATATCATCATAATTATCAAGATTGGCATGATATGTTTGAAATGCCATGATTGTTTTTTGATATTCATCATTTAATCTTTGCTTTAATAATGTATTCAATATTTTATGTTTAATAAAACTATCTGCTGATAATGGCATTTTTAAATCAAATAAATAACGATTATCATTTTGTTTTAAATATGTTGAAACCAAACCAACTGCTTCTAATTTAGAAAATGCCTGTGATAAAGAAGATAAAGAAAAAGCAGTTATCTTACAAAGCCTAGAAATCAAAGATGGTTTTTTTGTTAATGTCAATTGATTCAATTCTGAAAATAAAGTGAAATAAAGCGTTGTTGCTTCAATACCTATTAATGGCTGATATAATTGTAAAACAACCCGATAATCCTCATGATCAAGTATGTAACTGCTACGTATTTGATATATATCACTCATTGATAATGTTTCCATCTTTTATTCCTTTCATCATCTTTTTTATTTGTCTATATAATTCATCTCTATCTTGATTATTATCCAGAACAATATCTGCTTTTTCTTTTTTTTCATCTGTTGACATTTGATTAGTGATAATTGTTTTTGCATATTTTTCATCAATATGATCACGTTTTACCAAACGTTCGACTTGTGTTTTTTCATTTAAATAAACAACTATGATCTTATCACAAAGATATTCTAAGTGTGATTCAAATAATAAAGGAATATCTAAAAAGATAAAATCCTTATCCTGATTATCAGCGATTGCTTCTTTTAGCTTTTGAATGACATAGGGATGAATAATATCTTCCAACTTCTTTTTTGCCTTTTTATCATGGAAAACAATTCTCCCTAATGCTTTTCTATCAACGATTCCATCATGAACACAGCCAAATAATTTATCAACTTTTAAAATACTATCTTTATCAATAGTTAAAGCTTCTCTTGACAACTTATCAGCATCAATAACTATGTAACCACGTTCCAATAAATAATTTGTCACAGTGCTTTTCCCACAGGCAATAGAACCTGTTATACCATAAACAATCATCGTCTTGCCCTTTGACAGATAGGACAATAATAAGTTCCTCTGCCATTAATCATGATTTTTTTTATTTCATGCCTTTTGGGACAAATATCTGCCATATGGACTTTTAATTGAACTTGAAACAAACCATCAATACCATTACTGCTAAAAGAATGAATCGTTGTTCCTCCCTGTTCTATAGCACTGTTTAAAATTATTTTAGCGACTTCAATAAGCTCACTGACTCTTTTTTTACTCAATCTGTTTACAGGTGTATTTGGATGAATAGACATTGCATAACATATTTCATTAGCATAAATATTTCCAATTCCTGACATAATCGTTTGATCCAATAAAGCTGTTTTAATGGGAATCGTTTTCTTTTTATATTGTTTATAAATATCAAGATAGTTTGCTTCAAAAGGCTCAGGTCCTAGTTTATTTAAGGGCTCTTGTTCTTTATACAAATGATAATCAACCAGTTTCATTCTTCCAAATTTTCTTACATCATTATATCTAAGCTCTTTGCCATCATCTAAATCAAAAATTACATGATCATGCTTAGAAATTTCATCATTCTTTGAACAAATTTGATATTTACCTTCCATTCTTAAATGGGAAATAAAAGCAACATCATCTAATTTAAATATCAAATACTTGCCAACTCTGTCAATTTCTCTAAAAGTCTGATTACAAACATGACTAATAAATTCTTCTTGACTGCCATCAATGATTTTTGGATAAAGCAAATGAACAGCTATTATCTTTTTATCAATTATAAAATTTTCTAATGTTCTTCTTACTGTTTCTACCTCTGGTAATTCTGGCATATTCTCACCTACTTTAATTCATACCAATTTTTAGCATATGCTCCATCTGCTTTTAATTCTACAGATAAGGCATAAGCTTCTTCCATTCCTTTTTTAACTAATTCCATCATCGTATCAAGTTCATCTTTATAAACATCAAAGATCAGTTCATCGTGTACTTGCAAAATCATTTTTGATTTCATCTTATTTTCTTTTAATAAATGATCCACTTTGATCATTGCCAGTTTAATAATATCTGCTGCTGATCCCTGAATTGGAGAGTTCATTGCTAAACGCTTACCAAATTCTTGTCGCATATAATTTTTTTCATTAATTTCAGGAATATATCTTTTCCTGTTTAATACTGTTGCTACATAACCGTTTTTCTTACCAAAAGCGATACTTTTATTCATATAATCTTGAATTTGAGCATATTGTTCAAAATATTTTTGAATAAAATTTCTTGCTTCTTTTACTGTTACACCTAATTGTTCTGCTAGACCAAAATCAGACATTCCATAAATAATACCAAAATTGACGGCTTTTGCATTTCTTCGCATTGCAGAAGTCACTTCGTTTTCAGGCACACCAAAAACCACGCTGGCAGTATGTCTATGAATATCTTTATTTTCATTAAATGCCTGTATTAAACTTTCCACTTGAGCAAGATGTGCTAAAACTCTTAATTCGATTTGTGAATAATCAAATGAAATCAAATAATCATATTCAGGTACAAAGGCTTTTCTAATCATTTTTCCTTCTTCAGTTTTTACAGGTATATTTTGTAAATTAGGATCTGTTGATGATAAACGTCCAGTCTGTGTTAATGCCTGATTATAGATCGTATGAATTTTACCGTCTATAAACACCTGTTCCTGTAAACCAACAATATACGTGGAATATAATTTTGTAAGCATTCTATAGCTTAAAACCTTATTGATAATAGGATGTATGTCTTTTAATTTATTCAAAACATCAACCGATGTTGAATAGCCTGTTTTTGTTTTTTTTGCATATGGCAAACCTAAGTCTTCAAATAAAACTTCTCCTAATTGTTTTGGGGAAGAAATATTAAATTCTTTATGTGCCAATAAATATATCTCTTTTTCTAAATCTTTGATTTGACTATTAAAATCACTTTGAAGCTGTTTCAACACACTTAAATCAACTTTAGCTCCTTGAAATTCCATATCACTTAAAATAAAAGCTACTGGCATTTCAACATCTTCATATAATTCATATTGATGATCTTTTTTTAATTTTTCAATAACTTTATCTTTCAACTCAAAAATAGCTTTTGCCTGTAAAAGATAATGTTTGGCTAAAACTTCAATTTCAGGAATATGTTTTTTCGCACCTTTACCAAATATTTCTTCATCATATGATACATCATAATATTGATAGTAATCACAAACTATTTTTATTTCATCTTTTAAAGAAGGATTTTAAATATAAGAAGCCAGTTGTAAATCAAATGTAAAACCATTGATCTGTAAACTATGCCAGCGACAGGAATTGATACATTTTTTTATATCATAACCATATTTTTTAATACTGTCATCTTTTAAGAAATTTTTAAAATGATCATCAACAACAGCATCTTCCAAACTGATATAATAAGCTTCATCTTCATTATAGATACCAAATCCTAAAATAGGAGATTTATGATAATTCGTATCATAAACACCCACTACTAAAGCACTTGCCCTTGTTATAACTGGTAAATTTTTCACAATTTTGTATTCCAAAGGTTTTTCTTCTTTATCTTCTTTTGTAATAGACATTCTTTTCAATAAAGAATTCATATCATAACGTCGATAAAACGCTGCTAATTTATCATAATCATAGCCATCATATTTCCAATTTTCTAAATCTAAATCAACAGGAGCATCAGTAACGATAGTCGCAATTTGTTTAGATAAAACACCTAAATCAATATGACTTCTGACTTTTTCACCCATTTTCCCTTTTAATTCATTCATATGTTCTTTTAAATTTTCTACAGAATCATATTGATGCAATAATTTTAAAGCTGTTTTTTCACCGATTCCCGGAATACCCGGAATATTGTCAGCACTATCTCCCATTAATCCAAGTAAATCTTTCATTTGTGCTGGTTTTAATTGGTATTTTTCATAAAATGAATTTAATGTAATTATCTCATATTCATTTGTTTTCTGTGGTTTTTTGTATTGAACAACTTTTTCATTGATAAGTTGCATCATGTCTTTGTCATTAGTAAATATCGCTACTGACATATCCTGATCAGATGCTTTTTTAGCAATCGTACCAATAATATCATCACCTTCATATCCCTCTATTTCAATAAAAGGAATATTATGAGCATCTAAAAATTCCCTTACCATAGAAAATTGACAAATCAACTCCTGTGGTGTTTCTTTTCTTGTTCCTTTATATTCTTCTAATAATTCACTTCTGAAAGTTTTTCCTTTTGCATCAAAAGCAACAACTAAATATTCTGGATTTTGTTTTAAAAGATGTTCTAAACGATTAGCAAAACCATAAACTGCATTTGTTGGTACACCATCTTTATTGACCATTAAATTCCCCATCGCTGCTGTTGCATAATAACAGCTAAATAACCAAAAATTTCCATCTATAACAACTATTTTTTCCATACGCCACCTCTTAAACTATATCTTTAACATGACTAACAATTAAAGATAATTTATCTCTATTATCTATTTTTCCTTCAATATAAACTATTTTTCCTTTTTGTAAAATCAATTTTGCTTTTTGATAAGCAAACGAAAATACAACTCCTTCTATGCTTCCAGTTTCATCATATCCTTCAATAAAACACATTTCATTTCCTTTTTTATCAACAATTGGTTTGATTCTTGAAATCGATAAAACAACCTGTACTCTTTTTGATACATATTGACTCAAAGATGAAACGGGTATGACAGACAATTTTAACCTTTGTTTAACATAAACAATAGGATGTGTTGATAAATAGACACCTAAAGCATTTTTTTCTAATTCTAATCGCTGTAATCTATTTTCTACAGCACTTTCTAAAATAGGTGGTTCATCTATACCAACACTATTTTTTAAATCAGCATATTCAGTTAATTTTGACAAATTAGCTTTAATAGTTGCTCTATTAAGTTGAAATTCATCAAAAGCTCCAGCATCTACCAGACTTTCAAACATCTTGATATTGACTTTAGAATTATCCATTCTAGAAATAAAATCAAACAAATCTTTAAATAAACCATTCTTATTTCTTTCATCTACTATAGCTTTATAACCTGCCATACCTACATTTTTAATACCCAATAATGAATATCTTAAATGACCATCTTCTAATTCAAAACGATCCGTTGAATAATTAACTGAAGGTAACAATATTTTTATACCATATTTCTTTGCTTCCGTTATATAATTCGCTTTATTTTTATCACTGCTTTGTTCATTTGATAAAATCGCACTATAAAAAGCAAGGGAATGATTGGCTTTTAAATAGGCAAGTTGATAGGCCACGATTCCATAAGCTACTGAATGTGATTTATTAAATCCATAATCAGCAAATCTTTCTATTAAATCAAAAATCTTTCTTGCATCATCTTCCTGATAACCATTTTTGATTGCTCCTGAAATAAAATCGCTTTTCATTGAAGACATTAAGCTTGCTGTTTTTTTAGACATTGCCTTTCTTAAAATATCAGCTTTTGAAAGCGAAAATCCAGCGATGATTTGAGCAACCTGCATAATTTGTTCCTGATAGATAAAAATACCATTTGTTGATTTTAAAATATTTTCTAATTCAGGTAATGGATATTCTACTTTTTCTTTATGAAATCTTCGAGCAATAAAATGCGGTATCTCGCTCATTGGTCCAGGACGATATAACGCTATAGCATCAATAATATCATCTAAACAGTTAGGTTTCATCTGTCTAAGCAAGTTTTTCATACCAGCAGATTCTAACTGAAATACACCTAATGTATCACCATTTGAAATCATCTCATATGTTTTTTTATCATTATAATTCAATTCATTTAAATTGATACGCTTGCCTTCATACTTTTCTATATTTTTTAATATATAAGAAATAATTGTTAAATTTTTTAAACCTAAAAAATCCATTTTCAATAATCCTACCGATTCAATATAATCTTTAGAATACTGAGTTAAAACATTATGATTTGGTCCTTTCGTTAAAGGCACAACCTCATTTAAACATTCATTGGACAAAACAACACCTGCTGCGTGCATAGAAATATTTCTAGGTAAATGTTCTACTATATAAACAGAAGGTAATATTTTTCTTAATGCAGGTTCTTGATTGACAAGATTTTGAAATGAATATGATGTTTCATAAACTTCTTGAACTGTTTTTTTATTTTTTCCAGTAGGAATATATTTTGTCATCAATTCTAATTTAGGAAGTGGCACAGATACAACTTTACCTAAATCTTTAATGGCTACTTTTGGACCATATGTAGAAAAGGTAACAATCTGTCCAACGTGCTCCTGTCCATATTTTTGTGTTACATATTCAACAACTTCATCCCTTCTATCATCTTGAAAATCTATATCAATATCAGGCATAGAAATTCTTTCTTCATTCAAAAAACGTTCAAAGAACAAATCATATCTAAGTGGATCAACGTTGGTAATGCCTAAAACATAACTAACAAGACTTCCTGCTGCAGAACCCCTTCCCGGTCCGACTAAAATGTGATTATTTTTAGCATATCTGACATAATCAAAAACAATCAAAAAATAATCATTAAAGCCCATCTTATCAATAACAGTCAATTCCTTTTTTAATCTTTGAATATATTCATCAGGAACTTTTTCTCCTTTAAATCTTTTCTTTAAACCAACGATACACAATTGTCTTAAATAAGCATCACTTGTAGCATGAGGTGGCAAAGGATAACGAGGTAAATGCATTTTATTTGTCTCAATTGTCACATTGCATCTTCTTAAAATATCATTTGTATTATCTATAATATCTTTATTAAATAATAAAGACATTTCATAACTGTCTTTTAAATACATCTGGTCCGTTACAGGCTGATGGTTAGCTTCCAACTTTCTGCCTTTAGCACTTGCCTGCAATAAATCCAATGTAATTGCCTCTTGAGGATAAAGATAATGAACTTCATTAGAAGCAATGACTTTAATATTTTGTAGAGTAGCTAACGCTAATAATCTTTCATTCAAATATTGTTGTAACTTTAAATGATGATTTTGAATACATATATAATAATTATGACCAAAATTTTTTTTAAACAACTCAAGATATTTCAAAGCTTCTGATTCTAACTCTTTTAAAACCAGTCTTTCTATAATTCCTTCTTTACATCCTGAAATTACAAAAATATGTTCTCTATATATACTTAATCTTTCTAATTCAATTGCATGATTCTCACTTAAATTAATATCACTGCATATTTTTAATAAATCATGATACCCGATTTGATCAATACATAACAATAGAAAAGGATATATTTCTCCTTGAATAGATACACTTGCCTGCATACCAAAAACAGGCTTGATCCCATATTTATGACAAGCATTAGAAAATTCCAAAGCTCCAAACATATTATCAATATCCGTCAAAGCTAAAGCTTCCATATGCAAATCTTTGGCACGTTTACATAACTGCTCAATCAAAATAGTACTATTTTGAAAACTGTAACAGCTATATACATTCAATTCTCCAATCATGCTATCGACCACCTTTTCAATTATTATACGCTAAAACAAATTTCAATAAAAGTTTTATAGAAATGTTTTACAAGATAATAATATTAACATCATTCCTACATAGATTACCATAAACACATATAGCATTTGGAAAAAGTTCATATCTAAGATCAATAAAACAAACAATCTATAAATATATAAACAAATCACATAATAATGATATTGTATTTGTAAGACTCTAAATCTTTTCTGCCATAAAATAATAATGATTGATAAAAACGTCGCTATAAAATGAAAAGGTAATAAAAAATTAGAAAGTATAATTTGTAATAACATACAAATGCCAACTATAAATTGCATCTTTTTTATTCTCATTAACATATAATCACCATTATATTTTATGAATGAATAAAAAAAAGAACACACTATTTAGAGTAAATTTCATATAATTATTGGTTTTTGTATTTTAAAGTAGATCATTTAATCAATTTCAAAGTATACTTTTATATCAAAAATGTATCAAAAACGCCAATATTTTATAATTATATTTACATAACATTATGTTTTATTTATAAAAATTCTATACTATCAACAATTATACTCATATTGTATATCATGACTAAAATATGAAAAATCATCTTCATAATAAAAACCCTTTATAATAAAGGGTCTTAAAAACATTTTATTTCATACTTTCCTGTAAACATTTTGCTAGTTGTGCAGGACAGCTTGTTGGTTTCATACCACATTTAATATCTTTTAATCTTTCAATAACATCTTCTACTTTCATACCCTTAGCAAGTGCTGCAACTCCTTGCGTATTTCCATGACATCCTCCATAAAACATTACATTTTGAATAATGCCATCTTCTATTTCAACATGAATTTTTTTTGAGCAAACTCCCTTTGGGATATAATTTAATTCCATAACCATTCCTCCTATCCATCACTATTATATACTATTTTCTTACTAATTTCACAACTGATGTAACATAAGATTGATACAAATGGCTATCTATTGGTTTGATTTCTACAACTCGATAATATTTGGATAAATCCTGAATATCTTTAGCCATAGTACTAGAACTAATACTTATATAAATAATTTTTTCAGCTTTTGCTAGACGTAAAGTATCTTTTAAACTGTCTGGCATACCATTTTTTTCATTATGAATAATAAATGTATCATAGATTTTCTTTTTAGAATATGGTACAACTTTTGTTTCTATATTGCCGTATACAAATGTTTTGTCATGCTTTTGTAATGCTCTGGCATTATATTTGGCATCTTCAATATGATCTCTTTTTTCATCGATTGCTACAACTTCCTGATCTAAAGATAATTCCAAAATTCCTAATTGGCAATTTAAAGAAATAATTTTATGACTATCTTTTAACATTGTCTTAATTACTTTATTTTTGATTTCATAAGCTTCTTGATTATGAGGCAAATTTGATTTGATTGAAACTAAATATTTTTGATCGTTATATATATATTCATTTTTAGTATTTCCAAATATTTTTTTATAGCCCTGTTCTTCAAAATCTTGATATTTTGACGTATTTATTGACATAAATAGAGCATTGACTTGTTTTAAGTTTTTAATATCTTTAACAACTTCATCTTTTAAACCATCTTTACCAGTAATAAAAACAATTTGTACTTTATCTTGTAGTACTCTTATTTTAATAAATCTTAATCCTTTTTTGAATTTATCATTATATGCCTTACAATTATTATTATTTAAAATATCTTCCAACTCATGTAATGTTTGATTAATTAAAGGATGGTGTTTCATACAATCTGTCATGATTGTTAGATATTTACTTTCTCTTTGATAAATACCAAAAGTTATTTTTCCTTTAAATTCAACAATGGGAAGATCTGCATACATCAAAAAATGTTTTTTTTGATGTAATCCAATAACATCATGGAATTTTACATATGATAAATCTATTCCTGTATATTTATTCAAAGATTCTTTGATTAAAGCCTTTTTATGTTTTAATTGTTCCTCATATGATACGTGCAACAACTGACAGCCTAAACATTCATTGCTTGCATAACATACACTTTTTATTCTTGAAGCAGACGGTTTTACTATTTTTAATAAAGTTCCAATATAAAAGTTTTTATTTTTAGGCTGTGTTGTTTCTATTTCTACAACTTCACCTACAATAGCTCCTTTAACAAAACAGACTTTTCTATTGATATAAGCTATACCTTCACCGTTAATACCTAATTTTTTAATTTCTACTGTTGTTTTCATTTTTTCTCCTTAAAAGAGGAAAAGCATCAACGATGTTTTTCCTCTGTTTCCTCTTTTACTTTTGGTTCATGTTTAATAATTCTTAACTGTTCTATTCTATTTTTATGCATCTTACAAATAATGATAGTTGTATCAGCAAAATGAATACGATCATTTACTTTAGGAACTCCCGAGAACTCTCCTAAAACTAAACCACCAATTGATTCAAAATCTTCAGATTCAAACTTTGTATCTAATTCATCATTGACTTCATTTAGATTTAAACTTCCATCAACAAGAAACTCATGATCATTAATTCTAATAATAGAATAATCAGTATCATCATACTCATCATCTATCTCACCAACGATTTCTTCTACAATATCTTCAAAAGTGACAATACCACTCATTACACCATATTCATCTAAAACAATAGCTAAAGTTGCGTGTTCTTTTCTCATTGAAGCAAAGACATCATTGACTTGATTAAATTCATAGACAACAAATACTTCTCGCATATAATCTTTGATATTAAAGTTTTCACGATCAATATCATAAAACAATAAATCTTTAACATTTAATACACCAATAATTTCATCAAAAGATTCATCGTGTACAGGATACCTTGAAAATCTTCCTTTTTGATAAATTTCCATTAATTCATCATATGTGCAATCATCAGGTAAACTTTCTACATGAATACGTGGTGTCATGATTTCTTTGATTTCAGTTTCACCAAATTCAAAAACGTTATGAATCATTTCTTTTTCTTC
>Ga0129309_1000971_pt1 | contig 17350 bp, 20 predicted proteins | sample L1105metagenome_FD_94439 | JGI IMG/M metagenome (GOLD analysis project Ga0129309, IMG submission 94439) | Ring-tailed lemur group fecal microbial communities from Wisconsin, USA - L1105 metagenome | ecosystem: Host-associated > Mammals > Digestive system > Large intestine > Fecal | place: USA...
AAATCCACGATAGACACGAACACCTATGGGAAAAGCTCTGGACGGAGCGGGAATTATTCAACCAACTACCAGATTTCGGGGCGTGAGCTTCTGACCCCAGACGAAGTGCGTATGCTCGACAACCGCTACGCACTTCTTTTTGTGCGTGGGGAACGCCCTGTCATGGATTTTAAGTATGACATCTTGAAGCACCCGAATGTGAAACTGACAGCGGACGGAGGTCAGCCGCCTTATATCCACGGCGAGCCGACACAGGCTGTCGCAACCCTTGTGTTTGACGGCGATATTCCAGAGGACGCCGTGAGCGTGGATGCCGTCAGCACTTCCTATGAGCTTCTGTCCGATGAGGACTTGGAAGAAATATTCAATTTATAAGGAGGATTTACCCTATGAAACTTTTTAAGAAGAACGAGAACAGCCAGAACAAAGCAACCCAGAAACTGCCGATGGGCAGAAAGACCAGAAAGGCGTTTGCCGTGTATGCCGCCCTTGTATGCTGCATGGTTTTTGGCACGACGACCGCCTTTGCCGCCAATGACCCGATTGCCGTGGTGAACAACCTGTCAAACTTTATCTTCGGTCTGATTAGGGCTGTCGGGATGATTATGCTCGGCTTCGGCATCGTGCAGGTGGGCTTGTCGCTGAAATCCCATGACCCGTCACAGAGGGCGAACGGATTCCTTACCCTTGCGGGCGGCGTTGTCATTACCTTTGCAAAGGAGATTCTGACCCTTATCACGGGCTGATGCAAGATAAGACAGAAGAATGAAATAACAGGCTGATATAAGACACGGATAGCGTGGCTGATCCGCTCTGCGGACTTGCCCCGCTGTCCAATTTTAAGAACGGAGGTGGTCGAATGTCAGATAACTGGGTAGTCCAGAACTTGGAGAACGCCCTTAACACTTGGAATGAGAAGTTAGCCGAGATATGGACGCTCATTACCCAATCTCCAGAGAATTTCAAAGGCGGTGCGATATGGAATGTCATTGTCGATATCCACGGGGCGTTGCAGGCAATCGGGCTTGCCCTGCTCGTGCTGTTTTTTGTCGTGGGCGTGATGCGTACCTGCGGCGATTTCGCACAGGTCAAGAAGCCCGAACACGCATTGAAGCTGTTTATCCGCTTTGCACTTGCCAAAGGTGCGGTGACTTACGGCTTGGAGCTGATGATGGCTCTGTTCCAGATAGTGCAGGGCGTGATTTCAACCATAATGAAAGCCGCAGGCTTCGGGGCGGCACAAAAGACGGTGCTGCCAACAGAGATTGTGACAGCCGTGGAGGACTGCGGCTTTTTTGAGAGCATACCCCTATGGGCGGTCACGCTTATTGGAGGGCTGTTCATTACGGTGCTGTCATTCATTATGATAATGTCGGTGTACGGCAGGTTTTTTAAGCTGTATCTCTATACAGCAATCGCTCCCGTGCCGCTGTCGTCTTTTGCGGGCGAACCGAGCCAGAATGTTGGCAGGAGCTTTATCAAGAGTTATGCCGCCGTGTGCCTTGAGGGTGCAATCATCGTGCTTGCCTGCATCATCTTTTCGGTGTTTGCGGCTTCCCCGCCAGTTGTCAACCCCGATGCGGCTGCGGTCACGATGGTATGGAGCTATATCGGGGAACTGGTATTCAATATGCTCGTCCTTGTCGGTGCGGTCAAGATGGCAGACCGTGTCGTGCGTGAAATGATGGGCTTGTAAAGGAGGACATGGATGAAGCGGGTTTATATTTTTAAGGACGGGGTACAGCAGGCAAGCACAGCCACAAGGGAAAGTGCGGTTGAGCTTATCCGCCAGTACCAGAAACAGGAAACCCACCCAATACTTCGGGCGGAGTTCAGCATCATTGCAGGGGAGGAAGAATTTATCCCCTACCCGCCCAGACAGAAGCCGCCCAAGGGAAAGGGCGGGATGGAACGGTAAGGAGGTATGCCTATGTATGATTTTGAAGCGGAATACCGCAGGATATTTGAAACGCCGATGGAGCAAATCAAGGAGGATGTGTTCTTTCGGGCAGATAATTTTGAAAATGAAGCATGGTATGGGGATTTGCAGATGTATCTGGCAATCGGTGTCTGCAAGCCAGACAGGGATTGCATGTCAGATTTACAGAAAGCATTAAAAGTGTTAGGCTATTCCACCCGCACGAGGGAGAACGACGGGGAGCTGTTTTTAGTCCCCCAGAGGGAAAGGCAGAAGCAGACCCCGCCCCGCCATAAACAGGAAATGGAGCGATAGGAGGTGAAAATGATTGGAAGTAAAGATAAATAAGGAAATCCGCAATTATACGGAGAGTATGTTTTTCGGGCTGTCCATGCGGCAGTTCCTTTTTTCTGTCCTTGCCTGCGGCGTGGCGGTGGGCTTGTTTTTCCTGCTCCGTGGCAGGTTCGGGACGGAAACTTTGAGCTGGATGTGTATTCTTGGGGCTTCGCCTTTTGCGGTGATGGGATTTGTAAGGTACAACGGCATGACCGCAGAGCAGTTCGTTTGGGCGTGGATTAAATCGGAGTTCCTGATGCCGAAAAAAATTCTGTTTGTGCCAGACAACCTCTACTATGAAGCGTTGAAGCAGAATATCGAAGCAAAAGAAAACGGGCTTCCTGTCTCGTCACAGAGGAAACAGAAACGCAGGGCGAAAGCAAAGGCAGGGAAGCCAGAGAAACAGAAAGCAAAAAAATCAAGAAAGCGTAAGGAGGTAGACTATGATAAAGACGCTTAGAAGCCTGTTCAAGCAGGACAAGGAAAAGTTTGTCATCCCGAAATCAGTGCAGGCGGTCATCCCGTTAAAGACCATGTGGGAGGACGGCATTTTCCTTGTCGGCAGGAACAAATATGCAAAGACCTTTAAGTTTGAGGACATCAACTATGCCGTGGCGAGCCGTGAGGACAAGGAAGCGATGTTCCTTGAATACTCGGAGCTTCTCAACGCCCTCGACAGCGGGGCGACTACAAAAATCACGATTAACAACCGCCGTCTGAACAAAGCGGATTTTGAGCAGACAATCCTTATCCCGATGGCGGAGGACAGTCTGGACAAATACCGTAAGGAATACAACAAGATGCTGCTTGATAAGGCGATGGGGGCTAACTCCATCGTGCAGGACAAGTATGTGACAATCTCTGTCTGCAAGAAGAATATCGAAGAAGCGAGGAATTATTTTGCCCGTGTGGGTGCTGACCTTATCGGGCATTTTAACCGTCTTGGCTCGAAGTGTACGGAACTGGACGCCAATGATAAGCTGCGTATCTTCCATGACTTCTACCGCACGGGCGAGGAAACGGCGTTTTCCTTTGACATGGCACAGACCATGAGGAAAGGTCACGATTTCAAGGACTATATCTGCCCCGATTCTTTTGAGTTTGAAAAGGATTATTTCAAGATGGGCAACCGATATGGGCGTGTGATTTTCCTCAGAGAGTATGCCGCCTATATCAAGGATAGCATGGTGGCGGAGCTTTGCGAGCTTAACCGTAACATGATGCTTTCCGTTGATGTTGTCCCCGTTCCTACGGATGAAGCCGTGCGTGAGGTGGAGAACCGTCTTTTGGGCGTGGAAACGAATATCACGAACTGGCAGAGAAAACAGAACCAGAATAATAATTTTTCCGCTGTCATCCCCTATGACTTGGAACAGCAAAGAAGGGAAAGCAAGGAATTTCTGGATGATTTGACGACCCGTGACCAGAGGATGATGTTTGCGGTGCTGACGATGGTGCATACCGCTGATACCAAAGAGCAGCTTGACAATGATACCGAAGCCCTGCTCACGACAGCGAGAAAGCATCTCTGCCAGTTTGCCGTGCTGAAGTATCAGCAGATGGACGGGCTGAATACCGCCCTGCCGTTCGGGGTAAGGAAGATTGATGCGTTAAGGACGTTGACGACGGAGAGCCTTGCGGTGTTTATCCCCTTCCGTGTGCAGGAAATCTACCACAAGGACGGTGTCTATTACGGGCAGAATGTTATCAGCAAGAATATGATTATCGCCAACCGCCGCCACCTTTTGAACGGAAATTCCTTTATTCTCGGCGTGTCGGGTGCAGGAAAATCGTTCACGGCAAAGGAGGAAATGACGAACATCATTCTGACCGACCCCAATGCAGATGTAATTATTATAGACCCAGAACGGGAATATTCCCCGCTTGTGAAAGCCATGCAGGGCGAGGTTATCCACATTTCCGCAACCTCTGAAAACCACATCAACGCTATGGATATGAACTCTGATTACGGCGACGGTGCAAACCCCGTCATCTTAAAATCAGAGTTTATTTTGTCTTTATGCGAGCAGCTTATCGGCGGTGCAAGTCTGGGTGCAAAGCAGAAGTCCATCATTGACCGCTGTACGGCAAGCGTGTACCGCTACTATCAGCAGGGGAACTATATGGGGACTCCGCCGACCTTGCAGGACTTCCGTGAGGAACTGTTAAAGCAGAACGAGCCAGAAGCACAGGAAATCGCCCTTGCGATTGAGCTTTTCACGGACGGCTCTCTCAACACCTTTGCCAAGCATACGAATGTTGACACCCACAGCCGCCTTATCTGCTATGACATTCTGGATTTGGGCAAGCAGTTACAGCCTATCGGTATGCTTGTGGTGCTTGACAGCATCTTAAACCGCATCACGATGAACAGGGCGAAAGGCAGGAATACCTTTATTTTCATTGATGAAATTTATCTGCTCTTTCAGCATGAGTATTCTGCGAATTTCCTCTTTACACTCTGGAAACGTGTAAGAAAATACGGTGCGTACTGTACTGGAATCACGCAGAATGTGGACGACCTCTTGCAGAGCCATACGGCGAGGACGATGCTTGCCAACAGCGAGTTTATCATTATGCTTAACCAAGCGTCCACAGACCGTATCGAGCTTGCGAAGCTGCTGAATATCTCCGACCTTCAGATGAGCTATATCACGAACGTAGGGGCAGGACAGGGCTTGCTCAAGGTAGGCAGCTCCCTTGTGCCTTTTGTCAATAAGTTTCCAAGAAATACGGAGCTGTATAAGCTGATGACAACGAAATTTGGGGAGTGTTAGGAGAGGAGGATTTTTATGTCAGAGATAAGGTTTCGTAATACAGCCCACCGTGATTTTTTTCTGGAGAACATGATGAAATGCAAGGTCAACGACTGCTACCACAGGGCTTTTTTCTATGTCATGGGGATTGCGGGGGAAACAAGGAGAAATATCAATTCCATGTTCGACTTTAAGACGGACTGCATCAAGCCAGAGGGGATGCACGCAGGATGGCAGACAAGCGGCACGGTCAAGGTCTGCCACCTTGCCTTTAACCTCTGGAACGGTTACGCAGAGGAGGGGCGTGAGAAATATTCCACGCCAGAGGAATTGTTCTGCTGCGAATTTGCCCCGTACTTCATGGAGGGCATCAAGGTAAGGTATCCCGAATATTGCAGGGATTTACCCGCCCCTAAAAAGCAGGCTGAGCATACACGGTAAAATTTAAAGTTAAAGAAAGGAAAATCCTATGAATTTAAAGAACTATAAAACTATTATCTGTACTGTCGCCGCTGTCGCCCTTTTGGGAGCAGCGGCTTTTTGCGGCTTCAAGATTTACAGCCATTATCAGCAGATAGACGAGCAGACCGAAGCCTTTGCGGAGATTGCCGAGGTCGTGGAGAACGCCCCTGCGGAGGAAGAAACGCCAGAGGATAAACCTGTCAGCGAGGGTGAGGATATACTTGCAAAGTACAAGGAACTGTATTTGCAGAATGAGGATATGGTCGGTTGGATTTCCATTGATGGGACAACCATCAATTACCCTGTCATGCAGACCAAAAACAATCCGAATTTCTATCTGAAGCATAACTTTGAAAAGGAATACAGCGATTTGGGAGTGCCTTATATCCAAGAGGACTGCGACATTTTAACAGGCGACAACCTCATTATTTACGGTCATCACATTAAGGGGCAGAAGATGTTCGGGGCTTTGGAAGATTACAAATCCAAGAGCTTTTATGAGAAACACAAAATTATCCAGTTTGACACCCTCACAGAGCAGGCAGAGTATGAAATCGTTGCCGTGTTCAAGACCGTTGCGTACAGCTCACAGGGCTACCGCTATTATGATTTTGTGGATGCGGAGAATGAGGACGAATTTAACGCTTATGTCGGGAAGTGCAGGGAGCTTGCTTTATATGATACGGGCGTGACCGCTGAATATGGAGATAAACTTATTACGCTCTCCACCTGCGAATATTCCGCACAGAACGGCAGGCTTGTAGTCGTGGCGAAAAATGTAAATTAGCATGACCGTAAAATCCTCTGGGAAAGGAGGTTTTGTATGGCTGACATTAAGACCAGAGATGCGGTCAAAGGCACGATAAAGACCCTTGATAAAGCCGCCATTGCAGGCGAACGCATGAAATCCGCTTACGCCAAAACAAAAGACAAGGCGGAGCAGGGATATTATGCAGAGGAAAATTCCCCTACGGAATATGCCGCCGATAAGCTCTCCCATGTTTCGGGGCGTATGAAAGACGAGGGCGTCCACCAATTCAATAAGCATGGACAGAAGAACGTCCAGACCACAAAGGAAAATGTGGTAAAGGCAAAGGAGAAAATCGCTGATTTCAAGACCAAGCGTGCGGTGAAAGCCGCCGAACAGAAAAAAGCAAGGGAGTATGCAGAACAGGCAGGCTCGCAGATCCGCCACGGAACTGCGAGCCGCCCTTCTGTCCCCGATGCCCCTTTTAAGGGCGAATCCCCACAGACAGGGGCAAGCCAGTTGATTAAGACAAGGCAGCAGGGAAGAAAGACCATCAAGACAACTGCCAGAAATGTAGAGAAAACAGCCAAATCTACGGCAAAGGGGACGGTCAAGGCTGCTGAAAAAGGCGTAAAAACCGCAAAAGCGACATCCAAGACAACGATTAAGACTACCGAGCAGACAGCAAAGGCGGCACAGAAAACGGCGAAAGCATCAGCCAAAGCCGCCCAGAAAGCGGCACAGACGGCGAAAGCCACCGCAAAGGCGACAGCCGAAGCAACGAAAGCCACGGTCAGAGCTACCATTGCGGCGGTTAAGGCGATTATCGCAGGCACAAAGGCTCTGATTTCCGCACTCATCGCAGGCGGTTGGGTTGCCATTGTGATAATCCTCATTGTCGTCCTGCTTGGGTGTGCCGTTTCCCTGTTCGGCGGCGGCAGCGACAGCACTTCCTATACCCCTGTCAGTGCGGAAGTGGAAGCCTATTCGCCGCTGATACAGAAGTATGCGAAGCAGTACGGCATCCCCGAATATGTGGAACTGATAAAAGCGGTTATGATGCAGGAATCTGGGGGAAAGGGAAGCGACCCGATGCAGGCGGCAGAGGGGAGCTTCAACAAGAAATACCCCCATGAGCCAAACGGCATCAAAGACCCAGAGTATTCCATTGAGTGCGGTGTGCAGGAACTAAAGGCGGCTCTTATCTCCGCCGAGGTGGAAAATCCCATTGACATGGAGCATATTAAGCTCGCCTTGCAGGGCTATAACTTTGGGAATGGCTATATCGCTTGGGCAAAGAGCAACTACGGCGGCTATTCCTATGCCAATGCGGTGGAGTTCTCCACCATGCAGGCACAGAGGTTAGGGTGGGAAAAATACGGCGACACGCAGTATCCCGCCCATGTGCTGCGGTACTATCCATACGGACGTGCGTTCACAAGCGGCGGCAATCAGGCAATCGTAGAGGTTGCCTTGACACAGCTCGGCAACGAGGGCGGTCAGCCCTATTGGAGTTGGTACGGCTTTGACGGGCGTGTGGAATGGTGTGCTTGCTTTGTTTCGTGGTGTGCCGACCAGTGCGGCTATCTGGAGAGTGGCATCATACCGAAATTCTCCCTCTGCTCGGACGGTGTGGACTGGTTCAAGGGCAAAGGGCAATGGCAGGATAAGAACTATGAGCCGCAGACAGGCGACCTCATTTTCTTTGATTGGGGAAATGACGGCTCTATTGACCATGTAGGAATCGTGGAGAAATGTGAGAATGGCACGGTCTACACCGTGGAGGGAAATTCTGACGATGCCTGCAAGCAGCAGAGCTATCCTGTTGGGAGCAGCTCAATTTACGGTTACGGTGTGGTTGCATATTAGAAAAGGCGAAAGACCAGAGATTTTTCTTTGGCTCTTTCACCTTACATAAAAAATTTTCAAAAACATATTGACAAATATCTATGCGATGAATATAATAACATATAGACATTCATCTATTGGAGGTGATGAAGTGAATACAGATGAAAAGAGAATAGCTTTAATTTTCAAAGCATTTTGTGATGAAAACCGTATCCGTATTATTAAACTTTTACGTTCTGGTGAAAAATGTGCCTGCAAAATCCTTGAGGAAATTCATGTTACACAGCCTACTTTATCACACCACATGAAAATATTGTGTGATTCTGGCATTGTTGTTGGAAGAAAAGAGGGGAAATGGATGTATTACTCCATTTCATTAGAGGGAACAGAGTATGCGATAAGTTGTCTGCAAGAAATTACAAAGGTAAATTCTGTTGCGGAAAATAAGCCGTGTTGTGATAAGTAAAAGTTACTTTTCTACACGGCTTACAAAAAGGACATCATATCGACATATTTCAATACGACTATATAAGAAAGGAAATCTTAATTATGGAAACAATCAAAACAGTATGGGATTTTTTTCAGAATGAAGTTCTTGGCATGGGATGGCTAAGTCGATTGATTAGTAATCTGCTCAATGCCTGCGGCTTAGATACGTCTGGAAAAATCGGCGGAAGTATTCAGTTTTTTCTTTATGATGTAATAAAAATCATGGTATTGCTTGGTGTTTTAATTTTGCTTATTTCATATATACAGAGCTATTTTCCACCAGAGCGAAGCAAAAAGATTTTAGGTCGTTTTCATGGAATCGGGGCAAATATAATTGCAGCTTTACTCGGTACGGTAACACCTTTTTGCTCCTGTTCTTCAATACCGTTATTTATCGGTTTTACAAGTGCGGGCTTACCGCTTGGCGTAACATTTTCGTTCCTTATTTCATCGCCAATGGTTGACCTCGGCTCATTGGTATTACTTATGAGCATTTTCGGTTGGAAAGTTGCAATTATTTATGTAGTGCTTGGATTGGTTATTGCAGTTGCGGGCGGTACAATTATTGAAAAATTGCACCTTGAAAATCAAGTTGAAGATTACATTAGGAACGGTCATGCTCTTGATGTGGCACAAGAAGAATTGCATTTTAAAGAACGCATGAAGTATGCTTGGGAACAGGTTTTAGAAACAGCAAAAAAGGTATTCCTTTATGTTCTTATAGGAGTTGGAATTGGTGCTTTTATTCATAATTGGATACCAGAAGATTTTATTGTAAAGATTCTTGGGGATAATAATCCGTTTGGTGTAGTTATTGCTACTATTGCAGGTGTTCCAATGTATGCAGATATTTTCGGTACAATTCCGATTGCCGAAGCACTACTCGGTAAAGGAGCATTACTTGGTGTAGTATTATCGTTTATGATGGGTGTCACAACATTATCATTACCATCAATGATTATGCTCCGTAAAGCAGTTAAACCGAAACTTCTTGGTGTTTTCATTGCTATTTGCACCATTGGTATTATTGTTGTAGGTTATTTTTTCAATGCAATACAATACTTAATTATTTAAGGAGGTGAGTTAATGGTTAAGAATAAACCGTTGAAGGTAAAAATAATTGTTCCTGCTCTAATTGTTGCAGTTATTGTTGGAATATTCATTATGAAAAATATGCAGAACTCTCCAACCGAGCCATCCATAATTGATAGCGGAACAGATAGTGAAAGGAATTTTTCACTAAAGATTACATCGGTTGATTTAGAGGAAGTTAGGCAGTATGGTGTCCCTACGGTCATTGATTTTGGCTCTGATTCATGTATTCCATGCAAACAAATGGCTCCTGTCCTTGAAACACTTAATAGTGAATGGCAGGGTAAAGCGGCAGTACAATTCATGGATGTATGGGAATATACAGAGGGCGTTGATAAATTCCCCATACAAGTGATACCAACACAGGTTTTCTTTAATGCTGATGGTACACCCTTTGTTCCAAGCGACAGTCTTGCTTCAAAAGTGCAGTTTGATATGTATTCAGACAAAGCAAGTAATGAACATATTTTTACCGTTCATCAAGGAGGAATTACAGAAGAAGAAATGCGACAAATTTTTGCAGAGATGGGAGTTGAATAGATATGATTGATAGTCTGCTTTCTCAGCTTGCGGAAATGATTAGGAATAATATATGGCTTGCTCCTTTTCTGGCTTTGCTTGCGGGTATATTAACTTCTGTAACCCCCTGTTCATTATCAAATGTACCACTTATTATTGGATATGTTGGTGGTGTCGGTGAAAAAAACACAAAAAGGGCATTTATGTATTCTGCGGTATTTTCGTTTGGAACAGCGGTTACTTTCGTTCTGTTAGGAATAATAGCAACATCAGCAGGTAGGTTAATGGGGACATCATCTTCTATCTGGTATTTGCTGCTTGGTGTTTTGATGGTGCTTATGGCTCTGCAAATTTGGGAAATATTTAATTTTATTCCATCAATAAATTTACTATCAAAGAATAAAAAGCGAGGATTTATAGGAGCATTTCTGGCGGGGATTCTTGGAGGTATATTTTCATCTCCATGCTCAACTCCTGTACTGATTGCTATGTTAGCTATTGTGGCAGGTGAGGGAAATTTTGTATGGGGTGTTATACTGATGCTACTTTATTCCATTGGACATAGTACGCTTGTCATGGTAGCAGGAACATCGGTAGGCTTTATTCAAAAAATCAACAGTAGTGATAATTATAAAAAGACGGCAACTATTTTGAAAATTGTAATAGGAGTTGTAATTTTACTGATTGGTTTATATATGTTTTGGCTTGCATTTTAACAAAAAAATAATTTATGGAGGTAAACATCATGGCATTATTTAACTTGGGAAAGAAAAAAGAGGAAGAAAACAAAAAGCCCGCTTGTGCTTGCAACGGCGGATGCTCAACGAGCGAAAATGAGGTAAGCGAAATCGAAAATGATTGTTGCGGTGCAGCTAAAGATGGTATCTGTTGCATTAAGGTACTTGGTTCTGGATGTAAAAGCTGCCACGCTTTACTGGAAAGCACTAAAGAAGCAGTAAAAGCAATGGGGCTATCCGTAGAGGTAGAATATGTGACTGATATGCAGAAGATTATGGAATATGGTGTAATGAGTATGCCTGCACTTGTAGTTAATGAAAAAGTTGTTTCTATGGGAAAGGTTTTGAAAAGCGGAGATGTGGAAAAGTTATTGCACAAATTAGGCTTTTAAAGGAGGCATTCTATGAACACCGAAAAAAGTAATATTAGTGTTTTCCAAAAGTATTTAACAGTATGGGTAATTCTCTGTATGGTAATCGGGGTATTGATTGGCAAGTATTTGCCAATCATCCCTAATTTCCTTAACCGATTTGAGTATGCTAAAGTATCAATTCCAATGGCATTATTGATTTGGCTAATGATTTATCCCATGATGATGAAAGTGGATTTTCAGAGTATAAAAGATGTTGGCAAAAATCCGAAAGGTTTATTTGTTACTTGGGTAACAAATTGGTTGATTAAACCTTTTACAATGTATGGTATTGCAAGCATATTCTTTTATGTAATTTTTAAAGCATTTATAACACCAGAACTTGCAACGGAATATCTTGCAGGAGCTGTCTTGCTTGGAGCAGCACCTTGTACGGCAATGGTTTTTGTTTGGAGTTCTTTGACAAAAGGAAATCCTGCCTATACCGTAGTGCAGGTAGCAACGAATGACCTTATTATCCTTATAGCATTTGTTCCGATTGTGAAATTATTATTAGGTGTGTCAAAAGTTTCTGTTCCGTGGAATACACTTATTCTTTCGGTTGTATTATTTGTAGTTATACCGCTTATAGGTGGAATGATTACCCGTTATCTTATTATTCAGAAAAAGGGTAAGGACTATTTTGAGAACACTTTTGCACATAAATTTGATAATGTTACAAGTATAGGACTTTTAGTGACATTGATAATGATTTTTTCCTTTCAAGGAAAAACTATTTTGCAAAATCCAATACACATTGTGTTAATTGCAGTCCCGCTTATCTTGCAGACATTTTTGATATTTTCAATCGCATATATGGCTTGTAAATTACTGAAATTGCCATATACTATTGCCGCTCCTGCGGGAATGATAGGAGCATCAAATTTTTTTGAACTTGCAGTTGCTGTCGCAGTTGCTTTATTTGGAACAAGCTCACCTGCAGCATTAGCTACCACAGTAGGGGTACTAACGGAAGTGCCTGTTATGTTATTCCTTGTAAAAATTGCGAATCGAACGAAAGGTTGGTTTAAAAATGAATAAGAAAAAAGTAGCGTTTATATGCGTACACAATTCTTGCTGAAGTCAAATAGCTGAAGCTCTTGGAAAGTATTATGCAGGAGAAAAAATTGATTTCTATTCAGCAGGAACAGAAACAAAACCGCAAATCAATCAAGATGCTGTACGCATTATGAAAAAACTTTATGGGATTGATATGGAAAAGGAACAGTATTCTAAAGAAATATCTGATATTCCTACACCAGATATTGCAATTTCAATGGGATGTGACGTAGGATGTCCATATATAGGAAAAGCCTTTGATGATAATTGGGGACTTCCAGACCCGACAGGAAAAGATGATGCTGTATTTGAGAATGTGATTATAGAGATTGAAAAAAGAGTATTGGCATTGGCAGATACCGTTTAAATTTGCATTGATGAAAGGCAGCAAACGAAAGATGCTACTCTTCCGCCTGCTCCTTTGCAGAACAAATACCATTGATAGTACCTTGAATTATCATAAGTTCAGAATCGTTAAATGTATCAAGTGCTGTATCAATTTGTCTGCGAATCGTAGATTTGCAAGTCTTTTTATCGGAGTGGATATATTGGTCAGCCGATATATCAAACATGGTAATTAGACGTACAAATAGTTGAAAACTTGGGTATTGTCCCTCATTCTCAATAGATTGAAGATGTCTTGGAGCAAGGTCAAGAATTTCCGCTAATTGCTCTCTGGTAAGTCCCTTATCCTCACGAGCCTTTTTAATTGCTTGACCTAATGCCATAAAATCGAAATCTTTGATTGTATTCATATTTCACCACCTGCGTACATAAAATATTCCCTTTATATTGTACGGAAATGTGGTTTCTTATTAAACGAGATGTAATCTCTCTTTATAAGAGATAGTATCTCTTAGTTATAGAGATTTAAAATCGTGATGGAAAGGGGAGGATTGCGATTAAATGTGAATGGATATTGTGTCCTGTCTGCGGCAATAAGACCCGCAACAAGATTAGAGAAGATACAATTTTAATAAATTATCCTTTGTATTGTCCAAAATGCAAACAAGAAAGTTTGGTGGAAGTAAAAAAATTACAAATAGTGGTCATCAATGAGCCAGACGCTTTAGACGCAGAGCCGATGAACTTGTGAAAAAATCACAGTTTGTCGGCTCTTTATTTTCAATATTATTAGGTAGGACAAGCCCACCGAATAAAAAAAACGATGTTCGGGTGGGCTATTTTGTCATGCTCTGACTGCCCTCTGACTTCGCTTTTTGAAGTTTGGAGGGATTTTATATTGCCTGCAAATGATTGTTTTTACCTACATATATCGTATCGAGTATTGGAGGATAATCTGTTAAAAAAATCCTCGTCAACATATGGGGGCATTGCACCCTGCAAGTAGAAGTCAAATTTCTACATAATAGAAATAAATTCTCCGTAAACCGTAAAGGCGTGACAGCCTTTGCGGTTTTTCTTTTGTCGTTTTTTGCAGGAATACGCCGCATGGCTGTTTCTGGGATTGGATGCCGTTCACCGCCTGCCAATCTGGATTTTCAAAAAAATTCAGATTGGAGGAAATAGATATGTCATTCAATTATGGCAAAGAAGAAAGAAAATGGCGACTCTGGAAAGAAGCCGAGGAAAAACAGATGCGGAGCTTGGGTGTCAGCGAGGACACCATTGAACAGCTCCATACTCACGATTGGGCGGTCTTTAATTCCGACAGGCGGTACTATCGTAGATTGCAGGATGCAGGTACATATCTGGAGGAAATTGTTGAGGATATTACACAGCCCGAAGTGAGAACTGTTGAGGGTTTTTTGGACAACATCGAGAATCAGTATCTTTATCAAGTGCTAATTAAGGTGGACAGGCTTACCCTGCAAATTGCCGTGATGAAGATACAAGGCTATTCTACCCATGAAATCGCATCACAGCTTGGTGTTACGGAAAAAGCTATTTATAGGAGATGGGACAGGCTCAAAGAAAAAATTAAAAAAATTTTAAAGTAGAGGGGAAAATAGGACTTCCTCAAGGACTACTGGGTGAGAGGACAAAAATCCTCTTGCCCAGTTTTACTTTGTGTTAGAAACGGGACAGCTCTTTGACAACTGAATACCCATTCGTCAAACACTTCCTCTTTGTGATTGTGATGAGCATAAGCGTGTGCAGCGGTACGCCATGACCTGCCGATAAGCAGAAAGCGATGAAAGGTGGTGAGCGGATAAATATCGACTCAAAATATCGGGCAGCTCCCGATTTCGCCATGACCCACAAAGAGAATAATGGTACTCCCGTCTTGAATGTTAGCATTGGGCGGCTCTGTCAGACCGACAGTTGGGGTGCAACTCCCGTGGTGTCAGTTCGCTGCTGACCGTTTGGCGACTTCCCTGCGTGAGCAACGCATTTGCATTTTCGGGGTGTCGAGGACAAATAGAAAATGCCCTTTATCATAAAGCCAGATGCAAGGCGGTCTATGGATACAGAGCTTGTTTATGCTCTCCCGACCTTAAATACTTCCTTGCGTCTGGTTGCTACATAGGCAGGATATATCTGCCTAAATCAAAATAGGAGGTTAGACACTATGGATAGAACTATTAAGCGTGGTGACATCTACTACGCAGAGCTGAATCCCGTTATCGGTTCGGAACAGGGGGGCACACGACCCGTACTTATCATTTCCAATAATATAGGCAACAGGCATAGCCCGACGGTTATTATTGCAGCCATTACGAGCCGAGTACAGACAAAATCAAAATTACCGACGCATACCGAAGTGAAGGATTTTGAGGGGCTTGATAAGGATTCGATTATTCTGCTTGAACAGATAAGGACGATTGACAAACAGAGGTTAAAAAACCAGATGGGAACTATGCCTGATAATATAATGGCAAGAGTTGACAAGGCTCTTGCCATTAGTATTTCTCTGAGGGGAGGCTGCAATGAAAGAGATAAAAATTGATAACTATACCGCCGCCCTTAAACTCATTGAGATACTTCTTGAAAAAGGATTGATAAACCAAGCCACATATACAAATATCGTGAAGCATTCAAATTCGCACATTTCACAAGCCGCCTAATAAGAGATAGAATAGCATTGAATTAAAGGAGGTATGCTTTATGAATACAACAGTAAACGAGTATAATTACAGATTTAAGTTGACCGATTATACGTTGTTCGACAGAAACCGTGAAAGAATGGTTGCTATCTATGGTCGTGTTTCTACGGAACATGAAGCACAGTTGTCCGCACTTGAGAATCAGTTGCAGTGGTATGACGACCAAGTGAAATATCATCCGAACTGGACTATCTGCGAACGCTACATTGACGAAGGCATTACTGGAACGCAGGCGAAAAAACGCCCTGCATTCTTGCGTATGATTGAAGATGCCAGAAACGGTAAATTTGACTTGATTGTGACGAGGGAAGTTTGCCGTTTCGCCCGTAATGTCGTGGATACCCTTGTAGTAACAAGAGAATTAAAGAGTATCGGCGTTGAAGTGTTTTTTATTGATGATAATATCTGGACAATGGATGGCGACGGAGAGCTGCGTCTTTCCCTTATGGCAACATTGGCACAGGAAGAAAGCCGTAAGACTTCCGAACGTGTGAAAGCAGGTCAGAAAATCAGCCGAGATAATGGTGTGCTTTATGGAAATGGAAATATCTTGGGATATGACCGTGTAGGGGCAACTTATGTTATCAATGAAGAACAGGCAGAAACAGTCAGAATGATATTTGATTTGTATCTGCAAGGTTACGGTTCAATGAAAATTGCAGGAATACTGACGGAACGAAAGAGAAAAACGGCATCGGGGATTGTGAAATGGAACGTGTCTAATATTATGCGGGCAATTAAAAATGCCACCTACACAGGAACGAAGTGCTATAACAAGTCGAGAAGCAATAATTTTTTGGAGCAAAAGAGGATTAACAATCTGGATATGTCCACTTATGAATATGTAGAGGGTGATTTTCCTGCTATTGTTTCACAGGAGGTGTGGGACAAAGCCCAGAAGATACGGGAAAGCAGAATGAAGCCGTCTTTAGTGTCAACAAAAAAGACGACACACAGCAAACGAGATTCCAAAGATATATGGGTAAATAAATTGCGTTGTTCGTGTGGCTCGTCATTCAGAAAAGATAAATGGCATACAAAGTTAGACGGAAAGATTTCCTACGGCTATCAATGCTACAATCAGATAAACAACGGAAATAAAAAAAAGCGAGAAGCTCTCGGCTTAGACACTGAGGGATATTGCGATATAAGGATGATAACCGACTGGAAACTTGATTTTATGGCTAAAGAGCTTTTAGTGCATCTCTGGCAGGATAGAAAGGAATCCGTTCTTATTGCGATAGACCTTATCAAGCGTTATTACAAAGATGAAAGGCTTAGCGAAAATCAATATGATGCAGTGTCTATCAGAGCAAAAATTGATAAGGCACAGACCCGTTTGACGAATCTTATTGCTATGCGGGCAGATGGCGAGCTTTCAAAGGAAGAATATCAGACCATGCGGAAACCTATTGATGAGGAAATTCAGCAGTTGCAGGAAAAGTTAAATCAAGCACCGAGTGACGAACAGCCGAAAAGCGGACTTGAATTAGATGGAATAATCAGTGTGTTGAATAAGCTGATAGATTTTAGCGGCACAAAAGTCAGTGAGGAAATCATCAATCAATTTGTGTATAGGGTGACACCGACATCGGACACGACTTTTGACTGGTATGTGAATCTGAACGGAACGGCTGATGTCAAAGCAACCTTTACAGCAGAGGGACGGAAAAACAGAGCCGTAGTTAAATTAGAGGAAATCGAGCAGATTTCCTCGTTACATAGGAAAGAGAATGAGGACAATGGAATGTTCCTCAAAAACCCCCTTGTATTTACCTTTCTGCACATGCTGCCGCTAATCCGGCTATCCGGCAGATGTACATCAACGGACATTTCTGCTATGCCTTTAAATTCGGCATCATTACCAATGGTCTCGGTATTGTCAGGGATATTACTTTCTATAATAAG
>Ga0129309_1000980_pt1 | contig 17191 bp, 10 predicted proteins | sample L1105metagenome_FD_94439 | JGI IMG/M metagenome (GOLD analysis project Ga0129309, IMG submission 94439) | Ring-tailed lemur group fecal microbial communities from Wisconsin, USA - L1105 metagenome | ecosystem: Host-associated > Mammals > Digestive system > Large intestine > Fecal | place: USA...
AATTTTTTGAATATTTTACCCATGTATATTTTGAACTTCCGGGAGTTCCGGGCTTTCCCGGCGTTCCATCTTTACCATTCTGAAGAATTAAAAAATCCAGTTCATTACTTGAAAATACGATAACGACCACCTCCTTTTATGAATTTTGCAAAATTTCTGCGATTTCCGCTGATGTAATTTCTGTATGCGTAATATCAATTACACTCTTAATTGCGTCTATAACTGTCATATTATTAAGCGTGCTATATTTATGACTTGACAGTTTATTTAAAATGGCACTTGCCAATGTATCGTAATTTATTTGTTTTAATTTTCCGCTATCATTAATATAAATACTGTCATCAGAACCTAATGCACTTGCAGTTTCAACGTCTATGATATTTTTTCGTCCTTGTTCATCCAAAGTAGTAACGTCTTCTGTTGAAAATAATGCGATTCCTTCTTCATTTGCAAGTTCAATCTCATTTTCATCTACTAACGAAGCGTTTTCTGTATCTATGATTTCAATTAAACAGCGTACACGTTTCCGGATAATTGATTTATCAATATCAACAGTAAGAGTACGTTCTGTTCCAACTGTTACCCAATCCCCCGTATCATTATCTATGATTTGCCATTTATACCACAACGGCATTACTTCAGTGATACCTTCATACACAGTACATGTGCACACAGTTTTAGTTATCTCAGTATCTTCTTCAAAAGTAATTCCTTTTTCACTTGATATAATGACTGACACGGCTGCTCGCCCCGTTTCTCCCACTAAATCAGTAAGCCTATATAATGTATGTATGTCATACAGGTTTTCAGTGGAGTCAGATACTTTGATTACGACAGTATCTTTTTCTGCCATAAAAGACGATGGGATAGTAATAGACATCTTGTCCTGAGAGACATATTCAGTATTCAGTACTTCATCAATATACCAGTTTGCGACAGTAGCACCATTTTTACAAACTGCTGATATTGTTATAAATTCGGGACTAATTTTACCTTCGACTTCTTTAAATATCTGCTCTCCCTCAAGTTCTATGGATGATATTTTTGATTCGAGTGTAGTTACTCGTCCATCTACTTTCGTTATGTTTTCACTAATGGTAGTAAATTCTGCATCTATGCCATGGCCATTAATAATAACCTTTGCTGCATTTAAGTTACCGTTTCCGTCACCTTCCACTACATCAAAATTAAGTTTGTCCTTTGATAAGGTAGAATCAGCGACCATATTATTAATGATAAGTCCATCTGCAATAGCATCTTTTGTAATGCCACTTGAAGTAAAAATAGCAACACCATTTTCATCGCGTACTATAATGCTCGGCTTATTAGTCGTATCATATCCGATCTGGATACCGACATATTCTTTACCATTGTTATCCGTTCCTTTTATTTGCATTGCGTTTCCGTTCATGACCATTTTGCCATTTTCAGAAAGTATTTGCATATTGTTTGTAAGTACAATATTACCTGCTTTTAAGTCTCCAACACTTATATGCTTTGCAATTTCATTCTTCACAAAAAGTTCATCAATAGTAGCATTGCTTGACGTAAGATTAAAAATGATACCAGTTTCCGTTGAAGATGTTCCAATAATTGCCTGTTGCAGTTTGGCTATATAAGCATCCAGTTCTTTAAAATTTGCCGAATTACTTACAATGTAGTCTGACCCGATATAGTCAGCGAACATTTTTTTAAAAGATGCTTCGTCGCCAGTAATCTTACCTACATCTATAGTCATAAACTTTGCATATTGCCCAATAAGACGATTGACTTCCGCTTCATCTAAAAGCGCGGTATTGTTTGATGATATATTCCCTACTGAATTTTTAAACAGTTGTGTTTTAACCATCATCTGCAACAATGCAGTCATGTACTCTTTATCGGATTCTGAATTACCAGTTCCGATTGATATGGAATTTTTAGAACCACGATTATTCTCACTGTTCAAGATATCCGTTAAATCGGTTCTTCCGGAACGGGATGTAATCATGTTTGAAAATTCAACAGTCAGGTTTGATGATATTTCGCAAGGATTATATGAGTATCCGACAAGACGCAGTTTTACGCTATAATCATCTTTAATACCAAGACGAATGAAGTTCAGCAATTCAAAATCGTCTTTCCAAACGGCAAATTCCGGAAGAGCAAGAAGATTATCCATATCTGTTGTAAATTGTAACTGTGGCTGTGACACTTCGAATAATTTACTTACGGAATCGTCGAATAATTCCTTCTCTTTATCAATTTTTGAAACTGTAGTATCTATTGATGTAGATAATATATTTTCATTCTGATAATCCGTGTCAATCAACAGCGATTCAATAGCAACAATATCGTCGGCTGTAAAACCATATGATGGATGATTCATATCAGACTGTTCAACTAGAGCCGTTCTCTGCTTATCAATATCAGAAAGAGAAGCCTGTAATTCTGCAAGTTCATCATTCAGTTTTTTCAGTTGGAATAGGAGAGAGCCAGAAGTTGTTTCAGAACCAAGATAGCCAGATATTTTTATGTATTCAGACCTTCCAAGAGTATTGTATTCCTCTTCGCCACCAACATAACCAGACTTTTCCTCATCAGTCATTAAGTTCCATGGTTTAGCGAATCCTTTAAGTACATTTAAACGATTTTCGTAGTCTTTCTTTTTTGAGGATAATTCTTCGATGCCATATAATTCCCAGTTAGTCTCAAAGTCTTTAACATAATCTTTTTTATCATCATCTATAGGTATAGTAAGATTTTCCAGTGCAATCTGGATATTGGGGATAATGTAATTTTGTATCTCAATGTATGTATAATATCCACCATACCCGTTTGCCAAATCATACAACAGTTTAAGATATCTGTCATGATCAACGGTTCCATCAACTTTTTTCCATGGGATATAATTTTCATCAGAATCGTATTGTGGAGATGTATCAACAGAAACCTGCAAGCTTGTAAGAAGAGCTTCGTAATATCCAAGATTTTCTTTTAGTAGGTCTTCATCCATTTTGTCCCATTGTTCCCAATCATCACCATCATTTGGGACTCTGTACTTGATGTCATAAATCTTGTCATTTAAATCAGCACGGGACCTTGATAAATCTGCAAATTCGTTTCTGTGTGTATCTTTCCAGTTAATCCATGTTTTGACTTTCGCCACTAATTCATCCGACATATAGGGGTCGCGCATAAAATAACTAAGGTCAATTATACGGGAACTATTATAATTCCAGTTGTTGAAATTAAGTTCTTCAGAACCAGTACAGTAGAATCTTGTATATACGCTGTCCTCATTTACTTCTATATTAATTGAATTGGCAAGATTCCGATATCCTATAAAAATGTTTGTATCGTATTTGGCATCGTTTAAACTCTGTTTGCTGATTGCTTTGATGCGTCTGTTTATTGTGTCAAATAGAAAGATGCATTCAAGTTGCGGGGCAACAATAGATGTCAAAAGCGCGTACAGGTTAATATTCTCCTGATCAACAGACATCTTTTTATCCCATAATAATGGGTCGATGTCTTCATCGATAACAGACCATCCCGGCATTTTAGATAATACAAGATGAATAAAGGATAAATCTTTCCTATTTGGTCGATAGAAAGTTATAAATTCTTTTGCAAAACCAAGTTCATTAACATTATTCTCAGCAAGCTGCTCTAAAGAATCTGTTTCACCTGTGTTGATTTTTAATCCTTTCCAATCCGTATCCATAAATTCTTTTTCAATAGAATAAGCGACAATGGATTTTGAACCCTTTTTTCCATCATTTTTATCAGTAGGATGTTGCATCTGAAAATATCCAACATTTTCAAGATATAGTTTTAGATAAACATCTAATAAATCATATCCATTTGATTTTATCTGTTTGCCATCAATCGTTATATATTCATCAACTTCAAACGTAAGTTGATCAAAATCTTTTGTGTGTTTATTGTAATTTACGGTTTCTGTTTTTACACCATTTAAGACGGTAACAGGTTCGTGATTTGGGCGGCATAAATAGATTCTTTTGCCCTTCGAGATCATATCCAACCACCAACTTTCTTGTATGGCACATTGTATGAAATGGTTACTTCTGCATTTCCAGTAATCTCAATTTTATTTATACCCGGATATAAACGCAGCCAGTAAATATTGCCAACATCCTGCCAACCTAAATCAGAATAGGAGATGACTCCATTTGTTGTTTTATCTGTTGGAATGCAATGTTCACAGTCTAGTGTAATAGGGAGCCGCTGAAATGCTCTCAGTGTCATAGTGTTATTATTGTCAGTTATGTTCCTGATTGTAACAGTAGCAGTTTCATTAGGCTCAAATATCTTTATGACAGGATAAACAAACTCTTCCAGTTCATTACTTTGGCAATTCAGGTCAAACTTTAGTGATCCGGTTACAGTATATGTATGCTCAAAGTGTTTTTTTGGATAAGCACTGTTATTTTCAAATGTAAATGATACACCTGCCCATCCACCGCAACATGGTTTCCATTCTGTCGATGTGAATTTACCACAATAGGTACATACCTCATTGCCTTTACAATCAATTATCTGCAAGTCATTAGAAAACTTGGGAGAAGATAACCATGTTTCAACAATAATCTGTTCTTCATCATTAAATGGCTCTCTTGTCTTTTTTACCAGTGCATATTCAAATGTGAGAGCAGAAGATTGTGTTCCGTATTCATTCGGAATCGGACGTGTGAGAGTAGTATCACCAATAATGTTCTCCCTTTTTGATCCTGTTATGGAATCTGAAAAATTAAATGTCGCAAGCATTAGCGGAGAACTACTAATGACTGACTCAGTAGATTTACCTTTATATATAAATCCGCTCATGTTATTTCCTCCTCCCGTTTTTATTTCATAAAAAAGAGACTACTCCGATGAAAGAATAGTCCCTAAAAGTGATAATTATGTATCTGATCTTATTATATGTGCGACAGGTATTACTGCATGTGATACAGGACGTTGCTGTTGGATAATTTCTGAAAAACTATTAATCGTGTTGGTGTTTGTTTCTGGTTTGTCTATAATAATTTCCTTTGTTTTTCTTGGATAAGTATAAAAATAATTTTTCATTTTACCTCTGTTATTTGTTTGAATCACAATTATTTTTTGACTTATGTAATATTACGTCATTCTTTCCAAGTTTTTCTATAATAACATTTCCGGCACAATCTATTTTACTAGGTGTATTTTTCAAACAAAAATCAATATCCGGAGCCAAGTCATCAAGATGAAAAACGTGACTACAAACAATTTTGTTTGTAAAAGTATCGGATAATATCATTTCTTTGTCAAATAATATATTTTTATCACAATCCATGGATATATCTTTCATATTTATATTTTTAGGACGGCAGATTTCTCTACCGCCTATTACTTATCTTCCCGATTTTCTCAAATCCTTCCTAACCTCATTCTGAACATGCTTTGTGATATTAGGCAAAGATTTATTAATCGCATTTATAACGTCCTGCTGATTCGTCGGGTTGTTTATCTCAATATTGCAATTTACAACAGGAGAGATTGTTTCGCCGCCACGCTGCACATATTTCAGATTGTCCAGATTACTAAACGCCTGACCAGCAAACATCTGGCTTGGATTGATCGCACCCCACTTGAGGATATTGTCTGCAAGATTAGCAGGAGCAACAGCGTCACCACGGTTTAACTGTAACAGTGTACCACGGTCTGATTTCCTTCTGATAACGATCTCATCATCATGTATCCAGTATTTACCGTCATCCGGAACACTGTCCGTACCTTTCTTGTAACCAACGTCCTTAAGAGCTTTCAGGATTTTATTCTTTTGTGCCTTTGTAAGCTGGTCCCCTCTTTTTGGCAGACCAGACACACCAAGTATCTGACCAAGTTCAAGCTGTGCATTTTCACTTATTGCGCGTCCGCCAGTCTTATCATAAACATATCTCCATAATGGAAAATGATTTTTATAGGTTTTAGAACCTTTCTTTACGGAAGATTTCTTCTGTTTATTTATAAGGACTTTGGCTTTTGCAAGTTTATCGGCTTTTTCTTTTGCAGCTTTTTCGGCAGATTTTTTCTTAGCTTCGTCCTGAGCTTTCTTTTTAGCAGCATCTTTAGCAGCTTTTTCTTTTTCTGCTTTTTGTTCAGCCTTCTTCTTTGCATCAGCCTTTGCCTTTGCCTCTTTTTCAGCAGCTTCCTTCTTGGCTTTTTCAGCAGTAGTTTTCTTCGCTATCTCTGCTTTTGTATCACCATTTGCAGATGCTTCGGCAGTTTTTGTTGCTGACGTTCCGGTCGTTATCTTATCAGTTTTGATACTGTCGGCCTGTTTACTGCTTGCCATATCTGCCTGTGCGGATTTTGCGGCATTTACTGTATCAATAACGCTGAGTACATCATTGAGTGAATCAACGGCAGATTTTGCTTCCTGTCCGATCTTCAATCCTGTATCACTGATAAGGTTCTGAATCTCCCCATAAGCAGAAGAGTAAGATGCCTTGATGCTGTCAAGCATTGTATTTACTACCTGCTGTTGTTTGTCGGAGTTTGATTTCAGTTCATCCAGCGTATTCTCAAGATTTTCGTTCAGGGAATCTGATAGGTCATCCATGCCGGTTTCTTCCAGTTCGTTTCTGTGGTCACGAACAGTTTCATTGAGTGCATCACGTTCCTCGTCAAGCTGTGCCCGTAAACGGGCAAGCTGTGCTTTTGATTCGGCGTTGTCTACCCCCTGTAATGCCGCTACCTGCTGTTCAAGTAGCTGAACACTCTTTGTCTTATCCTTCAGCGTCTTATCGTAATCGTAATAATCTTCCTGTCTGCGTTTTAATTCCTTCCATCCTGCGATGGCATCCTGCATCACATCATTCGCTTTTTCAAGATGATTCGTGTACAGGTCGATCAGTTCATCTTTGTAATCCTCTACAGCAGAAACAGAATCCTTGATCGTATCGATATACTCCCGTGACTTTTCGGTATATGTCTCAAGAGTGATATTCCCATTCCGGTAATCCTGTTCCAGTTTTTCAAGAGCTTTGCTGTAATCGGCTACCTGCTGTCTGGCAGTTTTCATTGATTCCCCGATAAGTGCAATCGCAGTATTGCCCTTTACAGTTACCATCCCGTCATCATCAAAGAAAGATTCTTCTTTCATCAGAGAACGGAGATAGTCAAAATCATCTATGGAATCAGAGAGTTTCTTCTGTAAATCCTCAAACGGTTTCCAGCGCAGTTCCACAATGGACGCTTTCAGTTCTTCGTTTGATTCAAGAAGATTTCGGATTGCTTCTTCATCCTTCATGATCGCTTCGTACTGTTCCTGATATTCCTCAGAGCCTTCCTTCCAGCCGTTCTTGGCAATCATGTCGATTCGGGTCTGACGGTCTTTTGCGTACTGTCCGATAATGCTGTTGTTGTTTGAGATCTGCTTTGTGTAGTCACTCTCGCTGACAGCAGTACCACGGACTTCCTTTAACGAAACGATACCTGCTAATTTGTCACCAAATGATTCAAGGTTTGTAATGACATATTCGATACGAGTAAGGTCAAGTTCGTACAGTGACTTATTCAGTTCATTATATGCCGTCTTGCTCTCATACAGAGATGTATTTATTTCCTTTAATCTCTCAGCCGCTTCACGGTATTCGTTGCTGTTCTTACCAAACACCTTCGCAGCATTCGAAAGTTCCTTTTCATACGCTTTTGCCTGTGCCTGTAAATTGGAAGTGATTGTATTCTGCTGGGACATCTGGGAACGGATCTGCGATTTGGCACCCTTGCTGTTCACAACTTCTCCGACAGAAGTGTAGTAATCTACAATCGCTTCAGATGTCTTCTGTGCCGCTTCAGACAGATTGATTATGGATTCGTACTGGTCAATGATGTTATCAAGTTTTGTCTGCGCAAGCTCTTTCTGCTGTTGTTTAAGTTCTTCTATGGACTGGATGCAGTCCTGAGATTTCTCATACCATTTCTGGTATTCACTGATAAAAGTCTGCGTCTTTTCGCCGTATTCGCTGATGTCGATCGTACCGTTCTGGATCTTGCTGATGAGGCTGTTAACAGTCTTCTGGCGTGCGGCTTTGTTTTTGCCGCTCACAAGCTTCGCACTGACCGCATTGGCAGCTACCTTATCAGCCTGTTTCTGGTATCTTGCAGCACCTTTCTGGTTGGTCGTGATGAGCCGGCCTGTTTCATCCTGTGCTTTTGATACATAACTGTTCTTGGACTGGTATGTTGCAGCATTTTCAGCTTTTGCAAGGAACAGGTCTATACGGCGTTCCCTTGCTTTAATCTGCACCTCGATCCAGTCAAAGAGTTTTTCTACCCATGCTTGGAATTTCTTCAGTGATTTTATTTTTGAGTTTGTCGATTTGGTATTCTTATTGTTTGCTTTGGTAGATTTGTTTACGGCGGCTGTATTCTGCATATAAGACTGCGTATTTTGTGATACGGATGATGTGGAGGTTGCGGCACCGCCTTTAAATCCACCGCCCAAAGATGTCCCAGAAAGATAAGCATTCATTAAATCTTTTGTTCGCTCTACAGTTCCATATGCATATGCTTTACCGGCAAATGTATTTGTTTTACCATATTTCTTTATCTGTGCCCATTGAGCAGCATTGATAACCACGTCGCCCTTCTTTAAAGACTGGACATGTGTTCCTCCGGGGATTTCGTAAAGTTTGCCATTTCTAATTATGGCTTCGGTCTTTATGTTTAAATAGTTCGCTACACTATTTGAGATTATAAAATCTCCTCATACTTTCATATGAGAACAGACTATATCTTCTACCTGTTAAATCATAAAAGAGCAGTGAAATATTCACTGCTCAAAAATATGGTCCCATTAAAAAAGTATTGAATTTACAAGGCTTTTTGCAACTTAATTCATATAAAATCATGTATTTCTATAAGGTTGGGTCCCATCAGATTTTCTCATCATTTGGGACATTAAATGCCTTTCTGAATACAGGCTCAAAATCTTCCCATGAATCAAAGCCCTTCATCATGGTGATTACTGTAGATATATGTTGTTTTAAATGTGTATATCCAATTTCTCTTGTTAAGCCTTGATGTAATTTATATCTCCGATATCCATTTTTCTTTAAAATAGGATTCAATCTTTTTAATTCATCTATAACTCCTTCTGGCAATCTGTTATATACAAGAAAATTTGTCAAAACACCTGCATATGGAGTTTTAAATCTTCCTTTATAATCCCATTTTCTTAATCGGAACATATGTAAGTAAAATTCATCTGGAAATGTTTTAATCCAAGGCAAAAATTCTTCAGCAACATACTGAGATAATAATACTTGTAAAGCTTTTTCGTCACGTTCATACTGATATCCCGTTGCTTCGTCAATCATTGCGATAATTCCGACTTTTGCTAATGAACGCATTAATATGTCACTAACGACTGCCAGTGGTTTTTGATTTTCAGTAAGAACATCATCATCTCTTGCTGATAAATAAATATCGCATATCCTTGGCAAAATATCGGCTTTATATCCTGTTAATTCTCTACCACCTCTAATATATCTGACAGAATAATCATCATTTTCAAATTCTCTATCAATATATGGCTTTAAATTATTTGCAGTTATAAATGCAGGCACGTTTTTAAGACGGTAGTCCTCAGAAGGTTTTCCTTTTCTAGGTCTGTCAAATGCCTGAAATATAGCAGTATTAGTTAATATCCTTGTTTCATCATCTAATACCGCACATGACAATTCTTTGTCTCCAATATTAACTTTTCCAGAATATAATACTTTTGGTAAACTAGTTTCCATTATGATTCCTCCCGAATAAATAATATATTTACATTATATATTAAATTTCGACATAATCATAGATAAATATTAATTAGGTAGTCTATTATTTCGAACCACCAATCGCTTGTGGCTCTACTCCCTTGCGGGATAGTCGTTGAGCGTTTCCCTCTTCGGGACTTCGTTGCTGATTGCCCAATCCCTACAATTTTCAAACATTCACGTTTAGTCTTGTTTCATACTTGCGTTGTAGTTTGTAAGGCTCTAAGGGGTTTCCAGCATTTAAATAGATTTATACTCAGCATTATTATACCGAGTTCATTGACAACTGCATTTTCATCGTGTTTCAAAGAAACATCAGTGCCAGATGCATGTGCCCTTAAATTCAGCATATTATAAGCTGTGCCGTCTGCATGAGCAACTAATGTACCTTGGGCTGATCCGGCTTTTGGGACATTTCCATTTACACGTATATTATAAGTAAGTGTTCTTGTAATATCAGATGGATTATAATATGGAACTGCCCCAAGAGTATAGTTTACACGAGCACTTTTATCATCTGGTTTATAACTGTCTGGTTCAGACGAGTCTTTATTATATTTAACAACAGCACTTTTATCACTCGGTGTATACGAGTCAACTTCTGTTGAATCCTTAGTGAATTTTACAGTATCATTTTTGTCGCTTGGCGTATAACTATCTATCTCTGTAGAATCTTTGATGAATTTTACAGTAGCATTTTTATCTTGAGGTGTATACGAATCGACTTCTGTAGAATCTTTGGTGAATTTAACAACAGATTTTTTATCTGAAGGTGTATACGAATCTACTTCTGATGTGTCTAAAGTTGCCTTTGTTGTCATATCTCCGGATGAAGAATTTGAAGTATCGGCACTGCTTACAATCTTATTTTCCGTAGTGATAGGCTGCTCAAGTTCACTTCTTTTACTTTGCGCCTGTGAATCTTCTGTCACAATAGTATTTTTAGTTTCGATTGGTGTTTCTGCTTCAGATTTAGCAGATGTCACCTGACTATCATCTACATTTATCTTTAATGTTGCAGGAGTTGGGTCGAAATGCTCAAGAGAATTTGTGTATGTACCAGATTCATTCTCTTTAGTCCCTGTAAGATTTGTTTTTGCTTCTATAGGGTTTTCGTCTGCCTGTTCCTGACCTTCTTCCAAAGCTTTATCTACAACAACAGATATTTCACCAGTTTCCCAGTTTATCTTAATCCCGTATTCAGATTCTAATGAATGCAGATCGTTAGCAATCATTGCGCGGACAGAAGAACTATCGGAACCATTATAGAGTTCTACAAGACGTTTCGCCTGATCTTGCGCGGCACTTGCTTTTTCTTCATAAGACTGTGCATCTCTTGCTGAGAGTTGGTCAAGCAAATCCTGTGTTGCTAAAATTCGCGCATGTAGTTCATCAACTTTAGCTTGCTGGCCATCAATAACGGTGTCAGTTACAGTTTCATCACCCTTTGCTTGAGCGTCTTTCAATTCTTGAAGTTTTGTTTCGGCATCACCAAGTTCTCCATATAGATCGCTAAGATGTTCTATACCTTCTTCAGTGGAAGAAAAGTAGTCATTTGTGAAACCATAATCATTCAGCCGCCCCATAATAGCAACCATTGCTTCGAAACTTAATCCCATTTCATCAGCAGCGGCAGCTAAATCCTGTGTCTGGAAAGTCCAATTTCCTGTTTCTTCACTGCATTCAGCAAGCCCTTTTGCTTCCATGTCATTAAGGAACGCTTTCATGCCACTTACATCATCAGTGAAATATCTTGAAATCTTCTGATAGTTTTCAGCCCAGTTTTCAGCATCTTCCATTGCATTAGGAGAAAACAGTTTTGCCCCCATTTTGAAATCATCTGTTCCTACAAGACCTTCTTCATAGGCTTTCTGTGTTTCTTCCATAATGGATTTAAGCTGTAAAAATCTGTCGCCAGCATTTTCTGTTTCTTTAGCTGTATTGTAATCTGCGAACGCAGGAGTTTCCACTGTGGTAGATCCAAACTCCATTGTTGCATTAGCTACTTTCTGCGCACCGTCAACAATCTGATCACAATAAGCCAACCATGCACTTGCATCTGCACTGCTTAACTGACCTGCAATATCCTGTGCCCAGTTTTTGAAATCTCCACTGGTAGAAGAAATGAGTTCTTCGAATTTATTATGCAAATCACCTGTCATATCTTCAGCTTTTAAGCCTGCATCAGATAATGACTTCATGGTATCAGCAGACAGTTCACCAGACTTGGAATATTCCTGTTGGGCTTGTGTTAATGCAGATAACTTATTCTGATATCTGGAAACTGCATCTGAATTATTATTGATAGCAGTTGTAAAATCAACAGCACTACTATAATCAATCCCTTCAAATAACTGACCAACAGACTGCATGATTCCCTGTCTGTCAATCGTATTTAAGCCATCAGCAGATAACAGGCCATCCATTACCTTAGAACGGATCTGTCTGAAATCATCTGCCGAAACATCTGCACCGTTAAACAGCGTGGAGATAAATTCCTGCGCATCTGACATCTGGCTTGGGTCGATACTTGAGAATATCTGTCTGATTACATCTGCAAAGTTTTTATTTTTGAGATTTGACAGAGCACCTTCCAAGTCATTTGTCTTACCGATAATATCATCAGGAAATTCCTGAATCAAATCCGTAAGGTTTACTTCTTCTCCAGCTTTGAGACTGTCGATCGCGCTTTGGATTGTGCTTAAATTTGACTGGAATGTATCTACTTTTTTTGATAATCCTTCGTTTGATGCATCGGTTAGGAGAGAAGAGAACAGAGGTTTTTCTTCATCAATAACCTGTTTGGCCTGATAAGTGATTTCTCTATATGCTTTTGCAATAGAATCACCAAAGGCAGAATCGGTTACTTGAGCTTCTAAGTTTACAAGCTGCTCAACTGTCATTTCATCAAAATCGAGAGAAGAGATATCTTCACCTTTGGTTTTCGCAACATCTTTGATATTATTTATTAAGCTATCGGTCTTATCAATCGGAGTACCGTTTTCATCTACGATTTTGAAACCAAACTTGATCATGAAATCCTGATATTCTGATTCGCCTTCTTCGCCGTATGCTTTTGTAAAAGCAGTCCTGATGTCTGGTAATAACTGTTCAAGTTTTGATTGATAATCAGAAACAGAATATTTCGAAGTGTCCAGATTAAATAAAGAATCAAGAGCATTGCTGATTCCCGGAACATCAGTATTTTTGATATTTTCTATCGGGTCAAGAAAGTTTTCTCTAAGATATGCTCTTATGCTATCTGGCGTATTCCATTTACCGTTTTCGTCCATCCATTCTTCGATTGGATTGATGTCACCAATGCCGGTATTGATTGCCTGTTTAATATTATCGTTGAGACTATCATATCCATCATAGACAGACATAGCTGTAATAAGTGAAGGCACAAGGGAGTTCCATGTTGCCTGAATTTCTTTTTCGTCTTGGTTTTTAATACTGTACGCATCTGTTAATTCTTCGCTTACACTAAGCCCAGATTCTTTTATATATCCTTTATACGCTTTTGTAAATTCTTCAAGCTGTTTTTTGGAAGCATTATAGATATGTCCAGACCATGACTGACCCAAATTACCTGCATTGTCGTATGCGTCATCAGAATATTCTTCCCACATATTATCGGATGTTTCAAGTCCGGCATCTTTCGCAGCCTGTAAGAAAGCATTCTGTTGTTTGATCAATCTATTCTTTGCTTCGTCATCATAAGCACCGGCAAACAAATCTAAAGCATAGTCGTATTGCTTATCGTCAGTTTTGAATCCTAAATCTGTCAGATCGGAAGATGTAGATAAATCCAGACTCTCTTTAACATTCTCTAATTCCTCGATCGTATCTTTAGTTTGAGTGAGATTTTCCTGTAGTTGCTGTGTCTGCGCAATCACTCCGTCAAATGCAGTCTGTAAGTTTTGGGAAACTTTAAAATCTGCTAACTGTCTTTCCTGCTCTAATAACTTTTCAAGACTTGCAGATGTTGTATCTGCATTTCCACTAAGAGACAAGAGAGCGTTACCCTGTGCGTCATATCCTGTAACAAGAGATGGGAATGTTTCTGCAAGCTGATTCGTAATGCTGAGAAATTCCGAGTATTCTTCTGTAGAAAGGTTGATGTTAGCATTCGTCTTGTTATTGACACCCTTAGATAGTTCAATGTATCTGTCCTGAACGCTGTCCACTGTATCTTTCTTATTATTATAAGAATCACCAATAGAAGCGATCGTTTCCTGTGCTTCCTTCCCCTTTTCAATAGCAATTTCAGTACGGTGAATCCAGTTGTCGATAGCGGAAATTGCTTCTGTAATAGCCCATGACATCGCCATCGATCCAAGCATATTTAAGCCGAAGGATGCTATGGAACCAAGAGCTGTTTTAGCAGTCTTTGCGACAGTAGCAAATTTTGAAGTTGATTTTGCTGTTGATTCGAGATAAAACTGATAATTCGCTAATGACTTCTCTGCATATTTTGTATCGTTTAAGAATGTAAGCAGAGATTCATCTGCAATTTCCATCCCGTTTGCAAATCCGATAAACCTGTCAGAATTCCATGAAGACGTTCCGCCTTTTATCTTTTCTAATTTATTAAAAAATAATGACGCTTCTTCTGATATTTGAGGTATTTCTTTTTTTGCATTTTTTATAAAGGTAGTAAAGCCATTTTCTTTGTTGTAGTTTACAATCACTATTTGTTGTGATAAAATACTTTCACATTACTTGCAATAATATGGAGGTATATTATGGCTTTAATAACTTGTCCAGAATGCGGTAAAGAGATTTCTGACAAATCAGAAAAATGCATACATTGTGGATTTCCTATTATGAAGGAAAATATATGTTTAATAAATGGAAGAGAACAAGATTTGACATTCTTAATAGAGGAAAAATATGATTTCTTTGAATGTGTAAAACTTTTTAATTCTATTACTGGAAGTTGTTTCGAAACATCGTGTAAAATAGTCGATAATATTATGGAAACAAAACAAATACCACCAACATTAAACGTAAAAACAAAGGAAGAATATCTGCGCGAGAAAAATCAAGTACATTGTCCGAGGTGTAATTCTACAAATATTGGAGTTACAAATCGTGGTTATAGCTTACTAACAGGCTTTATCGGATCGGGAAAAGCTATGAACACTTGTAAAAAATGCGGCTATAAATGGAATCCTAGTAAATAATTAAATCAATTTAATCACATCCTTTCTGAAATAAATAAAAGAGTACAATAAAGCACTCTATGAATTATACTAATAAATAATATAGTTCATAGAGGGGTTTTATTTCCTGTGCTTCCTTTAACGCAATGGTTCTTTCCAACTCTGCATTCTGAGCTTGTAAATTGCTAAGTTCACTTTGCTCTGTAAGAGTAAGATGACCTTTTGCTTGCAATTCATCTATACGTGATTGTGTAGTTTCCAATTCAGAGTTGAGCGATTCTAATTCAGATTTATTTGAGTCATAGGATGACTGCATATCTGCAAGTGCTTCGGCTGACTCTTTAGCAGAAACATGGAAATGGTCAAATGCCGCAACAGCAGCTACGACTGCGGCGGTGACTGCTATAAATGGATGCGCTGAGATTACAGTCCACAAGCCCGATACTGCGCCTTTTAAAACATCGATTGGAGTAGCGGCGGAAGATAGGGCGGATGTGAATGTGGAGATTCCTTCCGTCAATTTTGGAAATGCAGTAGAAATAAGATTAAAAATATTAACATTTCCACCACTCTTTGATAAATCTTTAAATGCGGACGTGACAATTATTATATATTATGCTAAAATATATAATAAAAGTTTAATTTATCAAATGGAGAGAAAATATGTTAATAGAATGCCCTGAATGTAAAAATAAAATTAGTAATTTATCAGATGTATGTATTCACTGTGGATTCCCTATCTCTAAAATCAATAATAATAATTTATATGCAGTAAAATTAATAAAACTAACTAATAAAAATCATAGAATAGCAGCTCAAATTACTATAGAAAAATATGGCGATTATAAATCTTGGGAAGCATATGATTTAATTAAAAAGTCTCCAAGTATCATAGTAGACGGAATTACAAAGGAAAATGCAGAATATGTGATGCTAGATTTACAAAAACATTATTGTTTTGCCGAAATACAAGAATCAAACTCTAAAAATTCAAATAATAAAATGAATGAAATGATATCGTCATTAATAAAATCACATCCTTTAGACGATAAGGTACACTGTCCAAAATGTAATTCTACAGATATTGGAATCACAAACAGAGGTTATAGTTTACTTACTGGTTTTTTAGGTTCTGGCAAATCTATGAACACTTGTAAAAATTGTGGTTATAAGTGGACATCATAAAGTATAGGAGTGTTCTAAGTGTGGCTACAAGTGGAAACCATAGAAGGATAGAATCATGAATAAAACATCAAGCACATCAAAAACATTAACACTGGATGAGATAAATTTAATAAAGAAAAGTGAAGAAGTAAAAGATGTAACATTATATGGAAATCTCTACGAAACTCTTTCTTCAAAAGAGTTTAAGAAAGGTGTGCAAATTTCTTCATTAAATTTAGATGAAAAAGCAAAAAATGCATTATTTTACAATAAAAAGTTGATGTTAAAAAATGTAATTGCAGAATGGTACAGAGAAAGAACAATCGAAACAGATGAGCAAAAGAAAATACGTTGTGGACTTTGCAATACACCGAATAAATATATATGTTATATACGAAATCGAAAAAATGGTATTGTATTAAATGTTGGATCAAGTTGTATAGAACAATTCAAAGAAATTGAAGGATACACAGAACATAAAGTTGCACTAAATAACATCCATAAAAACAAACTAATAGAAAAAAGAACGATAAACTTCAACGAACTTTTCCCAGATGTACTAGAATACATCGGTCGACAAGAACACATATTTAGAAATCTCCCTATACTTATACCTAAAGAAAAATATATTCTGATCGAAAAATTAATAGCTGAATTATATTATATATATAACGAATATGTTCAAAAAGGTAGATGTAAAAAATACGACAATCCATTTGATGTTTTTACTTTAAAAGTAAACGCTTTAAATAAAGCAATTGATTTTGCCGAAAATTATTCGAGAGAGCATATATTAGACGAATTTGTATGTCACCGTAGAGAAATTAAGTGGTTACTAAAAAATAATAAAAAACCATTATTATTACAAATTGCAGATAATAATGGATTTTATAATAAAAATACGTTAAAATTAATGACATATTCGAAATTTATTTCGGATAATTTTAATATATTTCAGTCAAAAAATCAATCTAACTTCTTTGATATCGAACGATATGAACAAGATAAACATTTAATTATCATAACAACAAAGCAAATATACAATCCGCCATTAGAATTATCAGT
>Ga0129309_1000981_pt1 | contig 17169 bp, 17 predicted proteins | sample L1105metagenome_FD_94439 | JGI IMG/M metagenome (GOLD analysis project Ga0129309, IMG submission 94439) | Ring-tailed lemur group fecal microbial communities from Wisconsin, USA - L1105 metagenome | ecosystem: Host-associated > Mammals > Digestive system > Large intestine > Fecal | place: USA...
ACAAGATTTTCCCCTATGTACAGCAGAATGTGGACCGGACGCTGGTGCTGGAGGACGGCGAGCTGGTAGAGGCCTTCCTGGATGTGGTGGAACGGCACAAGATGATCGTGGAGAACGCCGGTCTGCTCACCGTGGCCGCCCTGCGCCACCTGGACTGCAAGGGCAAAAATGTGGTCTCCGTCCTGTCCGGCGGCAATATGGACGTGATCACCATGGCCTCTCTGATCCAACACGGCCTGATCTGCCGCGGCCGTATCTTCACCTTCGCCGTCCAGCTGCCCGACCGCCCCGGCGAGCTGATGCGGGTGGCCGGGGTCCTGGCCCGGAACAGCGGCAACATCATCAAACTGGAGCACAACCAGTTCGTCAACATCAACCGCCAGTCCGGCGTGGAGCTACGGGTCACGCTGGAGGCCTTCGGCCACGACCACAAGGAGCAGATCCTGGAAGCCCTGCGCCAGGAGGGCTATCAGGTCTCCGAGACGGACACCGGCGACTTTTACACCTGAACAGCCACCCATCGCCACCCACCGGCGGCTCAAATGCCGCCAGTGGGTGGCTATCTGAAAGCGGCGGGCCAGCCGGAACGCATCGGACGGGTTTGGGCCGTAGGCTCGGCCTGGAGCAGTCCGTGCTTCTCCGGGGCACACAGAGGAGAGCTTCCGCTCTCCCTTCTCCGCCCTGTATCCTATGCCGCCAGACGCCCCTTGGTCCGTGATTTATCAACTGCCTGAAAGTGAGGTTATCGCCATGATTAAAATTGCTCCCTCCATCCTGTCCGCCGACTTCGTCAACCTGGAGCGGGACATCAAAAAAGTTTCCACCGCCGACTACCTCCATGTGGACGTGATGGACGGCGCCTTCGTGCCCAACATCACCATCGGCATCCCGGTGGTCAAGTCCATCCGCAAGTGCACCGACATGTTTCTGGACGTACATCTGATGATCGACAAGCCCGTGCGGTACATCGAGGACTTCGCCAAGGCGGGTGCCGACCTGCTGTCCGTCCACCTGGAGGCTGACCACCCCACCCGCATCGCCGAGGCCCTGAAGATCATGGGCCAGTGCGGCGTGAAGAAGGCGGTGGCTCTGCGGCCCATCACCTCGGCCAATGCCATCCTGCCCTACATCGAGGAGCTGGACATGGTGCTGGTCATGACCGTGGAGCCCGGCTTCGGCGGTCAGGCCTTCATGGAGTCCCAGCTGGACACCATCCGCCAGGTCCGCGCCATCATCAACAAGTACAACCCCGCTTGTGAGCTGGAGGTGGACGGCGGTGTCGCTCCCAAGACCGCCCCCCTGGTGGTAGAGGCGGGCGCCAATGTCCTGGTCGCCGGTTCCGCCGTCTACGGCAAGGAGGACGTGGCTGGGGCCATCGCCGCTCTGCGGGTTTGATTTTTCGTTGTGGATACTTTTTCTTCGTAAGAAAAAGTATCAAAAAGAACTTCATGGCGAAATTTCATTTCACCCCGTTTCAAGCATATTGTCCGCCTTATGGTGGAAGAAAAACGAAGTTTTTCACAAAATTCTTTTGGTCCTTTTCTTCTAAGAAAAGGACGCCCGTCCGGCAAGGGCGATCTTAAGGAGGAACCCCGACATGCAGTACTTTCCCCCCGCGCTTGAAAATCTGGTGGAGCACTTCGCCAAGCTGCCCGGCATCGGCATGAAAACAGCCCAGCGGTTGGCCTTCCATGTGCTGTCCCTGCCTGAGGACGAGGCATCCGCCTTTGCCCAAGCCATCGTGGACGCCAAAACCGCCATCCACTGCTGCCCCGTCTGCCAGAACCTGACCGAGGGGGACGGCCCCTGCGCCATCTGCGCCAGCCCCAAGCGGGACGCCTCTGTGATCTGCGTGGTGGCCGACCCCAAGGATGTGGTGGCCATGGAGCGCAGCCGGGAGTACAACGGCCTGTACCATGTGCTCCACGGAGTCATCTCCCCCATGAACCATGTGGGGCCCGACGACCTGCACATCAAGTCCCTGGTGGAGCGGGTGGCCGCCGGTGGGGCCGACGAGGTCATCATGGCCACCAACCCGGACACCGAGGGCGAGGCCACCGCCATGTACCTGTCCCGGCTTCTGAAGCCCTTCGCAGTGAAGGTCACCCGGCTGGCCTACGGCATCCCCGTGGGCAGCCATCTGGAGTATGCCGACGACGCCACCCTCATGCGCGCCCTGGAGGGCCGCCAGGAGATGTAAGCTTTTTTCCACAAAAATTCCCGCTGTGTGTACAGCGGGAATTTTTCTTTTCTGTTACAATTTCACCGGGATGGGACGAAGGATGTCCAAGCTGTCCGGGGTGACCCGGCACTCCAGCGCCAGCACCTCCACCCCGGCGGCGGCGGCCTTTCGCAGCGCTGCGCCGAACTCCGGGTGGGTCGCGTCGTTGGGCTCCACCCAGCCCATTCCCTCCATCTGGACGATGAAGCACACCGCGGCATAGTATCCGGCCTGGTGGGCGGCGACCAGCTCCTCCAGGTGCTTCACCCCACGCTCGGTGGGGGCGTCGGGGAACCGAACCACCCCATTTTCCTCCAGCGTGACTCCTTTGACCTCCACGAAACCGCGCTCGTCCGAGTCCTCCCAGTAATAATCAAAGCGTGAATTACCAAATGTTGTCTCTGGGCGGAGCAACGTAAGCCTGGGGCGGTAATTTCCAGCGGCGGCCCACTCCCCAAAGACCTTGTTGGGAGCCTGGGAATCCATGTTGATGAGCAGGGGGCCCTTGGGCGTCTCCTTCTCCACCGCCACCAGGTCGTACCGGGTCTTGCGGACTGGATTGCCGCTCTCCACCAGATACACCCGGCAGCCGGGCACCAGCAGCTCCCGGCAGCGGCCGGTATTTTTCACATGGCACACCTGGACCTCCCCCTCCGCCTCCACGTGGGCGATAAAGCGGTTGGGCCGGGCCAGGAAGGTGCCGGGACAAATGTTGGGATAACGCATCTTTCTTTCCTCTCCGGTTTCTGGTATGATGATAGTATAATCCAGTCCAAGGAATCGAGGCAAGTCCCATGGAGAAAAAATCCACCCTGTCCATTCTGGCCGCCGCCGCTCTGTGGGGGTGCATCGGCCTGTTTTTAAAGCTGCTCACCGCCGCCGGTCTGTCCGCCATGGAGGGAGTGGCCCTCCGCAGTCTGGTGTCCGCCCTGCTGTACGGTCTGTTTCTGGCCCTTACCGACCGGGCCAGCCTGAGCGTCAATCCCCGCCATTGGTACTACTTCTTCGGCACTGGAGTATGCTCCCTGGTGTTTTTCAACTGGTGCTACTTCAACGCTATCTCGCTCAGCTCCCTGTCCGTGGCGGCGGTGCTGCTGTACACCTCCCCCGTCTTTGTCACCTTTCTATCCGCCCTGTGCTTCGGGGAAAAGATTACGCCGCTGAAGCTGGGAGCCCTGGCCCTCACGTTCGCCGGCTGCGTCCTGGTCACCGGTCTGTTCCCTCTGGGCGGTCAGCGTGTGTCCACTGCCACCATACTTTTTGGATTAGGAGCCGGATTTGGCTACGCTCTGTATTCGATTTTGGGAAAATTCGCCCTGCGGAAGTACCCATCCTCCACCGTCACCTTCTACACCTTTCTCTTTGCCGCCCTCTTCTCCCTGCCTTTGTCCGGCCTCCACCGGGACCTGGTCCTGCTGCTGGATTGGCGGGCCATCGTGGGCGGACTGGGCATCGGGGTACTGTGCTGCATCCTGCCCTACCTGCTGTACACCGAGGGATTGAACCACGTAGAGGCGGGCAAGGCCGCCATTCTGGCCACCGCCGAGCCCTTCGTAGCCGCCATTCTGGGCATCTGTGTGTTTCACGAGTCCCTTACCTCCTTCAAGCTGCTGGGTATGGCCGCCATCTTCGGGGCCATTCTGCTGCTGAACCGGCCCACTGGTTCCTCCGGGCGCTAAGAAAATTTCACTTGACAACGGGCTCCGCCCACGCTATAATAGCGCCAAATTAAATACGATGAAACCGATGACGAAGAGAAGTAGCGTCAGGTGCCGAACTTTGCAGAGAGCCGCGGATGGTGGGATCGCGGCAAGGGAAGCGGACGTGAATGGCCTTCACCAGGGCACCGCGAACAGGCCGTTGGCCTTAGTAGCCAGCCGGGGACTCCACCCGTTACCAGGGGAGCACACGCTGTTGGGCGCGTGAAAGTGAGCGGGCGTAACATGTTACGTCAATCCGGGTGGCACCGCAGAGGCTGATTTCAGTCCTTTGTCCCAGAAAAAAATTTTCGGGGACGAAGGGCTTTTTTGTTCTTCTCCCCAAACAAAAAAGGAGAAATGCTGTATGAACAACCGGACGAAAATCCCTCACCGCCTGTATCTGACGGAAGACCAAATGCCTCGCCAGTGGTTCAATCTCCGCTCGGCTATGAAGGCGCAGCCTGATCCTCTGATTCACCCCGCCACCCTTCAGCCCCTGTGTGTGGCCGACCTGGCTCCTATCTTCTGTGAAGAGCTGGCCCGTCAGGAATTGGATGGAACCACTCCCTATATCGACATTCCGGACGATGTGCTTGAAGTTTACAAGATCTACCGGCCCTCCCCTGTTATCCGGGCCTACGAGTTGGAAAAAGCCTTGGACACCCCAGCCAGAATCTATTACAAGTTTGAAGGCAACAACACCTCTGGCTCTCACAAGCTGAACTCTGCCGTAGCCCAAGCCTATTACGCCAAGATGCAGGGACTTAGCGGCGTAACCACCGAGACGGGCGCCGGTCAGTGGGGCACCGCTCTCAGCGAGGCTTGCTCCTACTTCGGACTGAGCTGCGATGTGTATATGGTCAAGTGCTCCTACGAGCAGAAGCCCTTCCGAAAGGCGGTCATGGGTGTCTTCGACGCTTCTGTCACCCCCTCACCCTCTAGCACCACCGAAGCTGGACGGAAAATTTTGGCCGAGAATCCCAATACCACTGGCAGCCTGGGCTGCGCCATCTCTGAAGCGGTAGAGGCCGCCGTCACAAGCGGCGGAGAAAAACGGTACGTGCTGGGCTCCGTTCTTAACCAGGTACTGCTCCATCAGTCTATCATCGGCCTGGAGAGCAAACTGGCTCTGGCGGAGCTGGGCGAGTATCCCGACGTAGTGGTGGGCTGTGCCGGCGGCGGTTCCAATCTCGGTGGTCTCATCGCTCCCTTTATGGCCGATAAGCTAAATGGAAAAAAAGACGTGCGTGTGGTGGCGGTAGAACCTGCCTCCTGCCCCTCTTTAACCCGTGGAAAATATGCCTACGATTTTTGTGACACCGGCAAGGTGACTCCCCTGGCCCGGATGTACACGCTGGGCTCCGGCTTTATCCCCTCCGCCAATCACGCCGGCGGTCTGCGCTATCATGGTATGAGCCCCATTCTTTCCAAACTGTATCACGACGGTTATATGGAGGCCGTGAGTTATAAGCAGACCGAGGTCTTCGAAGCCGCTGTCCTCTTTGCCAAGCGAGAGACCATTCTCCCCGCTCCTGAGTCCGCCCATGCCATCAAGGGTGCCATTGATGAGGCTCTGAAATGTAAAGAAACCGGCGAAGCGAAAACCATCCTCTTCGGTCTGACCGGCACCGGATATTTCGATATGACCGCCTACCAATCCTATCTGTCCGGTTCCATGACTGATTACGTCCCCACCGACGCCGATCTTCAAAAAGGCTTCAGCTCTTTGCCCAAAATCCCCCAGAACCAGAACATTTAACTGAGAGAAATAAAAAAGAAAGCCGCCTGCGGGCGGCTTTCTTTATTCCCCCGCCAGTCTGGCCCGGAGGCCGGAGTAGCGCCGGGTCTGGCGGTCGTTCTGGACCATCTGGGCCACGGTGTAGTCGTCGCCCACCACGATGAACAGCGTTCTTGCCCGGGTGATGGCGGTGTACAGCACGCCCCGGGTCATGAGCATGGGCGCGCCGTCCAGAGCGGCCAGGATGACGGCCCGGTACTCGCTGCCCTGGGCCTTGTGTACCGTGACGGCGAAGGCGGGCTCCAGTTCGCCCAGCATGTCCGGGGAGTACTCCACGATCTTCCCGTCGAAGTCCACGGTGATAGTTTCCTTGTCGATGGAACGGATGACACCGATGTCGCCGTTGAACATACCCATGCCGGAGTTTACGCCCCCATCCTCCCGCCAGAGGATGTCGTAGTTATTATGTACCTGCATCACCCGGTCCCCCGCCCGGTAGACCCAGTCCCCGAAGCGGCGCTCCCCCTTCCCCTCCAGGGGCGGGTTCAGGGCGGACTGGAGGACCTGGTTGAGGGCCTTGGTCCCCGTCCCCCGCCGCCGGGTGGGGGACAGGACCTGGATCTGGTCAGCGGGAATGCCCATCCGCTCGGGCAGGCGGCGGCGGCACAGGTCCACGATGGTATCCAGGGCCGCCTGGCTGTCCCGGCGGCACAGGAAGAAGAAGTCGTTGTCGTTGCGCCGCAGGTCGGGCAGCTCCCCGTGGTTGACCATGTGGGCGTTGCGGACGATGGCGCTCTGGGCGGCCTGGCGGAAAATTTCCGTCAGCCGGACGGTGGGCACCACCTGGCTGCGGATGAGGTCGGAGAACAGGTTGCCCGGCCCCACCGACGGCAGCTGGTCCGGGTCGCCCACCAGCACCAGGCGGCAGTCCCCCTGGAGCGCGTCCAGCAGGGCGGCCATGAGGGGCACGTCCACCATGGAGGTCTCGTCCACGATGACGGCATCGGCTTTCAGGGGGTCGCTGGCGTTGTGGCTGAACACCAGCCGCCCGGAGCTGGGGTCGAAGCCGGTTTCCAGCAGCCGGTGGATGGTGGACGCCTCGGTATCGCACAGCTCTCCCAGCCGCTTGGCGGCCCGACCGGTAGGGGCGGCCAGGGCGGTCTCCAGCCCCATGGCCTCGAAGAGGGCCAGCACACCCCGCAGGCAGGTAGTCTTTCCGGTGCCCGGCCCGCCGGTGAGCAGCATGACCTGGCGCTGGGCGGCCAGCTCCACGGCCTGACGCTGCTGGGGCGCGTAGGTGATCCTCTGTTCCCGCTGGATGTGCTTGAGGAGCTTGTCCAGATCCGGGGGCGGCAGCAGCTCGCTGGTGCTCATCTCCCCCATCCGCTGGGCGATAAACAGCTCCGCGTCGTACAGGGCGGGCAGGTACACGGCCTCCTGGCCCGCCACCTGGTCAAACTCCACCTCCCCCCGCCGAGCCAGGGCCTCCAGGCTCTCCTCGATCAAATCAGCCGGGGCGTCCAGCAGGACGCCGGTGGCCTCGATGAGCTTCCGCCGGGGCAGGAAGGTGTGGCCGTTGTGGAGGTTGTTGTGGGCCAGCTCAAAGAGGAGCCCAGCCTCCAGCCGCTGGGGGTCCTCATGGCCCACCCCCAGGGACAGTGCCAGACCGTCCGCCTGGGTAAATTCCACCTGGAACTCCTCGTTGACCAGCAGGTAGGGGTTGGACTTGACCACCTCCAGGGCCACGTCGCCGTAAGCCCGGCGCAGAGGCATGGCCAGCTCCAGGGGCAGCTGGTAGTGGGACAAAAACTCCATCAGCCGTCGCATCCCCATCTGCTGTCGAAAGACCTCGCTGATCTTCTGGGCCCGCTTGGGGGAGATTCCCTTGAGCTTCGTCAGCTTTTCCGGCTCCTCCTCGATGACGGTGAGGGCCTCCTCCCCAAACTCCTCAATGAGCTGCCGGGCGGTGGCCTTGCCCACGCCTTTCACCGCCCCGGAGGCCAGGTAGTGGTAGACCTCTTTCAGCCCCTCAGGCATCCGGCGCTCCACCACCTCGGCCTTGAACTGGGCGCCGTAGACGGCGTGGCGCACCCAGCGGCCCCGGATCGTGAGGTACTCCCCCGGAGACACCCCGGGCATGGCCCCCACCACCGTCACCTCCTCGTCCTTCACGTCCAGCTTCAGAATGGTGTAGCCGTTCTCCTCGTTTTGATAGATGATGGCGGAGACGGTCCCCTCTACCAGATTGGATTCCATGTTTTCGTCCAAAGGTCCCGCCTCCTTTCCATTTAATCCCGGGAAATGTAGTCGGCCAGGTCACTCCCCGGCCACAGAATTACCTCAGGCCACCGGAGCGTCAGCCGGAAGGCCAGCTCTCGGCCCTGGCGGGTCAGGTCCACGTCGGCGATGACGATGGGACAGTCCAGCAGGCCCAGACTTCTCAGCCAGATGAAGGCCCGCACCGCCTGTTCCAGATCTTCCCCATCCCCCCGGCCGGGGATCAGCGCCCGGACGCTCCGGTCGGGGATGGGCCGGAGCAGCCGCCCGAAGAGCCACCAGCCCAAAAAGCCCAGTCCCAGCGCGCAAAGCGCCGTCAGAAATATGTCCGTCAACAGCCCCACAGAGCAACACCTCCGGGCCATCCTATGCCGGGGAGGGATTGGGGGTGTGGGGCTAAAGATAAATTGGAGTTTGTCTGTCTAAGGCTCCCCCTCTGGGGGAGCTGTCAGCGCAGCTGACTGAGGGGGCTTTCCCAGAAATGCTTAGCCTCAGCGGGCCCCTTCCGGCCCCTGCGGGGCCACCTCCCTACCCCTTTTGTCGCTTCGCGACATTTCCCCCTGACAGGGGGAATCGGCCCCCAAAGGGGGAGGCTTTAGTTTCTGTTTCTCAAGGAGCGATAAACTCCAATTTACACCGCCCCGGAAAACAGGTTAACTCCAACATGGGTCAGGGCCAGCATGATGCAGCCGGCGGTGAGCACACCCAAGACCACGGCGGGCATGGCTTTTTTCAGCCGCATATCCAAAAAGGCGGCCGCCAGAGAGCCGGTCCAGGCTCCGGTGCCGGGCAGTGGGATGGCCACGAAGAGCCACAGGCCCAGATACTGGTATTTCTGGACCTTCTGCCCCTTCAGATGGGCCTTTTTCTCCATTTTGTCCACCAGGCCGTTGAGTTTAGGCATGTACCGGCGCATCAATAAAAAGATCCGCCGGATGTACACGATGATAAAAGGGGCTGGGATGAGATTGCCAATGACCGCCGCGGGGAAGGCCAAGTGGTAGGGCAGGCCCAGGGCCACGCCGAAGGGCAGGCCGCCCCGCAGCTCGATAATCGGGATCATGGACACCAGCATGGTGAACACGCATTTGCCGAAGGTGGTATCCGTCAGCCACTGAAAGAGTTCCATAGATAAACCTCAATTGAAATTAGTTTGACGGGCAGTCCGCCATGACGGTTAGGGTCAGATAAGCCGCGAACCGCTGGTACTTCTCCCGGTCCCAGGGTTCCGGATAAGTCATGACCACCAGCTCATGGCCCTGGAAATTGGCCCGGTAGGGCGGGTGGACATGGTCAAAGGGATTTTGACGAAACCCGATTTTTTCATAAAAATGCTTGCGCCGAATGGCTGCCTCGTCCACCAGAGGGTCGATCTCCAGCACCACAGGTTTGCCCTGCTCCCTTAGCAGCTTAAGGGCCTGGGAGCCGTAATTCTGGCCCCGCAGTTCGGGGGCGATGGCGAAGTGCTCCACATAAATAAAATCCGGAGTTTCCCAGGCCATGAGCAGTCCAACGAAGAGGTCCTCCTCAAAAATGGCCTGACAGTGGTACTCGGGGTTCGTCAGTACAGCCTCCTGCGTCTCCCTTGTCCGCTGCTCGTGGAGGGGAAAGCTGATCTGGTACAGGCCGCAGACCCGCTCAAAAGCCGGGTGCTCCGGGGACATAATGCGTTCAAAGTTCATGGCTCGTCGCTCCGTCCCAGCAGGTAGTCGGTAGTCACGCCGAAGTAGTCGGCCAGAAAAATCAGCGTGGTGGAGGGCAGATTGATCTTGCCGTACTCAATTTTCTGATAGTGCTGCTCCGTGCAGCCCATCAGCGCTGCCATTTGCTTCTGGGTAACTTTCTTCTCTCTCCGCAGCGGTTTTAAATTTTTTGCGATTCCAGGCAAAATAACTTCCATCTTTTAATCATACCTCTTGACACATTATTTTATAACGTGTATAATAAACCCATCACAACAATTTGTGTTTTAGGGGTGTCACTATGACCGACATAATGAAATGGTTTTACGCCGATTATATCAAACCGCACATCGAAAGCCAACCCAAAGATGCCGGGGAGACCATGTGGTTCGATCTTTTGAACAACGACCTCTATCCACAGCAGAAGGAGGCCCTCCAGGCGGCTCTGGATTTTTACGCCGCCCAGGGGTTCCGGCTTGGCCTGAAGACCGGCCTGGCTCTGGGGGAAGACCTGCGGGCAGGGTAAGCAGACTTCGCCTCCGGCGGCGACCGTCCCCAGGCCGCTTATTCCCGAAAACTATACCACCGCCGGATGGAAGAAATCTTGATTTTCCATTAAAACCCCCTTAAAGCATCCGCTTTAAATACTGCCCGGTATAGGATTCGGCGCACTGCGCCACCTCTTCCGGCGTGCCGGTACAGACGATGGTGCCGCCGCCGTCGCCGCCCTCGGGGCCCAGGTCGATGATGTGGTCGGCGGTCTTGATGACGTCCAGGTTATGCTCAATGACCACCACGGTGTTGCCCACCTCCACCAGCTTCTCCAGCACCTCGATGAGCCGGTGGACGTCGTAGCTGTGGAGGCCGGTGGTGGGCTCGTCCAAGATATAGATGGTCTTGCCGGTGGAGCGCTTACTGAGCTCGGTGGCCAGCTTGACCCTCTGGGCCTCGCCGCCGGACAGCTCGGTGGAGGGCTGGCCCAGCTTCACATAGCCCAGGCCCACCTCCTCCAGGGTTTTCAGGCGGTTGTAGATGCGGGGGATGTTCTCGAAGAAGGGCAGAGCCTCGTCCACCGTCATCTCCAGAACCTCGTAGATATTCTTGCCCTTGTAGCGGACCTCCAGGGTCTCCCGGTTGTACCGCTTACCCTTGCACACCTCGCAGGGGACGTAGATGTCGGGCAGGAAGTGCATCTCGATTTTGAGCAGGCCGTCGCCGGTGCAGGCCTCGCACCGGCCGCCCCGGGTGTTAAAGGAGAACCGGCCGGGGCCGTAGCCCCGGCTCTTGGCGTCGGGGGTGGAGGCGAACAGGTCCCGGATGTCCCCGAAGAGCCCGGTGTAGGTGGCCGGGTTACTGCGGGGGGTACGGCCGATGGGGCTCTGGTCGATGTTGATGACCTTGTCCAAAAACTCCTCGCCCTCAATGCGGTCGTGTTTCCCCGCCCTGGTCTTGGTCCGGTTCAGATCGGCCCCCAGCTTTTTATACAAAATCTCGTTGACCAGGGAGGATTTACCCGACCCGGACACGCCGGTGACACAGGTGAGGGTGCCCAGGGGGAACTCCACATCCACGTTTCTCAGGTTGTTCTCCCTGGCGCCGAAAATTTTCAGATACTTCCCGTTTCCCTTCCGCCTTTCGGTGGGGACGGGAATTTTTTTGCGCCCGGACAGGTAGTCGCCGGTGATGGAGCCGGGGGTGTTCATGACCTCCTCGGGGGTGCCCGCCGCCACAATCCGGCCGCCGTTCACGCCTGCGCCGGGGCCCACGTCGATGATATAGTCGGCCTCCCGCATGGTGTCCTCGTCGTGCTCCACCACCAGGAGGGTGTTGCCCAGGTCCCGCAATTCCTTCAAGGTGGCCAGCAGCTTGTCGTTGTCCCGCTGGTGCAGGCCGATGGAGGGCTCGTCCAGGATATACAGCACCCCCATGAGGGAGGAGCCGATTTGGGTGGCCAGGCGGATGCGCTGGCTCTCGCCGCCGGACAGGGTGCCCGCCTCCCGGGACAAGGTCAGGTACTGCAGGCCCACGGACCGCAGGAAGCCCAGGCGGTTTTTGATCTCCTTCAAAATCTGGTTAGCAATCATGGTCTGGGTTTCGTTGAGCTCCAGATGATCCATGAAGTCGTAGGCGTCGTTGACGCTCTTGCGGCAGTAGGAGTCGATGTCCAGCCCCCCCACGGTAACGGCCAGGGACTCTTTTTTCAGTCTTCGGCCCTGGCAGGCGGGGCAGGGGCACTGGGACATGCACTCCTCCAGCTCCCGCTTCACCCCGTCGGACTGGGTCTCGTGGTAGCGGCGCTCCAGGTTGGTGACGATGCCCTCGAAGGGCTGGTACAGGGTGCCCTGGCCCCGGGGCTGGTCGTAGTGGAGGGTCAGCTTCTCCCCCTTGGTGCCGTAGAGGATCACGTCCATAACGTCCTTGGGCAGGTCCTTCAGGGGGGTATTCAGCTTGAACTTGTACTTCTTGGCCAGGGCGTCGAAGTACATCCGGGAAATGCCGTCGGACTTGATGTTGTTCCAGCCCGAGGCGGTGATGCCCCCCTCGATGATGGACAGGTTCTTGTTGGGCATGATGAGGTCGGGGTCAATTTTCATCTGGGAGCCCAGGCCCATGCAGGTGGGGCAGGCGCCGAAGGGGTTGTTGAAGGAGAACATCCGGGGGGTCAGCTCCTCGATGGACACGCCGCAGTCCTCGCAGGCGTAGTTCTGGGAGAAGAGGATGTCCCGGTCCTCCCCCACCACGTTGATGACCACCAGCCCCCCCGCCAGGTTGGAGGCGATCTCCACGCTGTCGGTCAGGCGGCGGGTGATGTCCTCCCGGATGACCAGGCGGTCCACCACGATCTCGATGTCATGCTTCTTGTTCTTCTCCAGCTTGATTTCTTCGCTCAAATCGTAGGCGATGCCGTCGGCCCGGCAGCGGACGTAGCCCGACTTCCGGGCGTCCTCGAAGATCTTGGCGTGCTCGCCCTTCTTGCCCCGAATGATGGGGGCCATGACCTGGATACGGGTGGCCTCGGGGAGAGAGAGCACCTGGTCGATGATCTGGTCGATGGTCTGCTGCTTGATCTCCTTGCCGCAGATGGGGCAGTGGGGAGTGCCCACCCGGGCCCACAGCAGACGGAGGTAGTCGTAGATCTCCGTGACGGTGCCCACGGTGGACCGGGGGTTCTTGCTGGTGGTCTTCTGGTCGATGGAGATTGCCGGGCTGAGGCCGTCGATATAGTCCACGTCGGGCTTCTCCATCTGGCCCAGGAACATCCGGGCGTAGGAGCTGAGGGACTCCACATACCGGCGCTGGCCCTCGGCGTAGATGGTGTCGAAGGCCAGGGACGACTTGCCCGACCCGGACAGGCCGGTGAGTACCACCAGCTTGTCCCGGGGGATTTTTACGTCGATATTTTTCAGGTTGTTCACCCGTGCGCCTTTGACGGTAATATGAGTGTGCATCGTGGTTCTCCTTATCGTTTCCTCTTTGCCTCCCTCTCTGGGGGCCGATTCCCCCTGTCAGGGGGAAATGTCGTGAAGCGACAAAAGGGGTAGGGAGGTGCCGCCTGCAGGCGGCGGAAGGGGGCCGCCCCCTCAGTCTCGCTTCGCTCGACAGCTCCCCCACAGGGGAGCCTTTTATGCGTTACCTCTGGTCGGCGCGGCCCACCAGATAGTCTAAGCTGACCTCGAAGAAGTCGGCCAATTTGATGAGGGTCAGGGCGGGGACGTTGACTTCCCCATACTCCATTTTTTGAATGTTTCTGTCTGTGTATCCTAAAAGTTCCGCCAGCTCTCGCTGTTTCAGTCCCTTTTCACGCCGCAGCTCTTTTAATCGCTGTCCAAAGGGAAGCATAACCTTCTCCATAAAATCCTCCTCAGCGAACATCCCGACGGCCAACCAGATAATCCAGCGTAACTCCAAAAAAATCAGCCAATTTTATCAAGGTCACCCCTGGAACATTAATTTTCCCGGATTCCATATCCTGATAATGCCGTTCTGTCTTTTCAAGAAACTCTGCCATAGCTTTTTGGGTTAAGTTTTTCTCATTTCTTAGTTCTTTCAGCCGTTGGCCGAATTTCTCCATTTTGATCTCCATAAATTAATATTCCTCTTTATTGACAGAGATTTTATTATGTGTTACAATCAGTTCATTACGAGATTATATTAGTAGTTTTGTAGGGAGGGACTCATAATGACCGACTGCTTAAGCGATCTCTTTGAACTGGTCCAAAGACGTTATCCCTATCAGCCCTCCAGCCCCACGGAATTGGAGACGGCGGAGCGGCTGGAGGCGGCCTGGGAATTTCAATTCCCGCCCGAGCTCCACCACGCTCTGTTCGAGCTCACCGACAGTCTGGAAATTCAGTCCTGCTTTGAATCCCGCCACGCGTTCATCCTCGGCCTGGATCTGGGTCTGTCCATCGCCCGGGAGCTGCGGCCCTTTCAACGGGAAATTTAAGGCTTTTTCTTGGGCGGCTTGACCTTCATGAGCATCAGCCGCTGGACGTCCTCCAGCTGGGCCAGGTCTTTCAGGTCCAGGATCAGCCACTTTCCGCCGTTGAAGAGGCTGGTTTTCTCATAGATCGCTTGAAGCTCCGGGGTAAAGGTGGGGAGCATGGTCTCCACGTCGGGGAGGAGTTTTCCCCCCACCGACACCATGCAGGTGACGAACCCCGCCCGTGGGTACAGGGTACACAGGGCCTTGGCCCCCTTCTTGTACTTCACATTCCAGCCCGGGTCCAGGGAGCAGGCACTGAACTCGATGGAGGGAGCCGAGCCGTAGAGCTCCCCCACCCAGTCGGTCAGCTGACCGAACAGAGGGCTACCCACCCAGGCGGCAATATCCGCCAGCTCCGGCTTGCTGTGGGCGGGCCAGGCGATGTGCCAGGGAACGGGGCCGTCCAGGGGCAATTCCGGCTCCTTTTTCGCCTTTTTGGCCCTCTTTTTCGGCAGAGGGGTCACCGCCTCCAGCAGGAGGACCGCTTGGCGCAAGGTCTCCCCGTCGTCCGGGTCCAGCACATAGTGCTCTTTCGTCCCCTCATACCCCTCATAGGGCAGGGCCATGGGCCTGTCCTTCAACAGCTGCGCCAGACAGGGATGGGGCTTGGCAAAGGGCGTATTGTCGCAGACCAGCAGAACGGGCTTGTCGTTCAGGTACACCATGTACTCCCCGAACATCTTCCGAAACCGGACGTCCCCCGTCCCCTCCAGCTGTTCGCAGATGTAATTCACAAAATCGGGACTGCTGGCCATTTTGTTCCCTCCCTGTCGTTAAGTTGATGATTCTGTGGTAATATCGGCGGTGGTGGCTCCCACCAGCTCGATCAAAGCGGCGGGGTCCAGTTCCACCTGGAACCCGATCTTCCCGGCGGACACCATAATCGTATCCACAATTTCCGCCGTCTCGTGGAAAACGGTGGGGTACTGCTTCTTCATGCCCACGGGGGAACATCCGCCGTGGACGTAGCCGGTGAGGGGGAGCAGCTCCTTCTGGTGGATCATGGCGATGGACTTCTCCCCCACCGCCCGGGCGGCTTTTTTCAGATCCAGGCTGTCCGCCACCGGGATGTCGAACACATACAGCGCCCCGGAGGCCCCCCGGGCCACCAGGGTCTTGAACACGGTCTCCGGGTCCTGGCCCAGGCTGCGGGCCACGGTGACACCGTCCACCCCCACGCCCTCCTCGTGGTCATAGGTGTGGGCGGTGTAGGAGATTTTTTTCTGCTCCAGCACCCGCATCACGTTGGTTTTCTCTTCTTTTTGCTTTGCCATGGCTCATTCCTCGGTTTCTGTTGTCTAAGTTTTATTTTCCCCGCAGCTCGATGATCTGGTCACGCAGGGCGGCGGCCAGCTCGAACTCCAGCATCTTGGCCGCCTCGCGCATCTCCTTCTCCAGCTTGGCGATCTTTTCCGCCTTCTGCTGCTTGGTCAGGCCCTGGACCTGGCCCCGGCGCTCGGGAGTATCCTCCTCCGCCTCGGCAGAGATGTCCAGCAGGTTGCGCACCGACTTGATGACGGTCTTGGGGACGATGCCGTGGGCCTTATTGAAGGCGTCCTGCTTCTCCCGGCGGCGCTCTGTCTCGTCGATGGCCCGGCGCATGGAGGGGGTGATGGTGTCGGCGTACATGACCACCATGCCCTCGGCGTTTCGGGCGGCGCGGCCGATGGTCTGGATGAGGGAGGTCTCCGACCGGAGGAACCCCTCCTTGTCGGCGTCCAGGATGGCCACAAGGGACACCTCGGGCAGGTCCAGGCCCTCGCGCAGAAGGTTGATGCCCACCAGCACGTCGAAGGTACCCAGGCGGAGGTCCCGGATGATCTCCATGCGCTCCATGGCGTCGATGTCGTGGTGCATATAGCGCACCTTGATGCCCGCCCCCTGGAGGTAGGCGGTCAGGTCCTCGGCCATCCGTTTGGTGAGGGTGGTGACCAGCACCCGCTCCTGGCGGGCGGTACGGCTATTGATCTCGCCGATGAGGTCGTCGATCTGGCCCTCCACTGGGCGGACCTCGATGCGGGGGTCCAGCAGGCCGGTGGGCCGAATGACCTGCTCCACAATCTGGCCGGAGCGGGTGCGCTCGTACTCCCCGGGGGTGGCGGAGACGTAGACCACCTGGTTGACCCGTTTCTCAAACTCCGGGAACTTTAACGGCCGGTTGTCGTAGGCGCAGGGCAGGCGGAAGCCGTAGTCCACCAAGGTGGTCTTTCGGGCCCGGTCGCCGTTATACATGGCCCGGACCTGGGGCAGGGTGACGTGGCTCTCGTCAATGAACAGCACAAAATCCTTGGGAAAGTAGTCCAGCAGGGTGTGGGGAGGCGAACCCACGGGTCGGCCCTCGATGACCCGGGAGTAGTTTTCGATGCCGGAGCAGTAGCCCAGCTCCTGCATCATCTCCACGTCGTACATAGTGCGCTGCTTGATGCGCTGGGCCTCGATCAGTTTGTTTTCGCTCTCGAAGAAGGCCACCCGCTCCTCCATCTCCTTATAAATTTCCTGGATGGCGGCGTCCATCTTCTCTTTGGGGGTGACGTAGTGGGTGGCAGGCCAGATGGGGATGTTGGTCAGGCGGCGGATGGGGGTGCCGGTGACCACGTTGATCTCGGAGATGCGGTCGATCTCGTCCCCAAAGAACTCCACCCGGATGGCGGTGTCCTTCCAGTAAGCGGGCCACACCTCCACCGTGTCCCCCCGGACCCGGAACATGTTGCGCTCAAAGGCGATGTCGTTGCGCTCGTAGCGGATGGCCACCAGCTTTTTCAGCAGCTCGTCCCGCTCCAGAGTAGCCCCCACCCGGAGGGAGACCATCATTTTGGCGAAGTCCTCGGGCTCGCCCAAACCGTAGATGCAGGACACCGAGGACACCACGATGACGTCCCGCCGCTCCAGCAGGGAGGCGGTGGCGGACAGACGCAGGCGGTCGATCTCCTCGTTGATGGAGGAGTCCTTCTCGATGAAGGTGTCGGTGTGGGGGATATAGGCCTCGGGCTGGTAGTAGTCGTAGTAGGAGACAAAGTACTCCACCGCGTTGTTGGGGAAGAACTCCTTGAACTCGGCGCACAGCT
>Ga0129309_1000987_pt1 | contig 17111 bp, 17 predicted proteins | sample L1105metagenome_FD_94439 | JGI IMG/M metagenome (GOLD analysis project Ga0129309, IMG submission 94439) | Ring-tailed lemur group fecal microbial communities from Wisconsin, USA - L1105 metagenome | ecosystem: Host-associated > Mammals > Digestive system > Large intestine > Fecal | place: USA...
AGTTCGGGCTGCGCGTAAACTGTATCGGCACAGTTCATCGTTCCGGCACTGATTCCCATCACGATTCCCTCATAATCCTGAATCAGTTCTTTCAAGCCAAGCCACTCAAAAAAAGCATTCTGTGTAGGCACATGACCACCCGCCAGGATAATTGCATCGCTCATGGCAATGAGGTCAGCGATATCTGAAGCATTTCGCTCATCACAGACAGCCATATCCGATATCGTAAGTCCATGATAGGAGAATGCATGATAGAATGTCTCCATCATCTCATCATTCATCTCAAAATTCTCCGGATCAGAACTGATAATCAGACACTGGGAATCCGGTTTCCAACTCCTCGAAAGTTCTGCAACGAATTCATTCGCCTCATTCAAAATACACGGTATGTCCAGCCCTTCTGGCACATCGTTGCTGCACGGGCTGCTGGTTAAAAATAATATCATATATATTCCTTCTCTTTCTTTTATAATTATACATTATCGGGCGAAGCCCGCCAGCCGAAGGCATGTATTACGGGATGCTCGAATGAGTATACTTTCAATTATTATAACCTTAATGATAGCCGCATTCAATCATTACATTCCTGCTTCCATCATCTGCCTGACAGTCTCCGGACTGATCTTTCCTTCCATCGGTCCAAATGCGGCCGCATTCAATGCTCCGGCTGCCGCTCCCATCCGTGCCGCTTCTTCGATACTTTTTCCCTGTACAAGCCCCGCCAGAAATGCCCCGTCAAAACAATCACCGGCTCCGGTAGCATCTAACTGTTCCACCTTATAGACGCCAACTTCCTTCACTTCATCCCTTGTATAGATTCTGCTTCCCCTTGAACCATTCTTTAACACAAGAATCTCAAGTACAGGATTTTCAAAACACTTCTTTACAGCAGCTTCCACAGATGCTTCTCCTGTAATCAGAAGCAATTCCTCCACACCCGGGAGAAAAATGCTGGTATTGTCCATCACCTCGCGGATTACTGCATGGATCGAATCGTCCGTAAATAATTCTTTTCTGATATTAGGATCAAAAGATATCTTCGTGCCATCTCCAGAAAGCAGACACATCGTCTTTAATATCTCCTGCGCAAAATCCCTATTCGCCATCAGAGAGCACCCCATGATATGCATATATTTTACTGTTTCAAATTCTCCCGGTTCAGGAGCCCTGGCTTCCACCGCCGGAGTATTCCCCATATGGAAGATAAATTTCCGGGAACCATCGTCAAAATATGTAACGAATGCACATCCGGTTGAACGCTCTTCACTTTCTATCACATGGCTTACCTCGACTCCATCCTTTTTAAGACGCTCCAACAGACATTTGCCAAAATCATCCTTCCCGACTCCGCCTATGATCGCTGTCTTACAGCCAAGACGCGCTGCCGTATCAATGCAGATTGCCGGTGCGCCGCTTGGATAAGGACCTCTAAACATTCCCTCTTCATACAACTGTACATTCTCGCGGTCACGCATAATCTCGACAAGCATCTCACCCATTACCAATATATCTGTCATCCCTGTTACCTCCTACATACCGGTCATTCTCTTCTATCTGCGGCTATATAAGCCTGCGTAGTATTCATTTCCTTTATTGTATCAAACCGACATACGGATTACAATATTCTGAATGAAGATGAATTCCTGTATAAGAAAAGCGGGTACCTCTTTCAAGATACCCACTTCTTCGAACACACTGACTAGCCAGTTGTTCTATTCTTCATCTCTTCTTTTTCTCTTATACCTCAGGGTAAATCCGCCAACTCCTGCGGATGCTGCTGCAAGTCCAAGCAATCCAAAGATACCTGCCGGATCACCTGTCTTTGCTACACCAGATGACTTGTCTTTCTTAGTTGTCTTATTGGTGGTTGTATTGTTGGTTATATTGTTGGTTGTATTATTCGTAGCGTTATTCGTCGTATTGTTCGTAGTGTTATTCGTATCATTTTCACCATTGTTGTTATCACCACCGTTAACATCAACTTTCACCAGTCCCGCAATTGCTGTTTCAAGATCTGCTGCCGCTTTTTCTACATCTTCTTTCGTACCATTTGCCTGTGCTTCTTTTGCCACTGCAAGTGCTGCCCGAAGTGCATCCCAGCCTTCTTTATAATCACTCTGGTTCAGACCTTCTGCTTTATCGATCACGCTGTCTAATACAGAAGTATCAACCGTAGAATATACGAATGTCAGATCTGCATAGCCAGTAGATGCTACTGCAATTGTATATCTTGCACCTTCTTCGAAGATAGGTGAATCGCCGGATTTCACAGATGTATCGATTGTTCCAAGAGTGCCCTTCTTCTCATCCTTATTAACATTTACCAATTCTCTAGTCAATGATTTTGATAATTGTTATTATTTATTTTGATTAATAATTATCAACAATATCCGTCCTTGTATTTTTCCCTATGAAATGTTAGGATAAGAATTATAATAATTCGCAGGAGGCTACAAGATGAGTTATACCAAACACAAATCAGAAGAATCTGTCGAAGATTATCTGGAAGCGATTCTTGTTTTAAGCAATCGAATTCCAGAAGTGCGCTCAATTGACATTGCGAATCATCTGAACTACTCAAAACCCAGCATCAGTGTTGCAATGAAGAATCTGAAGAACCGTGACTATATAACGGTTGGGGATACCGGACATATTCACCTGACTGCAGAGGGACGTAGAATCGCAGAATCCGTATACGAACGCCACACACTGATCTCTGACTGGCTGATCCGCCTGGGCGTAAATCCGGAAACTGCTGTGAACGATGCCTGCAAGATGGAACATGATATCAGCCCGGAAAGTTTTGAAGCCATAAAAAACTACATTCAAAACAACTAAATGGGGACGTAGTAAAATGCATTTTTACTACGTCCCAAACTAGCATATGTGGTGTACCTAATCGTACTTTAGGGTGTACCCAATCGTACTTTGGGGTGTACCCAACTTTCATCTACCCCAACGCCACATCCAATATCATCATCACCAAGAATCCCACGATAAATCCCAACGTCCCTGACTTCTCTCCTTCTCCTGCATAAGCCTCCGGTATCAGTTCCTGAACGACTACATAGATCATCGCCCCCGCAGCGAAAGACAGGAACCACGGCATCCCGACTCTTACTGCTCCTGCAAGCACCGCTGCCGCCACGCCGAATATCGGTTCCACTACCGCCGACATACTTCCAATGAAAAACGCCTTCTTCTTGCTGATCCCATTCTGCAATAACGGAAGCGCAACCGCCGTTCCTTCCGGAAAATTTTGGATTGCAATGCCAATCGTAAGTGCAATTGCCCCGGACAGAAGCGCTGCATCCTGAAGGTTCTGTGCCGCCAATGCAAATGCCAGCCCAATCGCCATTCCTTCCGGTATATTATGCGCCGTAATTGCCATCACCAGCATAGCCGCACTCTTCTCCAGTTTCAGGCTCTCCCATTTCCCCAACAGATAATCCACCACCAGCAGCAGTATCACGCCAAGCAGGAAACCTCCCGTAATCACCAACCAGCTGATCTGTCCATTTTCTTCTGCGAATTCAATCCCCGGAAGCAGAAGTGACCACACTGAGGCAGCAACCATCACCCCTCCGGCGAATCCTAAGAATCCACTCTGTATCTTCCCACCCATCTCCTTCTTCACAAAAAAAATCCCCGCAGCGCCAAGTGTCGTTACGGAGAATGTAAGTAATGTTCCTAAGAACGTCCATAGAATACCATACATTTTCCTCACCTCATATTCAGTATATGGCAAGGAAAATGTATGGTTCTTATATTTCGCTATTCTACTTATTTCTTAACAAATAAAAACTGTAAGAAACGAATCAGTGTATAGACTACAAATACAACAGCAATCACCGTCTCAATCAGCACCACATACTGAAGTACCGGAATCGGGCGTCCCATATTCGCAAGACATGCCATTGTCTGCTTAGAAGCAATCGCACTGATAACGAACGGGAATGTGAAGGATGCATAACTTGGGAAAAATGGCAGTTTCAGATATCCAATCGCTTTCACAAGTGCGAAAACATACAGAATCGTTGCTACTACGAACATTCCCATCAGCATTCCATAAGACTTCGGAGTCACTGACTGTACATATCCGGCAATACACAGACTGGTAGGTGCCGCATAGATACAGATTAATGGTTTTGCAGGATTCGGAATATCCTGATATTTCACATATCTGACCGTTACCAATACAAGCAGAATAATCAGTGATACAAAACCAAACCAGAACGCTGCCGTCCCGATTCCCAGTTTCTCATACGCAGGTGCTGTAATGGATGCAACAGCAATTCCTACATATACAATATAGTAACTTGCGAACACCTTTGGCATCTGTAATTTGAAGATAAACTGTATCGTAAAATAGATAATCAGTACCACATGCAATGCAATTGCAAAAAGCCAGATATAATAAGCAGCCGGTCCGATAAACGGCTTCACATATGTACTAAGCAGCATAAGCGCCATAGAAAATGTTCCTGCGACACTTGCCATAATCGGATTCTTCATATCCTCCTTCACCGCCGGGAAGAACATGATGATCTTCAGCAGCATCAGAATCAGCAAAAACGCTGCCACAATCCCACAGACATAACAAATTCCTTCCGAATAACTCTGCAGCAGATTGCCAAGCGCTGCCATGCCAAGCATCACTCCGCACAATGGAATCGGAACCTTCTTAATTACATCTCTCATTCTCTTACCTCTTCTCTCGCGTAATATATGTAAGTTTCACTTATGCCGTCTGCTCATCCAGATTCGTAAGACCAAGTTCGCGCACAATAATCTCTGCTACTTTGCCAGCACACAGACCTGTAAAGTAGATGCACTGCTCTTTGTGTTCGCCCTTGCCCATATCAAATTCCTTAGTCAGGACACGACAACAGGCTGAATTCTTTCCATTTGCCTTTCTGAACCATGTGTGCAATTCATTGGTCAGTTCCATACATTTTACAACCTTCGGGTCCTTTGGACCATTCTGCTCTGTACGTCCAAAGAACATTCCAAGTGCCATGATTCCCCCATTCAAAGCACCACATAGACATCCGGAACGACCTACGCCAACTGCCATTCCAGATGACATAGCGATTACTTCTTTCGGTACGTCCAGTTCAAAATTATCTCTGATTGCTGCCATCAAAGCTTCACAACAGAAATACCCATTTCTGTAGTTGTCCTCCGCATCTTTGATAACCTTCTTAACACTTATTTCCTGTTTTACATTCATTATTTTTTCCTCCTCTACATAATGACTATTTATTAATAGTATAGCATAATATCTTTTTCTTCCAGATATAGATATCTTTCATGGTCATTCTTTACTTATAAACATTTTCAATAAATCAAATATTTTCGACAAAAAAACCATATTTTTCGACATTCATTCTTATTAAAAATGTCCAAAAATATGGTTTTCATTCCACTTTTCGTTGATGCCATTCAACTATCTGGTGATACTTCCTTCCCTTATCGACTGAATCCACTCTTTCACATGCTGAACGAACAATTCTACCGCTTCTCCAGGCTTCTCGCCCTTTCTCGTAATCATACACATCTTCCACTCATATTTTCCATCAGCAAACGGAATCAGCCTCATCCCTTTTTCCTTCATATCATCAAATACAAAATCCACTGTAACAGAAATTCCCCTATTAGCCTTGACCATCTTGTGACACAGACTGAATCCACTCGTCTCAAAGATAATATTCGGTTCAAATCCCGCTGACCTGCAACGATCCGTAATCATATCATGAATCTTAAACTGACTGCTCTCTATATATAAAGGCTCATACCTCAGATCTTCAATCGTAACCGCCTCCCTGTTGCTTAAAGGATGGCTCTCATGTACCAGTAACTTCACCGGAAACGTCTCCAATTCTGTCACATCATAAAGCCCCTCCTCAAAATCAGCAATCGAAAACGCTACATTCCCCTCCCGTTCCCGGAAAAGGTTCTCCACCTGACGATCCGGATATTCCCGGTAATGAAATTCAATATCCGGATATTTTTCCCGAAATGCTATAATACACTCTGGCGTAACCAGACGCAGAATCCCGTAAGCAGACAGCAGATCAACTACGCCATGACTTCTCTGCTGTATATGCAGAATCTCATTGCGCAATTCCCCATAATCTGCCGTAATCTTATCCGCATACTCTGACAGACACCGCCCGCTCTCCGTAAGTTCGATTCCAATTGCTGTCCGTACAAGCAACTGACAATTCAACTCGGTTTCCAGGTTCTTAACAATCTTACTTAATCCTTGCGGTGTCATATAGAGTAGCTTAGATGCCCTCGTAATACTCTGCTCTTTTACAATCACCTGAAATGATGTCAGATCCCGAATATTCATTGCTTTGCCTCCTTTATTCTCCCTCAAATACCTTCATCGCCGGTCATCCCAGACAGCGGTCTTTTCTTCCCAATACCTGCTCCCACTGTTTTTCTGTCAAAAAACGTGGACGGCTGATCTTCTCCAGCATCCCCAGATCGCTTTTCCTACAACTATTTTTCTATAATTTCATACAACTGTCAAGACATACCTTCTTCAAAATATTTTTCAAATTTTCTATACAATTCTCTTTTGACTTTTTGCAAAAAATCCGCTAAAATTATATCAAACGAGTAGCAAAATCGGCGTAAGTCCAGTTGATTTCACTACTCGTTTTTCTATTCGTGCATTCTTCTGCCGTAATAGAATTATCGGCTACAGAATTCTTTTTCTTATGTCAGATGGGAGGTGGAAAGAATGAAACGAATTAAAGCAGCATGTATTTGCCAGACCTTACACTTCATGCTTAAGGAAGATATAGATCATGATCTTGCCGTAAGACTTGTAAAAGACGAAGTGGCTCATTATAAAGCCGGTCTTGATAGAAAGCATACTCTGTACAAGATCGTTGAAGAAACAGAACAGCCTGATGGGTCTGTTATGATGAAAATTATGAAACAATATAATCAGAGCAATGTTGGCGATTATCTGGATTAAACGAGCGAGGGTCTGCCCTTATTTACGTGGCAGACCCGCTCTGATTATTGTTATCTTCTCTTTTCTAACTCTTCAATACGTCTAAGCGCCGACTGGAGATCACGTTCTTTCTGCTCTAATTCCTCTTTCTGTCTGGCATTTACTTTCTTCTGCTGATTAATTTCCTCACTCTGCTGATTTATCTTCTCACTCTGCTGATTTATCCTTTCACTCTGCTGATTTATCCTTTCACTCTGTTGATCAATCTCACTTTGCATTTCGTCAATCATATAGCGTACCGTGTTTCGATCCATTTCGTATAATTCTTTGGAAAACATCCCCATCACCTTCTCAATATTCTGACAGATTTCATATACCTGCTCATACATAGGCTTGAAATCCGGATATTTATCGATTAGCGCTATGATATCCTCCGGTCGGTCGCTGCTTAAAAATGTCAACCACGCATCTAATCGTGTTTCTATATCTTTATTGTGATGGGATTTCTGATAGATGTCAAGTGGAACGAAGATGAATTTTTGCAGGAGTTCCAGTTCAAGGCCTGTGTCAGACGTTTGGTGAAATTTATGGATATAATTATCAGGAAAATCATGAAATTCCCGAGTGCTTTTCTCGAATAATACAATCGTATAGACATTCTTGATGTGCTTATAAGAAAATGTTTCTTTCGTTAATTTTCGTCGTACTGCCTTGTACTGGCGAAGCAGCAGATCTGCAGAATAGCAGGCACTCCGCTGTCCAGGGAAAGCATAGCCAATCTTCTGAATCTCCACATTCGCAATGCTTCCATCCTTTAACTGCACAACAATATCCATAATCAGCAGTGAAGTCTCATCGGCAATCCGTGTATTGTCATTCGGAAGCACTTTAATAATCTTTACCTTCATACCCAAAAGTAATGAAACAAGTTCATCCAGCCTCTCAGGATAGATCTCCGGATTTAACAATGCCTTGGCACAAAAGTCATAAAGCATCTTAACCCCTCTTACTCCTGTACAAAAATCCAGGAATTCCTCCTGATACTTTTCATCCCAGGTTTCAAAAATTTTCATTAATTCTTCATTGCTGTAAATCTGATTCAGAACCTCCTTCCGGCTCCGTATCATCGGAAAATACACTTGCAGTTTACTTGTCATACAAATACCTCCTCTTTCCTTTTTACATATCATAATGGGTAATCATTTCAAAAACGAAACTTTACGAAGCCTTTTGGCTTAAGATTCATAAAGATAACAGATCTTCTTGTATTACAAATATAGAACAAAAATATTATGACTTTATTGTAAAAAGAAATTATGAAACCGTCAAGTTAATTCCATCGACAAAATTTTACACGTATACTTCAACTATCAAATATCCTTTTCTTTGTTGCAACATTTGACATATTCTGCATACCCTAAATAAAAAAGGAGATTTTCTTATGCTAAATAATTTTGCACACCGATGTCATCGTGACTGCCGTGACGACCACGATCGCAGAGACGACAGACGCGACAGACGTGATGACCACAGAGACGACAGACGTGACAGACATGATGATCGCAGAGACGACAGACGCGATAGGCGCGACTATGATAATGACCAGCGTTGGAGATAATAAAAAATACTGTAAACATCTCCATTATGAGAGTTTACAGTATTTTTTCAAGCAGGGGATGAGAGAATCGAACTCCCGCCAAAGGTTTTGGAGACCCCTATCATACCACTTGACCAATCCCCTATATTGTGCTATCACCATCACACTAGATATTTATACCATATACTGTCTGTATTTGTCAAGTGCCAGATTGCTCTGACACTTGACTTTTTTTGCACTTTTTTGCATTTTTACATTTTTCATACTTATTTCGTTTTCATACTAGGGATTTTCCCAAAACTATACATTCCCAACTGCTTTCACAATAGCCTCTGCCATAACCTCTGCTGCCAGCGTTCCGACCACATTAATATCCGCTTCCACATCTCCGACAGATGCAGCATAGATCGTATCCCCATCTGCCATAGTTCCCACCGGATTAATACATCTTGCGTAGCCACATCTCGCCATGGAAGCAATCTTACTCATCTCTGCCTTGGCAAACTTTCCGTTGGTAACCACCGCTCCAATGGTAGTATTTCCCGTAAACATATCCGTCCGTTTACTGATCTTATATATCTCATGGCAGGTACTTACAAATCCACTGCCATCCTCCGTCCGCAATCCGGCAAGTTTGCGCCCATTAGACGGATCAAAGATATCTCCCAGTGCATTTACCACAACCACTGCTGCCATCACAAGTTTCCCGACCTGCACCGCATGAATGCCAATCCCGGACTTGGAAGCACGGTCCATTCCGTAAAGTTTCCCAACCGTCGCACCACATCCAGCTCCGACACTGCCACACTCTGGATGATTATCTTTAGCATCTTCACATGCCGCATATCCCATATCCGCGTCCGGCCTTACATCCGCCCGTCCGAAGCCCAGGTCATAGATACAAGACTGACACACCAAAGGCACCTTGGAAAAGCCCGTATCGTAGCCAATCCCATGTTCCTCCAGGTAACACATAACGCCATCCGCTGCTGCCAGCCCATAGGCAGAGCCACCGGAAAGCACGATTGCATTCACCGGGTTATCTGCCGTCAACGGATCCGCTAACCCAGTCTCTCTGGAAGCCGGACCGCCGCCGCTTATATCCACGCCGACTCTGGCACCCTTATCAAAAAGAAGAACTGTTACTCCGGTCTTTGCCTCGTCATCCTGGGCGTTACCAATACGAAGTCCTTCCACATCCGTTATCGGAATCTCCTGTAAGATTGCATCCTGTTCCATCCTGCACCTCCACACTTACCTTTGTATCTTTCTATACCGCTTTTAACGCTGCTGCTAAAGCACGCGCTACTGCAGCCGCCACTATCGTACATACAACCGCTTCGATCACTCCCTGCAGCCCTACAAATGCTGCCACAAAAGTCAGCGGATTCGACACTCCAAGCGTCTCCACGAAGCCCTGAATATAATCTGTATTATAGAAGAACAGCACAAGCGAGGACATATACAGAATCGTATTCAGCACCGGGCAGGATAATCCACCGATTGCATAGGCAAGATTCGTCTTCTTTGTCCTTACCGCCTTAAAAATCAACCCACACAAAAGTCCCTCAAGCACCCGGGGTACAATACAGGTAAATGCAGTTCCAAAAGGATTGATCCCAAGAAGCACTGCCCCGAATGCACTGGCTCCAAAACACTGCACCAGGCTGGTAATCCCAAAAGCAAGGCCACAGATGGCTCCGCCCTGCGGTCCCAGGATCATAGCGCCTACCGCAACCGGAACGGTAAGGAACGTAATGGAAAGTCCCGGTGTCTTCAGATACCCCAGTGGTGTGAATGCCATGATAAATATAATGGCGATCATCAGCGCCAGTTCCACCATATAGCGTGTGCGCCCACTTGTGTTTGTTTTTGTTGTCGTGTTTACTTTTGTTGTCATCTTAATCTCCTTTTCTGCTGATAAAACGGCGCAATATAAGCGTTCCCTGTCTTTCAGCCATGTATTATGGGAAAAATAAGCGATAATTACACAAGAAAAACACACAGACTCTTTCCGGTTGCCGCCAAACGGTCAGCACCATCCTCTGCCATGTACTTTATATATGAAGAGTATGTCTTATGATTCTGTGATGCATTTTCCTGATCGCGCAGTCACCTGCCCGATCCTGTGAATAACGCTCGGTGACATTATATCACCGAGCGCTGGTTTTCTCAACAATTTTATTCAAAGTTTTGCTTTCTCAGATGAACGCCATTTTGGATTTACGACTGAATATCCGAACTCAATTCCTGTATAATATAATCCACATCCAACGGCTCCAAACCCGTCCCCAGATTCTCGACCGTACAAGAAAGTACGCAGCCATTATCCAAACTGGTCCATATACGGTATCCTTCCAGCCCTTCCATGGAATAATAAAAGTACGACCACTGCTTATCGCCTTGTATCTTTTCCTGTACTTCATCCACGACTCCTCCATCATCCGAGTTAGCGCTGAGAAGGTACTGTACTTCCTGCTGCGCTGTTGTCATAATCGTCTCTTCACTATCTGTTACAAGTCGAAGATTCAATTGCGTCACATTCTCATTTCCACCTTCCAGATTCTGGAAAGCCAGGGATGTCTCTGATGAATATCCCGATTCCGCATATCCTGCCAGCATTCTTATCTGAATGCTGGCACTTTTATCTTCCGTATACAAGGTAAATACTTTCTCTGATCCATCTTCTATCTCCAGTGTATCTGCTTCTTTCCCATCTTCCTGATCCGCTTCTGCTTCCTCCGGGGAAGCCGCCTCACTCTCTGCCGCCTTTTCTTCATCTTTACAGCCCGCCAGGCTCATACCCAGAAGCAGGACCAGCCCCAGCATCGCTATTTTCTTCATATCTGTACCTCTTTCTCTTAATCTGCATTACTTGCCGCAATCTTCACTTTACTCCAGAGATTACTGATTTCCTTCTTTGTAGCCTCATTATATACGAAGACTTCATCCATCTCATTGTCACTCCGCGGAATATACGCATTGATTCCTTCAAAGTCTCCGCCCTCACCGGACAGGTCTTCCATAACTTCCTGATTCGCCGAGGTATATCCTACATAACTTGAATTGTCATAAGCTCCCGCATAATCACTGGCATAATTGATAAATGCATGTGCCAGTTCCGGATTCTTAGCATTCTTCGGAATTACCATCGCATCGGACCAAAGATTCGTTCCCGTCTCCGGCAGGTAATAGCCCATATCCTCATTCTCATCCATGACATAGGTTGCATCACCAGAATAGATCAGTCCCAGTGCTTTTCTTCCCTGCGCCATATTATCGATGATTTCATCCATCACAATCTCAGGCTCCATGGTCTGTACACACTGCACCAGCCAATCAAATGCTTCCTGCAATTCCTGAGAATTCTCTGTGTTCATAGAATATCCCAATGCCTTTAACGCCATCATGAAAGCGTCACGCTCTGAATCATAGAGATAGATATCACCCCGGTATTTCTCATCCAGAAAGATATTATAGCCTTCCCGTTCCAGATCCCTGATATCCACTTTGTTCTTATCATAGACAATGCCAACCGTTCCCCAAAAATACGGCACAGAATATTCATTTCCGGGATCATACGGAAGATTCTTCACATCATCTGTCAACTTATCCATACAATCAAGTTTGGAATGATCCAGTTTCTGCAGATACCCTTCCTGGATTAAACGCTGGATCATGTAATCACTTGGCACGAGGATATCATACGCCTCTCCATTGGCAACCTTAATGTACATCTGCTCATTGGAATCAAAATTCTCCATAACCACTTTTGCACCAGTCTCTTCCTCAAAATCCCTGAGAATATTCTCCCCGGTGTACTCTCCCCAGTTATAGACATAGAGCGTCTGCCCTTCGTATGGACGAGAGGAAGCCTTATTATTCAGACCGCGCACACCGACAATTGCCAGCACCACACAGATTGCAGCCACAGCCGGAACCATCATCCTGCGCCCTTTGATCTCATCCTTTTTTGCACGTTTTGCCAGAAATGCAGGTGCCACATTGATGAGTACCAGCACCACTGTAATAATCACAACCACAAGAGTAGAGATGGCATTAATACTCGGATTCACCCGCTTACTCATGGTATAGACCATGATACTTAAGTTCTTCACTCCTCCGCCTGTTACAAAATACGAGATGATAAAATCATCCACTGACATGGTAAATGCAATCAGCGACCCTGATATAATTCCCGGCGTAATCTGAGGCACAATAACCTTCACAAGCGCCTGGCTCGGTGTCGCTCCCAGATCCATCGCCGCATCCGCAAGATTCGGGTCCAGTGAACGGATCTTCGGCATTACCGAAAGAATCACATACGGAATACAGAAGGCAATATGTGCCAGAAGCATGGTAACATACCCCTTCTCCACCTTGAATGTGATGAACAGCAGCATGAATCCAATTGCCGTAACAATCTCCGGATTCATAAGCGGAAGGTTGTCCACCTGTTCCATGATATCACGAATGATCTTCTTAGACTTGCTCAGACCAATCGCCGCAATCGTACCTACTACCGTCGAGATCAGCGTAGCAATGATCGCTACACTGAAGGTCGTATACAAAGATTCCATCATATCGTTCGATTCCAGCATATGCTGATACCAGCGAAGAGAGAATCCGGTAAAACTTGTCAGAGACTTCCCTTCATTAAACGAAAAGATGATCATGTATACAATTGGCAGATAGAAGAATACAATCATCAAGATCATCAATATCTTTCCAAAAGGGCGATTTCCTTTTTTCATAATGATTATTCCCCCTTTCCACCTTGATTCCTAAGTTCTATCCTACGGACTGCCATCATAAGCAGCATCATGATCACTGCCATAATCATAGAGATGGCACTTCCAAAGTTCCATTCACCTACCGTGATAAACTGATTCTCAATCAGGTTACCGATCAGGAAGTACTGTCCTCCACCCAGAAGTTTCGGGATGAAGAAGGAACTGACTGCCGGCAGAAACACCAGCGTAATTCCGTTAATGACACCTGGAAGCGATAACGGCAGAGTCACACGCAGGAATGTCTGCGCAGGCGCTGCTCCCAGATCCGCACTTGCCTCCAGCAGAGAATGATCCATCTTGCACAGTGCCGTATTAATCTGAAGAATCATAAACGGCAGGAAATTATATACCATTCCCAGAAGAACCGAGCCTTCCGTATACAACAATTCTGATCCATTCCATCCAAAGAAATGAAAGATCTGCCAGATAAGCCCTCCTTCGCTTAGAAGGCCAATCCACGCATAGGTTCTCACCAGCATATTAATCCACATTGGAATCGTAATGCAAAGAACCAGGATATTCTGCACCTTCTCTTTACACCGGGCGATATAATATGCCACCGGATAGCCGAGAATCAGGCAGATCACAGTCGTTTTAACCGCAATCAGGATCGAACGCCAAAGGATAATCAAAAAATCCGGGTCGGTAAAGAATTTGACGTAATGATCCAGCGTGAAGGAAAACGAGATGATGGTATTCCCCGGCTCTGTCACTGAATACAGTGCAATCAACGCCATCGGAAGTACCAGCATAATCGCCGCCCACACGATATACGGAATTGCCAGTTGTGAAAATCGTTTCATCTAGAATATCATCCTCGACATAACATGGATATCTTCCGGGAAGAATGTCAGTCCGACCTCCTGACCTTCCTCCGTATAGTCTGTCGTATGAATCTTAAGTTCACGTCCTGTCGTAGAAAAGGTAATCTTGTAGACACCCTCTGTCACAGTCTCCGGATCAAAATCATAATCTACATTGATGTCCACACTCTGATCCTCATCACTTAATTTCCATCCCTGTGCATTCGCCCAGGTCTTTAGATCCGTATCCAATGCCTGTGATTCCGTGATTTCATCCACCGTCTTGAGGAAATTGAATGCCATAACCGCCTCATTCGCCTTCTCATTCTTAACGAATGGCTGGTTGACTACAAATATGGTACGTTCAATGCATGTTCCATTCGAGGTAGAGAAGGTAACCGGATACTGTCCCTCCTCCTCCAGAAGGTCATATTCGATCTTCGCGATGGAGATATAATCATCCGTCTCCGGATCCCACGCCTGTGCATTAGAGCGGGCAATAATCTCCTTATCATCCAACTCCTTTACATCCTCCAGATCCACGTAGAAATTGTTCGCACTGATCTTCTCCTTGCCATCCTCACTGGTCACATCATGATTCCTGATTACCCGCATATTCACCGTTACACTGGTACCAGGCACCGTCTCTACGATAATCTCGTAATGAACGCCTTTGAACAGAACACTTAATACCTCTCCGGTCAATTTGCCATTCTTCACATCCACGATATCAATGTCCTCCGGTCGTATCACGACATCTACCGGTTCATTTTCCTTGAATCCGAAATCAACACAATCGAATGTAATGTCATCAAACCGCACCTTATAATCCTCCAGCATGACTCCCGGAAGAATATTACTCTCTCCAATAAAGTTGGCAACATATCGATTCGCAGGCTCGTTATAGATCTCCTGCGGCGTTCCCACCTGCTGGATCTCACCATTCTTCATAACCACGATTTTATCAGACATCGTAAGCGCCTCCTCCTGATCATGTGTTACAAAGATAAATGTGATTCCTACTTCCCGCTGGATACGCTTCAATTCATACTGCATCTCTTTTCTCAGTTTCAGATCCAGAGCAGCCAGAGGCTCGTCCAAAAGCAGAACCTTCGGTTCATTCACCAGCGCTCTTGCAATTGCAACTCTCTGCTGCTGACCACCGGATAACAACGTTGTATTCTTATTCTCATATCCTTCCAGACCGATCAGTTTGAGCATCTTCATAACCTTCTGCTCGATGACATCCTTACTCATCTTCTTAATCTTCAGTCCAAACGCAATATTCTCATACACACTCAGATGTGGGAATAATGCGTACTTCTGGAACACAGTATTCAGTTCCCTCTCATACGGAGGCTTCTGGCTGATCTCCTCTCCATCGAAGATTACCTTTCCCTCATCTGCCTCCAGGAATCCTCCAAGAATCCTTAAAAGCGTAGTCTTCCCACATCCGCTGGGTCCCAACAGTGTTACAAATTCGTTCTCATAGATATCAAGATTCACACTCTTTAAGACAATCTGTCCGTCAAAAGTCTTCACAATATCCCGGAATTCAATTAACTTCTTTTGTTCCATTTATCACCTTCTCCTTCCCCTGTATTTCAAAATACTTACTTCATGTCGCCAGCACTTTACTCGACATATTTCGACAATTAAAACATCGGAGGTGTCGTAATCCACAGTACCTTCGCCTCACCACTCCCATGATTATACAGATAATGACTTCGCGATCCATCCATATAGAATGTCTCCTGCGCTTTCAGTTTGTACTTTTTACCACCGCGCACTAACGTCACATTTCCTTTCAACACATAACCGAATTCTTCTCCCTGATGTGCCAGTAATTCCTGACTTCTTGTATGAGGCTTAAGCGTCAGGAGGATTGGCTCCATCTTATTTCTCTGTGCATTCGGAATTACCCATTCTATCTTATAATCATCCTGCTCATCCTCAAAGAAATCTTGCTTCGAGAATACAATCTGCTTCTCCTCTTCTTCATGGAAGAACTCCGACAGATTCGTTCCGAGTGCCTCCAGAATATCCGCTAAAGTTGCGATACTAGGTGTTGTCAGATTCCGCTCTACCTGAGAGAGGAACCCCTTCGTCAATTCACTCCTCGAAGCCAGATCATTCAGCGTGAGATCATTTTGAATACGTAATTCCTTCAGTTTTTTACCGATATCCAAGATTACACCTCCTCTGATCGGGTTTTCTATTACTATACTTTTTTTTTATTATCAAACAACTATATATTATACATAAATATATATGTTTTGCAATACTAAAAAAAATATTTAGAAATATATTGCAATAGACATAGTTCTGATACAGGGCATATCCAGCATAAATGATCCAACATTCTATAATTCTTCCTTGCAACATTTCCGCAAACACGCTATAGTGATATTAAAATAAATCTGGAAAGGAATTATTATGATATTAGAGAATAAAACCGTTCTTCTCGGAGTTACCGGAGGAATCGCAGCATATAAAAGCGCATCCCTTGCAAGCATGCTTGTAAAATCAGGTGCCGAGGTTCGTGTCATCATGACCGAGAACGCTAAGAATTTCATCAATCCGATTACCTTCGAATCTCTGACCGGACACAAATGTGTGACTGATACTTTCGATCGTAATTTTGAATTCAAGGTAGAACATATAGCACTTGCCCAAAAGGCTGATGTCATTATGGTAGCACCTGCCACAGCCAATGTCATTGCCAAACTGGCTCACGGCATTGCAGATGATATGCTCACTACCACCATTCTTGCGAGCAAAGCGCCGAAGATTATTGCGCCTGCTATGAATACCAGAATGTATGAGAATCCTATCACTCAGGATAACCTAAGTCTATTAAAGAAATATGGCATGGAAGTTATCACTCCGGCAAGCGGATACCTTGCCTGCGGGGATGTTGGAGCCGGTAAGATGCCGGAGCCTGA
>Ga0129309_1000994_pt1 | contig 17033 bp, 16 predicted proteins | sample L1105metagenome_FD_94439 | JGI IMG/M metagenome (GOLD analysis project Ga0129309, IMG submission 94439) | Ring-tailed lemur group fecal microbial communities from Wisconsin, USA - L1105 metagenome | ecosystem: Host-associated > Mammals > Digestive system > Large intestine > Fecal | place: USA...
GTTTGCCATTACCGCAAAATCCTGTTACTTTCCCGAGAGGGAATCGGCGGAGGCGGAGGAATTTTGCAAAAAAGAAGGCATCCGCCAGATTTTCTGCATATCGGAAGAACTGGATATTCCGGGTTTTAAAGAAAATCCGAAGGACAGGTGCTATCTTTGCAAAAAGGATCTGTTTGGGAGGATGAAGGAAATTGCTCTGGAAAACGGTGCGGCATATGTTGTGGAAGGTTCGAACGTAGATGATCTCGGGGATTACCGCCCCGGGCTTAAGGCGATTGCGGAACTGGATATCAAAAGTCCGCTGCGGCAGGCGGGGCTTACAAAGGCCGAAATCCGCGCCATATCAAAAGAAATGGGCCTGCCTACATGGGACAAGCCGTCTTTTGCCTGCCTCGCGTCACGGTTTGCGTACGGAGAGATGATCACAAAGGAGAAACTGGCCATGGTGGAGCAGGGTGAGGAACTGCTTCTTGGCATGGGATTTCATCAGTTCCGGGTGCGCATCCACGGTATGATCGCGCGGATTGAGGTGCTTCCGGAGGAATTTGAAAAACTGATGCAGGAACAGGTGCGCATGGAGATAGTGGAGAAGCTGAAAGCGGCAGGATTTACCTATGTGACGATGGACTTGAGCGGCTACCGCACCGGAAGCATGAACGAAGTGCTGCGGCAGGAGACTTAAAACAGGCGGAGGAGAGCAGGATATGTCAGAGCGTTTTTCCAGAACGGAGCTGCTGGTTGGCAGAGAAAATATGGAACGTTTTGCGGCGGCCCGCGTGGCGGTGTTCGGCGTGGGAGGCGTGGGAGGTTATGTGGTGGAAGCGCTGGCCAGAACAGGCATAGGAACCCTTGATCTGATCGATCATGATATAATCAGCGAAAGCAATATAAACCGCCAGATCATTGCCACGACAAAGACGGTGGGAGAATATAAAGTAGACGCAGCCAAACGGCGCATTCAGGAGATTAATCCGGAGGCAAAGGTAAATACTTACAAAACCTTTTACATGCCGGAAACAGCGGACTGGTTTGATTTTACGGAATATGATTATGTGGTGGACGCCATTGATACGGTTACGGGGAAAATTGAAATCATCATGCAGGCGGAAAAAGCAGGCGTTCCCGTCATCAGCTCCATGGGGGCGGGAAACAAACTGAATCCGGCGGCTTTTGAGGTGGCGGATATTTATAAAACATCGGTCTGTCCGCTGGCAAAAGTGATGAGAAGAGAACTGAAAAAAAGGAATATAAAGCATCTGAAGGTGGTTTACTCAAAAGAAGAACCGCTTGCCCCGCTGGTGAAAATCAAAGAAGAGAAACGGCGGCAGCTTCCCGGAAGCATGGCGTTTGTTCCTTCCGCAGCGGGACTGATCATTGCCGGAGAGGTGATCAGGGACCTGATGGGTGAACGGACATGAAAAGAGTACTGAGCTACAGGATCAATGCGGCAGGACAGAAAGAAAATGTCGGACAATTTCTCCGGGAGAAGGGATATTCAAGACATATCCTGTCTCATTTGAAGAATACGCAAAACGGCATTGTATGCAATGGGGACGAGGTGCGGACTTCCCACATACTGAGAGAGGGGGATACGCTGGTAATTACGATTTTGGAAGAAAAATCTTCTGAGAATATTGTGCCGGTACCAATGCCGCTTCACATGATATATGAGGATGAGGATATCGCGGTGATCGATAAGCCAGCGGATATGCCGATTCATCCCTCCATTAATAATTACGACAATACCCTTGCAAATGCGCTGGCGGCTTATTATCAGCAGCAGGGTGAAAATTTTGTGTATCGCTGCATCAACCGGCTGGACCGCGATACCACAGGTCTTTTGATCGTAGCAAAAAATATGCTCAGCGGGGCAATTCTTTCCGATATGGTGAAAAAGCGCGAGATCCACAGGGAATACCTTGCCATTGCCTGCGGGCAGACGCCGCCGGAAGGATGCATTGACGCGCCGATCGCACGCCGTGAGGGATCGGTTCTGGAACGATGCGTTGATTTTGAGCGGGGAGAACACGCCGTTACGCATTACAAAACGCTGGCGTATAAAAACGGGTACTCCCTCGTCTCGCTAAAACTGGAAACAGGGCGTACCCATCAGATACGGGTCCATATGAAATATCTGGGTTATCCGCTTACCGGGGATTATCTGTATCATCCGGATTATACGCTCATGGATCATCAGGCGCTGCATTCGTACCGCCTTGCATTTAAACATCCCATAACAGGGGCGGATATGGAGTTTACCGTGCCGCCGGGCTGGGAGTTTTGATAATTTATCATTAAGCAAAAGATATAGGTTTATTGTGACAGGATAGCATCCTTGGAATTATTTATGTAGATGCTGTCCTGTTTTGTTTGCAAAGAAATGTATATGGAAACACATTTGTATATAATATTTGGTAATATATTTAAAAACAAAGTTTAAAAAATATTATAGAAATATAATATGGTGAGAATACTTAAGAAAATTAAAGAATATAAGAGAAATCTAGAGAAAAATGAATATTTATAAAAAACAGTGAAATTGACAAAAAATAAAGATGAATATATTATTGTTGTTAAATAAAATACTTTATTTAAAAATATAAAAGGAGGAAGGGAAATGTCAGGGAAACTTTTCAACACAATCTATGGACGCAATCTGGTTGGAGAATTAAAAAACATTGTACAAAAACCATATTTGGTTGTGACTATGGAAGATTTATGGGAGCTGTTCAAAGATAAATTTGATGAGGACGCCAGAGTCCATTTTGTCAAAACACTTGAATATGATGAAATCATGAAAGAGATTGATGAAATCGGGAAATTTGAGAGCGTAATCGGGCTTGGGGGAGGACAGGCTGTTGACTATGCAAAAATGGTTGCGTGGAAAACACATCTTCCGCTTTATCAGGTACCGACGTCTATTGCGACGAACGCTGTATTCGGACATCGTGCAGGAATTCGCTTTAACAGTTCTGTGAGATATATTGGATTTGTAGAACCCGTTGCAGTATATGTTGATTATGACATTATACAGAATGGACCGAGAAGCTTGAATAGAAGCGGTGTTTGTGATGTGTTTTGTTATCATAATGCGGTTTATGACTGGAAATATGCATGGGATCGCGGGAAATGCGAACCGCAGTGGCCGTATGATGAAGAACTTGCCGCACAATCCATGGAAGTTTACAACAAGGTAGTAGAAAATCTGGATGATATTTACGAAATGAACGAAAAGGGAATCAGGGTTTTGACAGAAGGACTCAGATGGGGAGGAGGAGCGTTTCATAATGCAGGCTGGAATCCCCGGCATATAGAAGGAACTGATCATTTTCTGTTTTATACGCTGGAATATATGACAAAAAAGAAGTTTATTCATGGTCAGCCGGTTTGTCTGGGAATTTTTACAGGTTCCATGATGCAGGGAAATGACGGAGAGGGAATGCTGAAACTGATTCACCGCGCAGGAGTGGATATCAGACCGGAAGCGATGGGAATTACATGGGATGATGTGTTTGCGGCATTGAAGTATGAAAAGACATTTCTTGAGCAAGATGGAAAATGGTTTACGGTTGCAAATGATTTTGTCGTAACAGACGAATTTTGCGAAAAAATTAAATCAATGATTTTGGATGTATATGGGGAATGGGAAAACTAAAGAAATAATAAATGATTTCAAAAATCATAATTAAAATTTTAAAGGAGGAAAAGGTATGAGTAAGAGATTAAAAATGGCAGGTGGATTATTGCTGGCAGGAGCGGTTTTATGTATGAATGCAGCGTCTGTAAGCGCGGAAGAAGCAAAAACGGTACGTGTTGGATTTTCTCAGATGGACAACAATGAAGCATGGAGAGTATGCGAGACGGAAGATATGCAGAAAATCGCAAAAGAGAGAGGCTTTGAACTGGTTTTTACTGATGCACAAAGTCAGATATCAAAACAGCTGTCAGACATTGAAGATTTGATTGCGCAGCAGGTTGATTATCTGGTTATTGCACCGAAAGAGACTACGGGTTTGGAGAGAGGTCTGGAGGAGGCGAAGGAAGCTGGGATTCCGGTTATTTTGATAGACCGCTGCCATGATGGAGAAGCAGGAGAAGATTATGTGACATTTATTGCATCTGATTTTGTTTATCAGGGATATGAATGCGGATTAGCGCTTGCGGAGGCTATTGGCGGGGCAGGAAATATTGCGGTTATTGAAGGTCAGCCGGGAGGCTCTGATGCGATTGAAAGGCAGGAAGGCTTTGACAAAGCGATGGAAGAATATCCGGATATTAAGATCATTGCATCCCAGCCGGGGGAATATTCCCGCAGTAAAGCACAGAGTGTAATGGAAAGCTACCTGCAGTCTTATGGAGATGATATTGATGCTATCTTCACACATGATGATGAGATGGCGCAGGGGGCGATTACGGCAATTGAAGCATATGGACTGAAACCGGGGGAAGATATTAAAATTGCTGGAATTGACGGACAGAAATCGGCAATTCAGGCGATTATTGACGGTAAAATGACAGCGGTAGTAACCTGTTCTCCTCATTTTGGAACCATTGTATTTGATACGATTGAGCGCATTATGGCTGGAGAAGAAATTGAAACCCATATTCAGTTGGAGGATTATGTAATAGACAGCTCAAATGCAGAAGCTGAATTGGAAAATGGTTTCTAAAGCGGAATCTGAGCGGGCTGTAACAGGGTATCTGTTACGGCCCATTATGTAAAAGGGGGTATCTGATTTTGGACGATACTAAATTACTGGAAATAAAAGGGCTGACAAAACAGTTTCCGGGAGTAAAGGCGTTGGATAATGTTGATTTCACGGTGAAGGCCGGAGAAGTACATGCGCTTATGGGCGAAAACGGAGCGGGAAAATCTACGTTGATAAAAATTTTGACAGGCATTTATGAAAAAGATGCCGGAACAATGATATTTGACGGAAAGAAAGTGAATTTTCAAAATGCAAAGCAGGCGCAGGATGCCGGAATCAGTACGATTTATCAGGAACTGAATCTGATTCCGCAGTTAAGTGTGGCTGAAAATCTATATCTGGGAAGACAGCCATTGACAGGCGGGAGAGTTGATTGGAAAAAAATAAACAGTCAGGCGGAAACATTTTTAAATGATCTGGGAATTTGCATTGATGTAAAAAGAAAGTTGAATACATTTAGTACCGCTATTCAGCAGATGGTAGCAATCGCAAGAGGGATTTCCCTGCAGGCAAAACTGATGATCATGGATGAGCCGACTTCATCACTGGGGGACAAAGAAGTAGAAATACTTTTTGAACTGATACGTAAAATCAAGCATAAAGGTGTCGCAACGGTTTTTGTATCTCATAGATTGGATGAAATATTTGAAATATGCGATACAGCAACAATTCTCAGAGATGGGAAACTTGTAGAGACGGTACCGGTGGAATCACTTACAAAGTATGATTTGATTACGAAAATGATCGGTAAAGATGCCGGAACAGTAATAAATAGAAAAAATGACAGAAAGAACGTGGGAAACAAAATCCTTTTAGAGGTAAAAGATGTTTCAAGAGGCGTTAAAGTGAGGGGAATTGATCTGACGATCCATGAGGGTGAGATTGTTGGTCTGGCTGGTCTTTTGGGCTCAGGGCGAACAGAGTTTGTGAGGGCATTGTTTGCTGCCGACAAGATGGAAAGCGGTATTGTCAGTATGGAAGGCAAACAGATTCTGATCAGATCGCCGAGAATGGCTGTAAAAAAGGGAATAGGCTTTGTTTCGGAAGATAGAAAAGCAGAAGGGATTATTCCAAATTTATCTGTAAAGGAAAATATGACACTGACAATTTTACCGAAAGTATCACGTTTTAGCTGGATTAATAAAAGGCTTGAAAAAGAAAAAGTCGATTTATTTTTTGAAAAACTGAGAGTAAAAACTTCCGGCTACGAGCAAAGTATACGAAATCTTTCGGGCGGAAACCAGCAAAAAGTAATTTTGGCGCGTTGGATGGCAACGGCTCCGAAACTTCTGATCATGGATGAACCAACCAGAGGAATCGATGTGGGAGCCAAAGCAGAAATTGAACAGCTGATTCAGGAGATGGCGCAGGCAGGCATAAGTATTTTGCTGATATCATCTGAACTGGAGGAATTGATAAGAAACTGTGACCGTATAGCTGTTATTCGGGATGGCAGGAAAATTACGGAGCTAAGTGGAAATAATATGACAGAAAATGAGATTTTCCGTGTGCTGTCTTCGGCTGAAGAGAATGAGAATACGCAGAAAGAGGTGCTGGGATGAAGAAAAAAATTACGGTCTGGCAGTTTGTAAGCCAGTATGGGGCGCTCTGTTTTCTGATTGCTTTATTGGCAGGTAACGCAGTTTTTACCAAAAATTTCATCAGTATTAATATTGTATGGAATCTGATCACACAGGGTTTTGTGACAATTGTAGTATCTCTTGGCATGATGCTTGTGATTTCCAGCGGAGGCATCGATCTCTCAGTGGGATCAGTTATGCCGGTGGCAGCGATGATTACTGCTAAGAATTTGGATATGGGAATTTTGCCGGCGATTATCATGGGACTGATAGCGGCTATATTGATTGGATGCTTTAATGGAATGATAGTAGCAGTTTTTAAGATTCAACCGTTTATTGTGACCCTTGCCATGTATATGGCAGCCAGAGGAATTGCGCAGCTTACAAATAATTCTATGGTATATAATTTTACAAATGAAACATTTAACAGCCTTAGCCGCTTCAGAATTGCCGGTAAGGTCCCTGTTCAGATATTGATTATTCCGATTTTTTTGATAATCTGTTTTATAATAGTGAAAAAAAGCACGATTGGCAGATACATTCAGGCTGTGGGTGATAATCGGGAAGCTTCGCGCCTGTCGGGCGTTAATATTGTCTCAACGATTATTTTTACATATGGCATGTGTTCCGCGCTGGCCGGCGCAGCAGGAATATTTGAAATTGCCAGAGTAGGAGCTTCTGATCCAAACACACTGGGACTGCATGTGGAACTTGATGCAATAGCGGCGGTGGTGTTAGGCGGCACGCCAATGTCAGGCGGAAAAATTAATTTATCAGGTACGGTCTTTGCCGCTATCGTGATGCAGCTTATTGTCGTGACTGCAAATATGAATAACATATCGGCACAGATTGCCTATATAGTAAAAGCGGTTGTAATTCTGGTAGCTGTGGTGATACAAAGACGCGAAAGCCTGAAGCGATAGGAGGATGGAAGATGAAGAAGGGAAGTTTCAAGAATGAGATTTTAGAATTCCTCTCTGGACATAGTGCAGCTGTAGTGCTTTTAGTTTTGGTTTTTTTCGGAATTATTCATTTCGACACATTTTTGACCAGAAATAATATTTTGAATGTTTTAAGGCAGTCTAGTATGCTGGGGGTTATGTCAATCGGTATGACATTTGTGATTATTACGGGAGGTACGGATTTATCTGTTGGTTCAGTTTTCGCTCTGTCGGGCGTAATTGCGGCGATGTTCAGTTCTCGGAATATATTTGTGGGAATTGCCTTAGCTTTGTTTATATCTGCACTGACAGGCGTGATAAACGGCGTATTTATCTCCAAGTGCAATGTACCTCCTTTTGTATCCACTTTGTGTACTATGATGGCGCTGCGCGGCGTAGTGCATATTATGACGGACGAAAGACCGATGCAGTTAGATAAAGAGGCTGCAAAGGGATTTTATAATATGGGAGGAGCAGAGTTTTTGGGCGTACCTGTTCTGGTTTGGATTTTTGTGGTTATTACTATACTGGCCTGCCTGTTTTTGAAATATGCAAAACTAGGGAGAAATATTTATGCGGTAGGCGGAAACATGGAAGCGGCCAGAATGATGGGATTGAACGTAGACGGAACTATTATTGCAGCGTATACTCTGAGCGGTATTTTGTCCGGCATTGGCGGACTGATGATGTGCGCAAGAACTGGCGCGGCATATCCACTGGCTGGGAACGGCTGGGAGATGAATGCCATTGCTGCAGTCGTGTTGGGCGGAACGGCAATGTCAGGAGGAGTTGGCACTGCGGCCGGAACAATTGTCGGAACCCTGATCATGGGATGTATCAGTAATATGATAAATTTGGAAGGAAGTCTGGGTTCGTCATGGCAGTACATAATTAATGGAGCAGCTTTGCTGCTTGCAGTACTTTTAATGCAGTTTCAGACAATAAGAAAGAAATATTCAGATATAGAAACAGTATGATGGAGGAAAAAAGATGATTAAGTATGAAAAAGCGTTTTCATTAAAAGGACATATCGTTTTAATTACAGGTTCTACAAGAGGAATTGGAAGAGAATTGGCAGATTCTATTGCTGCTGCGGGCGCGGATGTAGCGATTGTGGGAACGAGATTGAATGATGCAAAGAGAGTTGCAGAGGAAGTAAGGAAAGCCACAGGAGCAAGGACAGTGGGGATTCAGTGTGATGTAAGGGACTCTGCGCAAGTGGCTGAGATGTTTAATGAATGCGAAAGGACACTGGGAATTCCGGACCGTTTACTCAATGATGCGGGGATTACAACCTTAAAACCGGCGATAGAAGTAACGGATGAAGAATTTAAAAATGTGATTGACGTAAATTTGAACGGAGCATTTTACTGCTGCCGTGAGTTTGCAAAACGCTTAATTAAAACCGGCAAGAAAGGGGCGATTGTCAATCTTGTTTCAAATTCTCACCTTATTGTTACCCAGCCACAGAAGGAAGCGGCATATAATGCATCCAAAGCAGGGCTTCTCATGCTGACAAAATCTCTTGCGATTGAATGGATGGAATATGGAATCCGTGTGAATTCGATTAGTCCGGGATATATTTTTACCGATATGGTCAAAAATGAAAATCCGGAATGGATTAAGCAGTGGATTAACAGTATTCCGATGAAACGGATGGGAACGCCGGATGAACTGGCCGGGGCGTTTATTTATCTTCTCAGCGATCAATCAAGTTTCACAACAGGCTGCGATATGGTGATTGACGGCGGATATACTTGTGTATAAGACTGGGGTGGCAGACAAAATGAACAGACAGAACATTATAGATGAATACCGTGAAAATATAATACAGATCTACAGTCCGGCGCCGGTCATTTTTGATCATGCTGAGGGAATGTACATATATGATAAGGACGGAAAAGAATATCTGGATTTCTCAGCTCAGTTTTCAGCCTGCAGTTTGGGACATAGAAATAAAGAACTGAATGAAGCGATTGTATCACAGCTGGATAAGCTGGTTTCTGTCACAAGTATGTTTATGACAGAAGAAGCAGTCAGACTGTCAGAAAAATTGCTGTCTTTTGCTCCCAAAGGACTTGAAAAGGTAATTTTTGGGTGCACGGGGTCTGATGCAAATGAATTGGCCTTAAAACTTGCGAAGCTGTATCAGGGAGGAGGCAAGATTATATCCTTCCGAAGAGGGTTTCATGGCTCTACCGCAGGCTCGGCGGCAGCAACAGGGAAATCGGAAACTATACAGGAGAATCCCGGAATTGCAGAGCTTTTGCCGGGGGGATTTACACATAGCAGCCCGCCTTACTGCTATCGATGTGACTTTGATAGGAAGCCGGAGCAATGTTCTTTGTGTTGTCTGCGCTTTTTGGAACAGACGATACTTCATGAAGGCGGGGAACAGGTGGCAGCAATCATTACAGAACCAGTTTTTGCTGCAGGCGGGGTAATCGTTCCGCCGGAAGGATTTTTAAAAGGAGTCCGGGCATTGTGTGACAAATATAATATTCTCTTTATTCTTGATGAGGTTGTTACCGGAATCGGGCAGACCGGGACGATGTTTGCGTGCGAACAATTCGGCGTTACGCCGGATATACTTGTTACAGGAAAAGCGCTGACAGGCGGATATATCCCCGGATCAGCAGTCTTGGTGAAAAAAGAAATCGGTGAGCTGGCAGATAAGCTTACTTTACATGGGCACACACATTCTTGCTATCCGCTTATGTGTGCAGCTGCTGAAAAGAATTTGGATATTATTGTAAGGAACAATTTATTGGACAATGTGAAGAAGACGGGCGCTTACCTGCATGAAAAACTGAAGGGGCTTATGGAGAAATATAGTTGTATTGGAGATGTCAGGGGAATAGGCCTTCTGCAGGGATTTGAACTGGTAGAAGACCGTAAAACGAAGGAGGCGGCATATAATCTGGGCGACAGACTGTTCCAGAAAATGCTGGAGAAAGGGCTGATTACGGAATTGGAGAGCAGAAAAAACCTTCAGAATGTGGTAATTGTGCTGCATCCGCCGCTTATTACACAAAAAAAGGATGTTGACAGAGCAATTGCTATTATTGAAGAAAGCTTGAGAGAATGCCGGAACTCCTGACATAAACATCAATGGAAGCAGGGGGACAATATGAGAAAAGGAGAAAGCCTCGGGATAGACATCGGGGGAACGACAGCTAAATATGCAATTATTAATGAGCAGGGCGAATTCAGGAAAGAGGGTGCTTTTCCTACCGGAAAGAACATGAAGAGAGAGGAATTCCTGAGACTGTTGTTTAAGGTAGTTGATAATGCAGTTGAGGAAGGAATCATAGGAATCGGCATCTGCAGCCTAGGCATACTTGAGCAGGAAAGCGGAAGTATTATTGGTGGGACGGAGAACCTTCCTTTTCTGTCAGGAATGAACCTGAAGACTATATTGTCAGAACGATATGGCAAGATTCCGATATACATTAATAATGATGTAAAAGCAGCGGCTCTGGGTGAACGCTGGAGAGGAGCGGCCAGAGGATGCAGAAATTTTTGCTGTATCACTTTTGGGACAGGACTTGGAGGGGCCTTTGTGATAGATTCAAAACTTGTAGAAGGGGTACATTCCAGAGCAGGAGAGGTTGGCTATTTGAATTTCTCAGATAAAAGCAATTATTTGGAGAAAAGAATATCTACAAGCCATTTGATGAAAAAAGCAGCTAAAAAGCTGGGGGTTGATTATATGGATGGTTTTATGTTTTTTGAGAGAATAAGAAACAAAGATCAGGTATGTATGAAACTGCTGGAAAAATGGGTTGAGGAATCTGCCCGCTTTATCGCAAACATTTTAATAATGCTGGATCTGGAAAAGGTGATCATCGGAGGAGGAATTTCAAGTGAAAAAGAAATACTTCTTCCAATGCTTAATTCCAAAGTAAAGAAAATGGTACCGGAACAGTTCCGCGAGGAGATTCAGATAGATATGGCACAGTGCCGCAATCAGGCAGGGATGTTAGGTGCGGTAAGTGTATTTTATCATGATGAAGAATAAATTTTATTGAAAGATTATCCAGTATTTGGTATACTTTTAATACAAAAGGTTGATAGCGGGGAAGAAAATGAACGATAATTTGACACTTCATGACGTCAGAGAAGTAAATAGAAAAAATATTCTGAAGTCTTTACTGAACTGTGACAGGGATATTCGCCGGGATGAATTGGCAATGGAAAATGGGATCAGTGTGATGACGGTGAAAAAGATTATTGCAGAATTTCTTTCCTGTAAGATCGTAGAGGAAAAGGATTTGCAGTCTACAGTTGGTCGAAGGCCCAAAGTGTTGAAAATAGCGGATTTATATGGCGCTATTGCCTGTGTAAGCTTAACTTCCAACGAATATTTTTCTTATAAAATAATTGATTTCCATAAAAATATTTTGGAAGAGAGACAGCTGATTATCCAAGAGCAGTTTAGCTACAAAGAAAATTTGCTTCAAATGGAGAAAAACTTACAAAAGGATTTAGAAAAGACAGGGCTGATCTGTGTTGGTATATGTCTGTCTGTACCCAGTGCATATTACGAGGAGGAAGATATGGTCAATTGCGACCTGATTCCGGATTTTTTTAATCTGCATTTGAAAAAGGAATTTCAGAATTTTTTTGGTATAAAAAATGTGTCTGTGGTGCATGATGTTTTTGCGGCTGCGCAGGCTGAGTATAATAATATCTGTCATGCAAATGAAAGCTTATTTTATTTTTATGTCGGATATGGTGTTGGCGGCGCATATATTAACGAAAATGGCTGGCAAAACGGTTATGATTTGGTTGCCGGGGAAATTGGCCAGATATTGTATCAGATTCATGGAGAAGAAAGGACGCTGGAATCTTTAGTTTCAATTCCGGGTATTTTGGAGCAGATTAAAAATGAATGCGGACAATCAATAAATTTTTATGAAGCCATGTCTCAGTACAAGAGAGGTAATACCGGTGTAAAAAAAATCATTGACGAGGCCGTTTTGAAAATATCACGGGTGGTATATAATATCTCATGGATTATTAACCCTACATATATTATAATAGGTGGGATATACAGCAGTTTTATCAGGCTGGTTGTTGATAGCTGTAATCTGTATAACCAGAGAATGAAAAAGCTGCCAATTCGTAATTCGGTGCAGGTGCGGCCGTCTGTTTTGAAGGATGGGGAAACAGAAGGATGTTATAATATTATCCTTGAACAATGGATTGATAATGTTGCCAGCGGAATTTGTGAACAGGAAGGTCAGACTGGAAAAAAAGAATATTCATATGGGTAAAATTTTATCAACGCAGGCTCCGAATTATTACACTGCCGCACAGCAAATTTCTGCAATGTGCGGCAGTTTGCCATGCGAGGCCCGGACGTGGCGGCAAGCCGCTATTCGCGGCTGGCGCAGCGGTCTCACATCATAAACGTACATCCCCGCGGATCCGCGGAACCTCATCAATGTGAAGATAGCGGCTGATACATTTGACAACAAGGTCATGGTCTGCCATATGGGGAAGACCGGATACGACCACGGCGCCGATCACGCCGACTTCCTCTACGCGGATAGGGAAACCGCCTCCGGCAGCAGCGTAATCCTTTTCATCAAGGAACCAGTCAGCCATTGTTTTTTCGTTTTTCTGAAGAAGCAGGCAGGCATGGAGGCTGCTCTTTTCCAACTGGCGCACCGTGTTAAACTTCCGCTCCATCCAGCGTCCGTTCTGCAGGTTTGTGTTATTGGCGGCATAGCGGAACAGAGTATAGCCGTTATTCAGGCGGATAGTAACAGCTACGGAGAGCTGGTGTTTCTTTATTTCTGACACAATGATATTGCCGAGCTCCCATGCGTCTTCGTTGGTAAAGTGTGTAAACTGGAGTATTTCCTCCTGCATTTCAAGCATAGTGATCAATTCATCGATAATCACAAAAATTCCCCCTTTTATTCTGTTCAAAATGATGAATGTATGATATTTTAATGATGCCAGGGTCAAAAGACTTTGACCCCATGACGCCTTCGGATTTTTTCGTGCTCCGCACTCTCAAAATCCGAAAAACATTCGAAATCCGCTCATTTTTCTACGAAAAATGGCTTCTTTCTCATGTTTTACGGGTCCCAAAGTCATGTTTTTTCATGCAAGCATGAAACACATGACCTTTTGACCCTAGCGTCATTTTAATGACAGTATAGCATTTTAGACTTTAATTTACAAGTGAGGCGAAAGCAAAATGGAGGGTGCAAGATCAAAGGTTGTACTGGTCCCCTGCGGCAGTTATGATGAAGAAAAGGTTTTCCGGGCAATGAAGCAGGGAATAGATATGCTCGGAGGGATTGAAAAATTTGTCGGAAAAGAAGAGAAGATTCTGGTGAAACCGAATTTTCTTACGGCTGCGGAGGCGGATAAAGCAGTTACCACGCACCCGTCCGTTATAAAAGGGATGCTGCGCATTCTTCAGGGGGCGGGATACACGGGAGTGCAGTTTGGGGATTCACCCGGGCACGGGAGCAGCAGGGCAGCGGTCAGAAAACTGGGAATACCGGAAGAAATATACGGCGCTTCTGCGGCGGATATGTCGGAGGAGAGGCTTGTTTCCTTTGAAGAGGGAAGGACAGCCAAAGAGTTTTATTTTACAAAAGAGATCGCGGAGGCCGATGCGGTCATCAATCTCTGCAAAATGAAGACGCATGCGCTGGAGAGGATCACCGGGGCGGTGAAAAATGTATATGGTTTTGTCTGCGGGCACAGGAAGGCGGCAGGCCATGTAAAGTATCCGAATGCCGGTATATTTGCCAGAATGCTCGCGGATATACATCGCTGTGTGAAACCGCGGCTTCATGTCATGGACGGGATTACAGCCATGGAGGGAAACGGACCGGGGTCGGGAACACCGGTTGATATGGGGGTAATGCTGTTTTCGGCGGACCCGGTGGCTATTGATACGGTATTTTGCCATCTGGTCGGTCTGAATCCGGAACTTGTGCCTACGAATACGCAGGGGACAGCCATGGGGATCGGTACATGCCGCAAGCAGGAGATAGAGATTTTAACCCCGCAGGGAGAGATAAGCTTTGCACAGCTTGAAGAAAAATATGGAAATTTGCAGTTTGACGTTGACCGCAAGGGAACGAAAAAGACGTTTCTTTCCAGATATTCTGATTTTATGATGAGGATCAGCAAACGCCCCGTGATCGATAAGGACAGATGCGTCAGATGCGGGATCTGTGTCAATCACTGTCCGGTGCCGGGAAAGGCCGTGGATTTTAAGAAAGGGAAAAACGCGCCTCCGGTATACGACTATTCAAAGTGCATACGCTGCTACTGCTGCCAGGAAATGTGTCCGCAGCATGCGATCACGGCGGGAAAACGAAGAGGAAAAAGTATCGTATAGATACGCATAAGGCCAAGTGTCTTTTTGGAGAGCCTGCGTCTCTTGGATACGTATTAAAATGAAAACGGGCGGTTAGCCATTCATCAGCTAACCGCCCGGCTGATTATGCATTCAGCGGGTATTTATCAGTCAGTTCTTTTACGATCGCAACTGCTTTGTCTTTATTGTCGGCGCTTCTGATCATCAGAGAGATCGCCTCGGCAATCTTGTCCATATCATCTTCATTCATGCCGCGGGAAGTAACGGCTGCTGTTCCAAGACGCACGCCGCTTGTAACAAACGGAGATTCCGGATCGTTGGGGATCGCGTTTTTGTTGCAGGTGATGTTTGCATCATCCAGCAGTTTTTCCATTGCCTTTCCGGTGATTCCGGTGCCGCGCAGGTCAACCAGCATAAGGTGATTGTCCGTGCCGCCGGAAACGATGTTGATTCCGCGCTTCATAAGTCCTGCGCAGAGCGCTTTGGAATTCTTTACGATGTTTTTCTGGTATTCTTTATATTCCGGCTGAAGAGCTTCCTGGAAGCATACGGCCTTTGCAGCGATAACGTGCATCAGCGGACCGCCCTGTATGCCGGGGAAGACTGCTTTGTTGAAATTAAACTGTTTTGCTACTTCATTGCTGCTCATGATCATACCGCCGCGAGGACCTCTCAAGGTTTTATGCGTGGTAGTTGTTGTTACATGAGCGTAAGGGATCGGGCTCGGATGTACGCCGGCTGCGACAAGGCCGGCGATATGTGCGATATCTACCATAAGATATGCGCCCACTTCGTCTGCAATTTCGCGGAAACGCTTGAAATCAATGATTCTCGCATAAGCGCTTGCGCCTGCAATGATCATTTTCGGTTTGCATTTCAGAGCGATCTCCCTTACCTGTTCGTAATCTATAACTCCGTCATCATTTACACCATAGGGCACGATATTAAAATATGCACCGGAGAAGTTAGCGGGGCTTCCATGAGAAAGATGGCCGCCGTGCGCCAGATTCATACCCATAACGGTATCGCCCGGTTTTAACATGGCAAACTGCACTGCCATATTAGCCTGTGCGCCTGAATGAGGCTGTACGTTTACATATTCGCATCCAAACAGTTCGCAGGCACGCTTTTTGGCAAGCTCTTCCACAACGTCTACACATTCGCATCCGCCGTAATAACGCTTTCCGGGATATCCTTCCGCATATTTATTTGTCAGGGGGCTTCCCATAGCGGCCATAACAGCCTTGCTTACCCAGTTTTCGGATGCAATCAGCTCGATGTGAGAATTCTGGCGGGCAATTTCCGCTTTTATCGCCTCTGCGACTTCACTGTCCACATTCTGTATTTCTTCAAAAGAATACATGTTCATTTTCCTCCTAATCAAGTGTAAATTTCTGACAAGCACGTTTTGTACATTGTCTGTAAAGTATAGCACAAAACGGCTTATTTGGCAAATTTGCATAGCAAAACTTAGTATAGCATATTTTGTAAATATGTCAACACCGAAAAGACAAATATCCGTGAGAGAAATACACTTCAAAATGGAAAGCTTGCTTGACATTTGGAAAAAACGGTGTATAATAAGATTATAGAAAGCGTGCTTTACATTTTTGGAGAAAAGGAGGGCATATGAAAAACCGTTTAGAAGAATTGCGCAGGCAAAAGGGAATCCGTCAGGAAGAGCTTGCCGATGCGCTGGAGGTGTCCAGACAGACGATCGGCTCTCTGGAAAACGGACGCTATAATCCGTCCATTATACTGGCGTTTAAGATTGCGAGATATTTTCAAATGAGCATAGAGGACATATTTATTTATGAGGAAGGAGCAGCTAATGAAAAAAAATAAGATGACAGTATTTATAATATATGGTGTAATAGGAATTGTACTCATGACAGCAGGTATTGTGCTGGATATAGATTATTATTCATCGCTGATGGTCGGTATGGGGTGCGGTTTATTTTTCAACAGCCTTGCGCAGATGTACCGAGAATGGCGCGATTCACGGCCGGAAAATGCGGAAGCCGCGCATGAGCGGAGACGGCAGCAGATGATAAATCTGAATGATGAGCGGAAGATACAGCTCCGGCATCAGGCAGGCTACAGGGTGTTTCAGCTCACAACGGCAGGATATTTTATCGGGGCGTTTATCGCGGCGCTGCTGCGGGCAAAAGTATGGCTTGTAACGGGAATGTTTCTGTTCGCTGTGGTACAGTATATCATTGCGAGTGTGATTTACAGGCATCTTGAGAAAATGTAATGAGACACGGGATTGCGTGAGCACGTCAGCGCGGAGCGATCCGTAGTCTCGGAGATTTTTTGGCAACACATATAATAAGACATCATCTGATCGGATTAGGAGGATTAAAAATCATGGCGTGGGAATTATCGTTTCTGGATGCACTGCAGGGGCTGCGGACCCCGTTTCTGGATTTTTTCTTCAAATATATCA
>Ga0129309_1000995_pt1 | contig 17021 bp, 14 predicted proteins | sample L1105metagenome_FD_94439 | JGI IMG/M metagenome (GOLD analysis project Ga0129309, IMG submission 94439) | Ring-tailed lemur group fecal microbial communities from Wisconsin, USA - L1105 metagenome | ecosystem: Host-associated > Mammals > Digestive system > Large intestine > Fecal | place: USA...
CCGCCAATCTGAATCAGATCAGAATCATCATAGGCGGTATAATTGCTCTGTGTTGCATAGGCATTATAATCCGGCTCTGAAACCGCCTCTTCTATATCAAACGGCATCGCCAGAGCGCTCATGCCAAATACAAAAGATGCTGCCATTATACATACTGTCATAAATTTTATCCTGTTCATAGTAATCTTCCTTTCTTCTCTTAGAAAATAAAATATTTTAGATGTTGGGATCAGCAGATCCCGGACGGATTGTTCCGCGTTTCGGCTCCCATGGTCCGTCATCATTTCTTATCGTTTATCATGATCGATAAATTCCAGACTGACTGCCCCGATCAGTGCATACAGCACTGCGAACGCCAGCAGGATTCCCCATTCTTTCAGAATATTGTCTTTATCATAATCATAATGCTCTACCCGCAGATATTGCGATGTGTATTCCTCCAACAGCTCTCTGCTTTCGTCATCCAGAGCGTCATACAGCTCTTCCACGACCGGATTGCTCCGGAATATCTGCATCTCCTTCACCACAACGGTGGAAGGGAGGTTGTTATAATTGGATTCTGTGCACACAGCATATATTCCCCATTTGCTGATCGTTGCATTTGAAAGCTTCTCCGGTATCCCGTGCAGCGGAAAGGCCACGCCTGCAAATACAAGCTGCACAATGAGCAGAAACGGCATCACCGTCATGGCGGAGGTCGTTGTGTGCACGATGCAGGAAACCATCAGCGCCATCATGTCTGAGGCATATGTGATCAGAAAGAGCGTGATCATCATGTCAGGAACAAAACTGCCCGTCACCAGTCCCTCCGTGGGAAAGATCATCCCGGAAAACCAGTATACCGCCAGTGTGATCATCACCTGCAGGATACAGAGAAACGCCTGGTAGATCATGTGTGCCGCAATATAGGCTGAGATATGTAATCCGGCGCGGTGTTCCCGTTTGATGATCGGCCGTTCCCGGCAGACTACCTGAATAGAATTAAAAAATCCGTTCCAGATACAGCAGCAGACGAAGGCGAGAGAACCTATCCTCGTCCCCTCCATGTTGATAAACATATTTTTGCCAACGACATATGCCACCATAAAGGCGATCAGCGCCGACATCGGAAGCACCTTCCAGTCTTTCTCGTGGATGAATATCCGAAACAGTTTGCCAAGATAAATCCGGATCTGTCCCGTTCTTCCGGCACGGCGGTTCTCATCGAATAACATATTCTTTATATCCATCACGATTCCTCCCCGCCGTTTAGCCTGCGGAACTTTTCAATATATTCATCCGCCATACCCTCGCCTCCCTCGTCTTCGCTGTTGATCAGCCGGATGATTTCCTCCATGGATTCTTTTCCAAAAAATTCCCTGACCTCCCCAACAGAACCATAGCAGGCGAGATGCCCAACCTGATCCGATATTCCTTTCGCCAGCACGATTACTTTGTCGAAGAGATCGATCACGCGGTCCGGCGTGTGCGTGATCACTATAACGATCTTCCGGTCATTGGCAATTTCTCGCAGATATTCCATCAGTTCTCTTGCCATCACGCCGTCCAGACCGGAATCCGGTTCGTCCAGAATAAACAGATCCGGATTTGCCACAAATTCTACGGCAATCGATAGGCGCTTGCGCTGTCCTCCGGAGAGTTTGCCGACCAGCTCATCACACTCCGGCTCAAGCCCGAACATTCCCAGAAGCTCCTGCACACGCCTCTCGCGATGATGGACGGAATAATGTGCAGGCATGCGCATCTCGGCCGCATTCATCAGCGTCATATATACCGTATCATCCGTTCGCAGAAGATCCTGCTGCGGTACCATGCCAATATTATATTTAAGCTGGTTATAATTGCGGTAAACGTCCTTATCTCCCTCAAGGATCGTCGCTTTGGCTTTTTCATAGCCGGTGACTGCATTGACAAAGGTTGTCTTTCCTGCCCCGGAGCCGCCAAGGAGCAATACCATTTCCCCCGGATAGACCGTTAGGTCTATATCTCGGAGCAGAGTGTGTTTTTTAAAAAGCTGCCAGACACTGCGCTCCTCAATATGGACAGACAGCCGGTTTTCCGTGTACTGCCGGTGGCTGTACTTCAGCCTGTCTTTGGCAAAATAAAACTGCGTATTGCCGATGCAGATTTCATCTCCCTCATGAAGCACCGCGCTTTTTTCTATCTTTTCACCGTTGACCAGAACACCGAATTTTGTATTTGTATCTTCAACCTCCCACTCACTGTCCCGGCAGCGCATCGTCGCATAATGCTCCGGCATCTCCCGGGGATCTTTTGCCGCCTCTTCTCCGTCCGCTTCTTCAAAACGGCTGATAAATATTTCTTCATCCCGGGGCTTCAGCTCCAGATAACGCCATTCTACAGGCGGCATGCGGATATCTTTCCGGTCTTTCATATAGTTCCTCCGTTTACTGATATTTTAGGAATGGCTTGCCGAATTAAGGGTAATACCATACCGGTCGAAGATCAGTTTCATTTCTCTTGTCATCCTTCTGCCGATCTTCGCCTTATCCGCCTCATTACATTCAACTGACAGGCGGATATTTACATTATTTCCGCTCAGGGAATATACTCCGTTATAGGAAGGTCCGTTCAGGATCTCCGGCAGCTGTTCTTTCAGACCCGGCAATTCCTTTTCCAAAATATCCTCGATCCGCTCCAGCGTTACACTTTCTGTCACGGCCAGACCGAGTTCACAGTAGCAGTAGGAATTGCGCTTCGTCATATTAATGACGCCGCTGACGGCACTGTTGCTGATAATCTTTACATTCTCATTGGCGTCCATGATTTTGGTAGTGCGCACGCCAATCTCCTGCACGATTCCGCGCCAGTCGCCGACCGTTACAATGTCGCCCACCTGAAATTCACCCTCGAAGATGATGAAAAGTCCTGCCAGAATATCGGAAACCAGTTTATTCGCCCCGAGTCCGATGACCAGCGTCAGGATTCCGGCAGAGGCAAGCAGCGTTTCCGTATCGACGCCGAACAGTGCAAAGCAGTAATACATCATGCCGATCACAAACAAATATTTAATAAAGTTTCGCAAAAGCTGGCAGATGGTCGCTCCCTTTGCATTCATTGCCCGGGAAAGAAGCTGCAGAATTTCACGCAGGATGATTGCAGCCACGCTGCCCACACAAATGATCATGATACATCCGGTCAGCGCGAACACATTCAGGCTGTGCTCCCAGTTTCCTTCTATAATGTGCCGGAAAATAGAATCCTCTGTAAAGAATCTGTCTTTCATCAGCACTGCGGCGCAGATAACGGCTGCCAGAACGGTCATTATAATTTCCATGACGGACAGAATTTTCTGCTCGGAAGTCTTTTCAGCCCATCTGATACCGGAGTTCGACCACCGGCTGGCAGCAGCCTCCGATTTTTTGGTTGAGCCATCCGGCATCATTACCTCCACCATCGGCCCCTGTGCCGCTTTCTTTTCGTTTTCTGCCGAAACCATTCCTGTTTGTTTTCCGCCGAAAGCAAGCAGAAGGAACACCAGAAGCAGGCAGATCAGGCTTGCCACCCCGCTCGCGAGCGCTACCGGAAGGCGTGTGGCCATCAGTCTGTCCTGTGGGACTGCCACGTAAATATAATGGCTGTCCGTCTCCAGACTGGACGCAAAATATTTCCGGTTGTTTATCGTAATATAATCGCAGTATCCGTCGTGGAACTGTTTTTCGTTCATACCATATTCAAGAGCATTCTTTCCATTGATGCGCTCATCCGGGAAATAGGAGAAATTCAGTGTCTCCCTGTCCACCGCAAAGGCAAAGCCGCCTGCACTTGCCTTCACACCGCGAAGCACCGCCGGAAGCGTTGTTGTCTGCAGCGCGTTCTCCAGTTTTTCCGGAACCACGCTCATCTGCACAAAACCGTCCGCATTTCCTTTCTCATCCTTCAGAAGCGCCCCGATATACTGGCGGTACACACCTGATATCTGGTCCGGCTGCGCCTCCTGAATATAGTATTCAAGCCCCTGCAGCATACTCCGGAATTCATACGACTGATCCTCCGGATTTTCACTGATGGTAAAATTCACATAGGTGGAATCCGATACGATCTCTTTTCCGTCCCTGTCAAAAATCAGCAGAAACTCGGCTCCAAGCACCTCACTGAGCCTGGCAAGATCCTCCTTCGTCCAGAGCTGATGATTTGCTCCAAGTATATAGGCCGCTGTCTGGCACTTGTTCAGGTAGCGCCGGTTGTACTGGAATGTGATAAGCGCAATATCCTCATCATTCTTTTTCAGTGTTTCCCCGACCTCCTGTACCTGCCGGTTATTGCTCATAGAGCGCAGGGAAAGTGAAAACAGCGTCTGCATATAAAAAGAAACGATCACGACCAGAAGCAGCCCTGTCCCGGAAAAAGTAAGAAGTTTTCTTCCCACCGTCTTATTGTAATAAAGCTTTCCGGTTACCTTTACCTGCCCTGCATTTCCCTGCCGCTGTTCCTTTAAGGCAAGAACAGAGTAAACGACTACCGTCGTGATCACTGCAAAGAAGGCAAACAGCACAATGGCAACCGTAATATTTCTTGAGGAGACCATTTCCGCCTCCGGAACTGCGCAGATTACAAACGCATCATCCTGCGGAATACTCTTTACACCGCAGAAAAGTTTTTCTCCCCGGACCGTCATCCATGCAAAATGGTTGTCTGCCAGATCCTCCGCCCTCAGTCCCGCATCCAGAGAATCTTTTCCTGTCATTTCCTCATCCGGATAATACAGGAAGGTATAGTCCTGATTGGACACGGCAAAGGTAAAGCCCTTCAGCCCAACATTAATCTTTCCGAGAATACTCTTCCATGAGGACGTATTCTCCTGCAGCGTATGCAGCTCTTCCGGATCCTGTTCAATCACCGCCTCCTGTTTTTCATTGATCTTCGCTCCGTAATACCTGCGCAGAGTGCCGCCGATATTCACCTCAAAAGCTTCCGAAGGCACATCTGTTTCAAATACCGTGCGGAGCTGGTTGTAGCGCGGATATGTAAAATCGGCAGCCGTCCGGTCCGCCTTTGCAAGTACTTTTCCATCACGGTCAAGGATAAGGATATTGCTGACATTCATCAGCCCGGCAAGCTCTTTCATCTTCGCATCCGTGATCTCAAAGTGTTCGTCATAATTTGCCATATAGGCAACACTTGCCGCCTTGGCCTGATAGACCTCATCATAGCTTTGTTCGTTCTGGATGGCCGCGGCATCCGCATTGTCGATGATCTCCTGCATTGCATCCAGTTTTTCCTGTGTATTTTCCTGCTGGCTGCTGACGGAGAGGCCAGTCTGCATTCTTACAAGAAAAAGCCCGAACAGCACGATGCAGATGATCTCAAGCAGCAGTGCCGCGATTGTTTTCCCTCTTAATCTTTTCGCCATTCTTCTTTCCTTCCTAATTCCATTTTTCGATCAGCCTGTCAACCGTACCGTCATCCAGCATCTGCTGAACGGTCTCTGCCACCGGTGTGCTCAGATCCGACCCTTTCTGCGTCGCCACCGCATACTCCTCCTGACCGATCGTCTCTTCCAGAATCTCCCGGTCGTCCTCCATGTAGGCCCGCGCAATGCAGCCGTCCATGCACACGGCGTCTACTGTCCCCTCTTCCAGTGCTACTGACAGATCCTTATAGGAGTCCATCTTTACCAGAGAGCTTCCTTTTGTATCCTCCGCCGTGATCAGTCCCAGCTCTATCATTTTACCGGACAGCTTCGGCGCTGTGTTCGCTCCGTCCAGCACGCCCGTCTTCTTCCCGACCAGATCGCTCAGCCCGTGGATCAGCGTGGATTTCTCCACCATAATGCTGCTGTAATCCGTATAGTAGGCAGGCGAAAAATCAAAATTTTCCAGTCTGGATTTTTCCACCGAATATGCCGCGATCAGGCAGTCTACATTGCCATTTAACAGCATTTCTTTCCGGTTGTCCGGGTCCACACTGATATACTCGATGTTTCCGTACCCAAGCCTGTCCGCAAGTTCCGCCGCCAGATCGATCTCCATTCCATAATATTTCCCGGTATCCGGATTGAGATATCCAAGATGCACGACATCATCCCGGACTCCCACCTTCAGCGTTTTTTGCGCCGCTTCGGCATGTCCTGCAGATCCCGCCACAGCCAGCATCATTGCAAGCGCCAAAATTCCAGCTTTCATTTGTTCCTGTTTCTCCTTCCTCTTTTTCGTAAATACCCTGTTATGTTAAAAGCTGCCCAGAAGCCGAAAACCGTTTTCCACCTTCCTGGCAGCTTATACAACACAAAGTATTCATTCACCATACCATTATAATACGTTACGTCCTGTTTTTTATTTCCTGTTCTACGCAAAAGGCAGCCTATATTTCACGGCTGCCCGCAAAATTTTTACAGATGCAAAAGTATTTTTACGGAAAAAATATTATCCTGAACCCGAAAGTCAAATACCGCCTCGTTTTTCTTAACAAAAGCCTTTACGCTCTGCATGCCGTACCCGTGCTGTATCCCCCCGTCCGACACCGGAAGCCCGGTAACTCTGGATATTACAGGCTCCCTTTTGCAGCCGTTTGAAATACTGAGGATCAGTCTTCCCTTCACGCCGCGCGCAGATATTTTTACGAACCGGTGCGATTCATGCTCCGCCTCCGAAGCCGCATTGACTGCATTTTCCAGCAGATTGGCGATTACAGTGGCAAATTCAAATTCATTCACCTTCATTTTCTGCGGAATTTCCAGGTCGGTTTCAAACCGGACGTTAAGCCGCTTTGCCTGTCTGGCACAGTGCGTAACGATTCCATTTACAGCAAGGTTTTCACAATAGCGGACCGTCCTCGTCTCGCTGATATGCTCGTTTAATTCCTTCAGAAGCTGTCGTATTTCTTCTTCCTTTCCCTCATCGAGCCAGGAATGGATCAGAATGCTGTAATGTCTCATATCATGCCGCATCACTGCAGCCTCCATCTCTTTTTCCTGAAGCATATCCGCCTCACATTTCAGACGTTCGGCATAGTTTTCGAGATATTCCAGACTCCGTTTCTGGGCTTCCTCCTGCTTCGTGCGGGTGAAAATCTGTATGATCATAATGTAAGAGGTTACCATAAGCGCAAGAATCACAAACACGCCGAGAAGGTTTTCCGGCTGCCTGTAAATATTGGCGGGCCACATGGATGTGGCATATACGGCAGTATAAAACAATGCCGGAATCACGCTGAGCTGTCCCCACTGCAATTCAGAATGCTGCAGGCTGTCCAGAAATCCCTCCCGGATCCGCCATGCAAGGATAATGAGAATCAGTATGTGAATCACACACTGGCAGATCAGGTTCGCCAGAAACGGAACTCCCGCCATGTACATCATAGAGCAGGCAACATTGCCGGTAAGCACATAAACAGCAGCGGTAAATCCTACAAACAAAGCCCGGGAATCGTGGTATTTGCTGATAAGAAAGGGGACGGTCTGTATGATAATAATTTCGATCAGTGTATGGAAAACCGGATTTTCGTAATTCTTCATCGATAAAAAGAAGATATAATCCATCACTCCGGTAATCACATAGCACGCGGCCAGAAACAGTCCGGCCATCTTTTTGTTGTCTCTGAGCGGCAAAAAGACAACCAGAAACACAAGCAGAAACAACAGTGAAATTCGGTACTGGAAAAACATCATGACCGGACTCAAAATATCATCCCTCCATTAGCCATATAATCCAGATACTTTTTTTTCGTTTCTGTAAACCGTTTCCGGCTGATCGCGATCTGCGTACCGTTTTCCAGTGACAGGCTCTTTTGTCCGAAAGTGCGGATGTAATTCATATTTACAAAATAGGATTTATGGGGCTGCACAAAAGCGGGCTGCTCTGCCAGAAAGCTTACGCTCTTCTCAAAAGACCCTCTGTTGCACAGACTTGCCACCGCTTCTCCGTTTTTAAGCATATACACCGAACATCTGGATATATTTTCCACATACATAATATCTTCCAGACTGATATTGACCAGTCCCTCTTTTGTGCGGATGCAGATCTTACAATTGTGATTTTTCCCGATCAGACATAAAATCCTGTTGAGAGTATCTGACAGTTCCGCTTTATCTACCGGTTTTTCCAAATACTGGAACGCTCCCACGCCAAACGCCTCAAAAGCAAATTCCCGCGATACGGTAATATAGACGATCACCGCCTTCTGGTCCATTTTCCGTATAAGCTTTCCGATTTCCATACCATTGATCTCCGGTATCAGAACGTCCAGAAAATAAATATCAAACCACTCATCCTCTATTGCCTTTATCAGTTCCCTTGCTGAGTCAAAGCTGCAAATCTCGCATACATAATCTTCTTTCTTTTCAAAGTATCCGGATATGTACCCGCTCAGTTCATGCAGATTTTCTTTACTGTCATCACAAATTGCTATTCTTATCATGTCTGTATCCCATAACTTTTGTATATTATTTTACTTGCAATCTTGATTATAATACATTTTTTGCATCAGACACTTCCATTTTTGCACAAAACATATCTTAAATTTCACATCCGGATTTTTAAATGAATAATACCTGCCATCCGTACCGACTGCACGGATGGCAGGTATTACTGTCAGAGCGCTGTTCTATTTATCCTCAAAACGGACATGTATGGAATTTGCATGTGCCGTGAGCTGTTCCGCTTTGGCGAAGCTTTCTATGTCTTCATGTATTTTCTCAAGCGCCTGTTTTGAATAATATACAATGCTTGATTTTTTTATAAAATCATCCACCGAAAGCGGGGAGAAAAATCTCGCGGTACCGTTTGTCGGAAGCACATGGTTCGGACCTGCAAAATAATCGCCCAACGGTTCGCTGCTGTACTCGCCGATGAAGATAGCTCCCGCGTTGCGGATCTTTGTCATCACTTCAAAGGGGTTTGCCGTCACGATCTCAAGGTGCTCGGAAGCAATCTCGTTCGCCGCTTCGATTGCCGTTTCCATGTCGTCTGCCACAAGGATATATCCGAAATTGTCGAGCGACTTCTGTATGATCTCACTGCGGGAAAGTTCTTTGACAAACTTCTCCGTTTCTTCCGAAACTTTTCGGGCAAGCTCCATGCTGGTCGTGATGAGAATGGCAGAAGCCATCTCGTCATGTTCCGCCTGTGAAAGAAGATCGGCTGCCACAAACCTCGGGTTAGCCGTCTCATCTGCAAGGACAAGGATCTCACTCGGTCCGGCAATGGAATCAATGTTCACAAAACCGTATACCGCTTTTTTGGCAAGCGCCACATAAATATTGCCCGGCCCAACGATCTTATCAACCCGCGGAACGGACTCTGTTCCAAAAGCCATGGCCGCGATCGCCTGTGCGCCGCCTGTCTTGTAAATCTCATCCGCTCCCGCCTCTCTGGCTGCAACCAGCGTGGTCGGGTTCACTTTTCCCTCTGCATTACATGGGGTTGACATAATAATCTTATTTACACCTGCCACTTTTGCAGGCACGATGTTCATAAGAACAGACGAGGGGTACACAGCCTTTCCGCCGGGGACATAAACGCCCACGGTTGCAAGCGGCGTTACCTTCTGCCCCAGCAGGGTTCCGTCCGGTTTTGAATCGAACCAACTGTACCGGAGCTGTTTTTCATGGTAGGAACGGATATTTACAAGCGCTTTTCGGATCACGTCCACAAGAGAAGGATCCGCCTCGTCATATGCTTCCGCTATCTCCTGCTCTGTCACGCGAATATTGGAGGCATCGATCTGTGCTTTGTCAAATCTGCGCGTATATTCGAAGACAGCCTCGTCGCGCCGTTGGCGTACATCTTCTACTATGGCCGCCACACGCTCTTCAAATTCACCGTAATTATTCGGACTTCTCTTTAAAAGACTCTCCAGCAGGTTGTTTTTGCTTTCTTCTGTCAGTGAAACAATTCTCATTTTTTCTCTCCTTACAGTACGCTCTTTAAATCGTTTAATATTTTTGTGATACGTTCACTTTCCATCTGCATGCTGACACGGTTCACAACGACCCTTGCGGACAGCGGACAGATCTCTTCCAGCACCTCAAGGCCGTTTTCCTTCAGGGTGGAACCCGTCTCCACGATATCCACGATCACTTCCGATAATCCCACGATAGGCGCAAGCTCGATCGATCCGTTCAGCTTGATGATCTCAACGGTCTGATGCTTTTTATTGTAAAAATACTCTTTTGCAATATGCGGATATTTTGTTGCCACACGGATCTGTTCCTGATGCTTGAGAAGCTCTCTCGCCTTTGCCGGTCCGCATACGCACATCCGGCATCTGCCGAATCCGAGATCGAGCACTTCATAGAGTTTTCTGCCTTCCTCATCTATCGTATCTTTGCCGACAACGCCTATATCCGCTGCCCCGTATTCCACATAAGTCGGAACATCGGGGCCTTTTGCAAGGAAGAACTTAAGCTTCAGATCTTCATTGACAAAGATCAGTTTTCTTGTATCGGGATCTTTCATCTCATCACAGCAGATCCCTGTTTTTTCAAGTAATGAAAGCGTTTGTTTTGCCAGACGTCCCTTCGTGAGGGCGATCGTCAGATATCTCATAATGTCTCCCCTCCTTCGTCCGGACACAGGCAAAGCGCCACGGCTTTTCCTTCCTGTCTCATCTTCTGCGCCCGCCGGATCGCCTCCCGCTGCGTTTCCTTCGTATAAGTGATCTTATGGATGCTGCGAAGCGGCGGCATACTGATATCCTGTCTGGCAAGCGCCGACAAAAGCTGGTCGATAACGACGACAAAGCCGATGGAAGGCGCGTTCTTGCCGAAATGGCGGAGCAGGTTATCGTAACGTCCGCCTTTTACAACCGCATCTCCGGTCCCGAACGTATATCCCCTGAAAAAAATACCCGTATAATAATTATACCGGCTGAGCATACTCAGGTCAAAACTGATGTAGCGCGTGATCCCGTAATATTCCAGTATCGAATAAATATCCTTCAGCCTTTGGACCGCCTCGCGCGTCCCGTCATTAAAGGCGAGCTTTTCCGCACGCTCCAGTACTTCCACCGGACCGTAAAGGGAAGGAAGGCAAAGAAGCGCTTCCCTGGCATTATCGCTGATCTCAAGATCGGAGAGCATGTTCTGGACGCCAAAGATATTCCTGTTAGAGATAAAATCCTTCAGTTCACTTTCCGTTTCCTCATCCATGCGCACATCTTTGATAATGCTCTTAAAAAACTCTACCTGGCCGATGCTGATCTGAAATTCTTCAAGACCCGCTTTCTTTAGACAGTCTATCACCATCGCAATGCACTCCGCATCCGCCTGCGGGTTATCCTCCCCGATCATCTCCGCACCCATATGCGTACATTCCTTGAGTCTGCCCTGATAGCTGGAATTATTGATAAACGTCTTTCCCTCATAACAGAGGCGGATCGTTTTGTTCTCATCATTAAAATATTTTGCCACGGCCCTTGCGATCGAGGGAGTGATGTCCGGTCTCAGCACCAGCGTATTCCCCTCGCGGTCAAAGAATTTGTACAGCTCTCTTGAGGGGATCGTTCCTACGTCATGACTGAACACGTCAAAATATTCAAACGTAGGCGTCTCTATATCTCTGTAGCCATACGAGTGCAGGACCTCATGCAGCCTGTCCTGAAGCATCAGCTTCCTCTCACATTCTTCATTATAAATATCACGCACTCCTTCCGGCGTGTGAAGCAGTCTTTTCAGCATAAACTATTCTCCTGTACACTTTATCATGGTAACGTATTAAAATAAACTAACGTACATTATACGGACAGCCATGGGAATTGTCAATCCCTCTCCAGCAAATCCTTCTGCAGTCCGTCAAGATAGGGAACGAGGACCCCCTTTTCCGAATGAAGCCGGTACGACTGGTCGATCTCCTCAAAACGGAAACTTTTTCGCCCGCCGTTTTCCCTGCGCTCCCAGAATTTTTCCACATCCCGGTAAGGAACATAATAGATTTCATCCCTTCCGGTATAATAAATGATAAAAAAAGCGGCGCCGCCCTGCTTTTCAAACTCTGACATAAACCGCATCTGGTGCGGATGTATGTTCTGGAGCGCAAACGTATCGCCGGTACATTCCTTGGCATCAAAGCAGACCGCGATCCCCTGCACACAGCCTATGTAATCGACCGTACTTTTCTGGTCGAAATAAGCAAGTGTGATATGGCGGCTCTCTTTATCAATCTTGATGGGCGTGATCGGCGTCGGTATTTTCTGGATCAGCGCAAGCCCTTTTTCCTGGTACATCTCGTTTGAGCGGTTGATCATATCTTCCAGAAGCGAGCCTCTCAGCCCCCTTGAATTCCATGTTGCCATTTATATCTGCTCCTTCATCCCGTGTTCTTCTAAAATCCGTGCGAATAGTTCCGGAACAGGCGCTTCGAGCGTAAGATATGACAGTGACGACAGCGCCCCTTTCATCCCGGGAAAAACCATTCTGCGGGAATGAAGCATCTGATCCTTTATCCCGTACGTTTTTTCGATCTTCCTGTCCTGTCCGGCAGGCATATATTTGCTGTCGCCAAGGATCGGATGTCCGGCAGATGCCAGATGCGCCCGGATCTGATGCGGACGCCCCGTGACCAGAAGCACTTCCAGCAAAGTGATTTCCCCGTCGCTCTGTAATGCACGGTACTCTGTAAGGACCGGCTTTGCATCGGGATATGTACCGGACAGCCTTTCCTGCTCAGAGAGGATCCTGACCCTGTTACGTTTTTCATCTTTCCAGAGATATCCGTCCATGCGCTGTGTTCCTTCCATTTTCCCGTGAACCAGGCAGAGATAATATTTATGGAGTTCCCTGCTGCGCAGAATCTCTGAAAGCCCCTGCAGGCCCTGAAGCGTCTTTCCCGCAAGCAGCAGGCCGCTTGTATTTCTGTCCAGACGGTTGCAGACCGAAGGGCGCACCCTTGCGGCTTCCTCCGCCGTTATTTTATGCGTCTGCAGCAGATACTGCAGGATCTGTTCATTGACTGAGACATCCTCCGGACGGCTTTTCTGTGAGAGAACGCCGGACGGCTTATTGACCGCCATAATGTGCTCATCCTCATAGATGATGCACGACGCGTCAAGCGCAGGTATATGCTGCGGGACTGCCGCTGTATGAGATCCCGCTGAAAACTTCTCATACGTCTCATCAGAGAAAAAGATCCGTACTGTGTCGCCGCAGGAGAGCATTTCGTTCCCGGAGGCTTTTTTTCCGTTCAGCGTAATATTCTTTTTGCGGAGCATTTTGTATAAAAAACTCCTGGGGGCATTTCCAAGATGACGTGACAGAAGCTTGTCAAGCCTTTGCCCGGCATCACTGCTCTGTATCTTAATTTCTTTCATAAAAACCTCTGCCTATACTGAAATTGCCAGGATCACGGCTCTGACAAGCTCATTCCTCGTCGCATCCGGATATCGCTCGTCCGGCACAAACGGCACATCTTTTTCCCACTCTTCCCTGTGCGCATAAAGCTCGTCCGCCCTGCGCAGAAATTTGTTCAGATCGGTAAAGATCTTAACGTTTGCCTTATATCCGTTGGCGCTCAGGATCTTTTTTATATGCTCCTCAACGAAAGATGCTTTTACTTTGGCATCTTCACAGTAGCAGGCAACGTTTAATCCGCTTATCACGATGCAGGGAAGCTGGGTATTTTTTTCATACGCGCTTACCACCGTGTCGTAAATAACGGTGAGATCGTGTATATGCGGCCGGATCTTATCATAAAGCTCTTTTTCCATAGGCTTTTGGAGGCACATGAGGATCATTCCCACTGCGCTTTTGCTTGCCGGAAGACAGCCAAGGATAGCCACGAACGTAAACAGGTTCTTTCTTGTATGTGTCTGGTATAATCCGGTAAAATAGAGCAAAAGGGGAATGGCAAACATGATCAGCGTAATAATGATCCGTCTCTTTTTCTGGTAGCGGATATAACCGTAGTCTCCTTTCAAAGTCTTTTTCATGCTTTATCCTTTCTTTTTGTGTACATTTCGTATTGTTTTCTTCTTAGGAGGGTGCTTTTTAGCCGGAACATCCTTCGTCCCTGCCGTGCGGCCTGTGTTTTTCTGCGGCATCTGCCCGCCTTCCGGCCGTATCAGGCATTTTTTATCAAATCCGATCAGGTCTGTCCTTCCGGCCTTTATCAGCGCTTCCTTCACGAGTTCGTAATTTTTCGGGTCCCTGTATTGTATCAGTGCACGCTGCATTGCTTTTTCATGCGGGTTCACCGGAACATATACCTTCTTCATCGTGCGGGGATCGACTCCCGTATAATACATACAGGTTGAGATGGTTGAAGGCGTCGGATAAAAATCCTGCACCTGCTCCGGCATGTAGCCGAGATCTCTCAGATATTCCGCCAGTTCCACGGCTTCCTTCATTGTAGAACCCGGGTGTGAGGACATCAGATACGGCACGAGAAACTGGTTTTTTCCACACTGTTTATTCAGACGCTTATACTTTTCCACAAATTTCAGATAAACACGGTTCTCCGGTTTTCCCATCATGCGCAGAACATGATCCGACACATGCTCCGGCGCAACCTTAAGCTGTCCGCTGATATGATGCTCCACCAGCTCCCGGAAAAATGCATCGCTTTTATCCGCCATGAGATAATCAAACCGGATCCCTGATCGTATAAATACTTTCTTCACATTCGGAAGTGCGCGCAGCTTCCTGAGAAGCTGAAGATAATCACGGTGATCCGCCTTCAGATTTTTGCAGGGAACCGGAAACAGGCACTGCTTATTGGGACAGACGCCTTTGGTAAGCTGCTTATCACAGGCCGGCTGTCGGAAATTGGCCGTCGGGCCTCCCACATCATGAATGTATCCCTTGAAGTCTTTATCATATATGAACTGTTCCGCTTCCGCCAGCAGTGATTCGTGGCTTCGTGTCTGTATGATACGGCCCTGATGAAACGTCAGTGCGCAAAAGCTGCATCCGCCAAAGCACCCTCTGTTGCTGATCAGGGAATATCTGACTTCCCCGATCGCGGGCACACCGCCGTCCTTCTCATATGAAGGATGATACGTCCTCATATACGGCAGGGAATACACACGGTCCATCTCTTCCTGCGAGAGCGGTTTCTGCGGCGGATTCTGTACAACAAAGATCCCGTCCGGGTACGGCTCGATCAAAGGCTTTGCCGAAAACGGATCGGTGTTGCAGTACTGCACATAAAAGCTTTCCGCATATTTAAGCCTGTCGGCCCGCAGTTCTTCATAAGAAGGGAGGAGCTTTGCCCCGTACACGCCTGAGATATCCTTTGTTTTATAAACCGTTCCGTTGATAAAGGTAATATCTTTTACGTCAATTCCTGCGTTTAAAGCGTCGGCGATCTCCACAATGGAGCGCTCTCCCATTCCGTAGGATATGATATCCGCGCCTGAATCGAGCAGGATGGAACGCTTGAGGCTGTCTGACCAGTAATCGTAATGCGCCAGCCTTCTTAAACTCGCCTCAATACCGCCGATAATGACCGGCGTTTTTTTATAGGTTTTCCGTATGAGGTTGCTGTAGACAACCGCCGCGTGGTCCGGACGTTTTCCCATAACGCCTCCCGGCGTAAAGGCGTCCGTTTTCCGCCGTTTTTTAGAAACCGAATAGTGGTTGACCATGGAATCCATATTTCCGGCTGACACCAGAAATCCGAGGCGCGGCTCTCCGAGAACGGAAATACTGCTGTCATCTCTCCAGTCCGGCTGCGCAATGATCCCCACACTGTATCCGTTTGCTTCAAGAACACGGCTGATAATGGCATGTCCAAAAGACGGATGATCCACATATGCGTCTCCCGAAACATATACAAAGTCAAGCTGCGATATTCCCAGCTTTTCCATATCTTCCCCTGATACCGGTAAAAATCCGTTATTCATAGTACGCTTCCTTTCAAAAGCCCTGCGGTCTCCTCATCGGTAAGCGGTCTGTACTGTCCCGCCTCAAGTGCGTCATCAAGACGGAGGGTTCCCATACTTATTCTTTTCAGGTACAGTACTTCCATTCCCATGGCCTGAAACATTCTTTTTATCTGGTGAAACTTTCCTTCCTGTATCTTTACCGTCACTTTTGACTGTTCACCTGCACAGAGAACGTCAAGGACTGCCGGAAGCGTTTTTTTCTTTTCACCGATGTCCATTCCTTCGGCAAAAGCCTGCACTTCTTTTTCGGTAACACAGCCTCTCACTTCCGCATAATATTCTTTAACGACATGATGCGCCGGTGAAAGAAGCCTGTGCGCCAGCGCCCCGTCATTTGTGATCAGCAGCAGTCCTTCCGTATCTATATCAAGACGGCCGACCGGAAACAGATCTTTGATTCCGTCTTCCTTTATATAGTCCATCACGGTCCGGTGAAGGTTATCCTGCGTCGCAGTCACGCAGCCCGCCGGCTTATGAAACATATAGTACGCCGTATGTATGCGGAAAACACGGTTCCCGTCCAGAGCAATGATATCCGTATCGGCATCTACCTTCTGTTCCGGAACGGTACAGGTCACGGCGTTGATTGTCACACGGCCTTTGCGGATATGGTTTTTCACCTCACTGCGGCTTCCTGCCCCGCTGTTTGCCAGATATTTATCCAGTCTTTCCGCTTTTGCCATCACATCATTCTCCATCCGGTATAATATTTGTTCTTAAGCATACCGCCCGCACATTTTCCCCAGCCGAGCGGATATCCGTCAACACAGACAAGCGTCCAGCCGTGCAGGCTCTCTTCCTCCTGTTCAGTCAGCGCAAGGGTCTCCCCCTTCAGATAACGTCTGACGCGCTCATCGCTGCATTCCAGCGAAAGGACGCTTTTTACCTCGTCCTGCCTTAAATACATGGCAAGCGCCTGAGAAGGAATAAACCGTTTCTGCTTTTGTTCTCCAAGAAAAAGCCCGGTCCGCAGATAGCGGATCTTCTTTCTGACAGTGCACTGACAGGGAAGTGCATAAAGACGCCCCTCTATCCCGGTAAACGTCCGGTTATGCAAACGGACGGAAAGCGTCTCCCTGCAAAACCGCTCCCATGCCTGCATATCCGCACAAGCTCTCTCATGGCTGACGGATGCGGCGGATGCAGTTTTTGCCTCTGCGTCCGCCCTCTTTTGCAGAACG
>Ga0129309_1000997_pt1 | contig 17010 bp, 17 predicted proteins | sample L1105metagenome_FD_94439 | JGI IMG/M metagenome (GOLD analysis project Ga0129309, IMG submission 94439) | Ring-tailed lemur group fecal microbial communities from Wisconsin, USA - L1105 metagenome | ecosystem: Host-associated > Mammals > Digestive system > Large intestine > Fecal | place: USA...
ACACCATCCCCGCCGGCACCTACCCCAACCAGGACGAGGACGTGCAGACTTCCGCCATCAAGATGGTCATGTTCTGCCGCGGCGATCTGGATGAGGAGACCGTGTACCAGCTGACCCGCACCTTCTGGGAGAATATCGACCAGCTGGGCGAGGCCCAGGGCAACCTGAAGGGCCTGACCCCTGAGGAGGCCGTGAAGGACATCGCGGATCTTCCCATCCACGCCGGCGCTGAGAAGTACTACAAGGAAATCGGCGTGCTGTAAATTTGAGAACCCCTCTTTGACGGAAGCCCCGGACACTTTGATAAGCGTCCGGGGCTTCTTTTTGTCTTTGCCGGCAGCAACAAAAAAGACCTGTTCTTCCAAAGAAGAACAGGTCTTTCTTACGCAGCAATTAGTCGGTGACGTAGGGCAGCAGGGCGATCTGACGGGCGCGCTTGATGGCCTCGGTCAGCTGGCGCTGATGCATGGCGCAGGTGCCGGTGGTGCGGCGGGGCAGGATCTTGGCCCGCTCGGAAACGAACCGGCGCAGCTTAGCGGCGTCCTTGTAATCAATGCACTCCACCTTGTCCACACAGAAGGTGCAGACCTTACGGCGCTTGCGGCCGCGGGGAGCTCTGTTATCACGTTCCATAGCCATGGATGTAACCTCCTTTTACGACCATATACGGTCAAAGTCAAAACGGCAGTTCGCCGTCGTCATCAGAAAGCTCGGCAAACTGGTCCCCGTCCGCGGGAGGGGCCCCATAGCCGGAGGGTGCGGCGGGCGCGGAGTAACCGCTGGGGGCATAGCCGCCCTGGTTATAACCGCCCTGGCTGTAACCGGCGGAGTAACCGCCGTTATCGCCGTCCCGCTTGGAATCGCCGAAGTAGACATTGTCGGCAACGACCTCGGCGCTGGTCCGCTTGTTGCCGTCCTTGTCGGTCCAGTCCCGCATTTGCAGCCGGCCCTCGACAATGGCCATGCGGCCCTTGGTGAAGTAGCGGCTGACAAACTCGGCGGTGGCCCGCCAAGCCACCACGTCGATCCAGTCGGTGGATCGCTCGCCGGTGGATTTGTCCTTGAAGTCCCGGTCGACCGCCAGACGGAAGGACGCCACAGGGGTCCCGGTCTGGGTACGCCGGAGCTCGGGGTCACGGGCCAGACGGCCCATGATGAAGATTTTATTGAGCATCTCCGCTTCCCCTTACTGGTCCTTGCAGACGATCATGGAGCGCATCACGCCGTCAGTGATACGGAAGATACGGTCCAGCTCAGCGGGGATCGCGGCAGCGGCGGTGAAGGTCATCAGGACGTAGTAGCCCTCCATCAGATCGTTGATGGGGTAGGCCAGACGACGCTTGCCCCACTCGTCGATCTCGGAGACAGTACCGTTCGCCTCGACGACAGTCTTGAACTTAGCCACCAGAGCGGCGATCTGCTCCTCGTTCAGGGAGGGGTCCAGGATATAAACCGCCTCGTAGTTCGCATTGATCTTTGCCATTTTCATTGCACCTCCTTATGGACGTATGGCCCCCGAAAACGCGCCGGGGGCAAGGATGTTGACTGCCTAAAAAGACAGGCTTAATTATTATACCGAAACGGGGGAAAATGTCAAGGAAAATCTTGCGTTTCGTAGAAAATTACAAATGAAGGGGCGAAAAACAGGTAAAAAAAGCCCGCCCATCGGAAATGTGATGGACGGGCTGTGTTTTTGAGGGCATTTTGCTTTACTGGGGCAGAGTCAGGTCGCCCTCTTTGATCCAGCCGATCTTGCGCAGGATCTCGCAGAAGACCCAGGACAGGACGGCGGGGAGGACGAAGCAGATGAGGATGAGCCCCAGCCAGTCGAAGGCGGAGGGGGTAATGGCGGCGGCCCCCTGCTTCAGGGCCTGTTCCACCGGATTGAGCCAGCCGGTCCACACGCCGATCTGGCCGCACAGGCCGCAGGTGCCCATGCCGGAGTTGATGGGCGCGCCGTTCATCTCCAGCTTGAACAGGCAGGTGGCGATGGGGCCGGTGATGGCCGAGGCCAGCGTGGGGGGGATCCAAATCCGGGGGTTTTTGACGATGTTAGGCATCTGGAGCATGGAGGTGCCGATCCCCTGGCTGACCAAGCCGCCCCAGCGGTTCTCTTTAAAGGACATGACGGCAAAACCCACCATCTGAGCGGAGCAGCCGGCCACGGCGGCGCCGCCGGCCAGTCCCACCAGACCCAGCACAGAGCAGATGGCGGCGGAGGAGATGGGCAGGGTCAGGGCGATGCCCACCAGAACGGAGACGGCAATGCCCATCAGGAAGGGCTGGAGCTTGGTGGTCTCCATAATGAGCTGACCGAAGGCGCTGGCGGCGGCGCCGATGGGCGGAGCAATCAGAGCGGACAGTCCGACGCCCACCAGAATGGTGACCAGAGGGGTGACCAGAATGTCAACCTTCGTCTCCTTGCTGACGGCCTTGCCGCACTCGCCGGCGATGATAGCCACAAACAGCACGGCCAGCGGGCCGCCGGCGCCGCCCAGAGCGTTGGAGGCAAAGCCGGCGGTGATCAGGGAGAAGAGGACCAGGGGCGGGCACTGGAGGGCGTAGCCGATGGCCACGGCCATGGCCGGGCCGCTCATGGCCATGGCCATGCCGCCCACGGTGTAAGAGATGGTGTGGTCCCCGCTGCCGATGGTGGCCACCACCTGGGTCAGCAGCTGGATGTGGAACTGGGTGCCGATGGTGTTGATGATAGTGCCGATGAGCAGTGAGCAGAACAGGCCCTGGGCCATAGCCCCCAGCGCGTCGATGCCGTACCGCTTGGCAGAGATCACGATGTTTTTGCGTTTACAGAACGCTTTGAATCCGTTCATATGTATCAACCTGCTTTATCAAAAATGTTGTTGTCATGTGTCAAGACATATGACAACAACATTGTAATGATTTTTCAAAATTTGTCAAGTCTCTTTTCGAAACTACCTGTTTGCACTGCTTTTGTGCGGAATCAATTTGCAGTGTGTTCATTATTGGTTGAAAAAAGTTTCTGATTGCAATAAAATGACGTAGAGAAAATTGAAAGAGCAAGGAGGCATCGTTGCATGACTGCATATAAGGTACGACCAAGACGGACATTTTTGCCGGTTATAATCGCTTTTGTTATGATACTGATTTATTTTTGCGTATTTTTAAATAAAACCACGCAGCTACAGTACATTGTTTGCTATGTATTTTTGGCATTGGGTTTGTTGGCGGCGTTCTGTCAGTTGAGCTACACACTGTTTGAATATATTTCAGTCGATGGTTCGCAGATGATATATCATAGACCCTTTAGACGTAGCCGAATTTATTCTATCAATGATGTTTCAAACATTGCCACAATCAATCATTCCAATCAAAAAGGCACTTTTGAATTTACAGTCTATGTAAATTATAAAAAAGCCTTTACTTTTACTGCGTGGCACGACAATTATGAAAGACTATTATCAGATTTAGAAAATAGAGCAGTATCTCGCTATTAAGGTGTAAAGCCTTATTCCTCCAGCAGGATGCCCAGGTTCTTCAACGCGTTCCGGACCCGAAGAAAGGCCTCCTCGTCGGGGCAGGCGATGGTGTGGAGATGGATGCCCTCGGTGAGCTGGGACAGGGGAGGAGCCGACTGTCGGAGGCAGCGTGAAACGAACTGGCTCACCTCGTACCGGTTGGACAGTTGAAGTGAGCCGGTGAGCTGGCCATAAATGGGGTGTTCCACCATGACGTCGACAACGGTGCAGCCCTGGTCCACAATGGCGTTGAGCTCCGCCTCCATCTGGTCCGCGCCGTGGCGGCAGGCCAGGGTCCGGGTCAGTCCGGCGGACGGGCGGGGTAGCACATAGCCCCGGGGAGTGGCGTCGATGTCCATGCCCCCCGCACGCAGCAGAGCCACATCCCCCACGATGATCTGGCGGCTGACCGAGCACTCCCGGGCCAAGGCGGCGGCGCTCACCGGGCGGTCGGCGCACTCCAGCTTTTGGGCAATGACCTGTCTTCTCTCTTGGGCGTCCATAGTGGTTCCTCCTTGTGGAAAAAGATGTCTTTACAGCAGAGTATACCATAGGGGATCGGGTGAATCAATGGCGGAGCGTCTTTTTTGCGGGAACTTGACGGGAAACCTTGACTTTTTCTCAACAAATTCATATTATAAATAGTACGAGTTTTCCAATCCCATTATTTTACCATAAAGGACTGAAACGATATGGCTCAGAACCAAAATAAGAAGCAGGTGGAACAGATCACCGACATGGAGGTGGACTTCACCCAGTGGTACACCGACGTGTGCAAGAAGGCGGAGCTCATTGACTACTCCTCCATTAAGGGCATGTTCATCTACCGTCCCTACGGCTACGCCATCTGGGAGAACATCCAGCACGAGCTGGACAAGAAGTTCAAGGAGACCGGCCACGAGAACGTGTACCTGCCCATGCTGATCCCCGAGTCCCTGCTCCAGAAGGAGAAGGACCACGTGGAGGGCTTCGCCCCCGAGTGCGCCTGGGTCACCCACGGCGGCAGCGACAAGCTGGAGGAGCGGTACTGCATCCGCCCCACCTCTGAGACCCTGTTCTGCGAGCACTATAAGAACATCATCCATTCCCACCGGGACCTGCCCAAGAAGTACAACCAGTGGTGCTCGGTCCTGCGCTGGGAGAAGACCTCCCGTCCCTTCCTGCGCCACCGGGAGTTCCTGTGGCAGGAGGGCCACACCATGCACGCCACCGAGGAGGAGGCCCGCCAGGAGACCGAGCAGATGCTCAACATCTACGCCGACTTCATGGAGAATGTGCTGGCCATGCCCGTGGTCAAGGGCCGCAAGACCGAGAAGGAGAAGTTCAACGGCGCCGAGGAGACCTACACCGTGGAGTGCATGATGCACGACCGCAAGGCCCTCCAGGCCGGAACCAGCCACTACTTCGGCGACGGCTTCGCCCGGGCCTTCGACATCACCTTTACCGGCAAGGACAACCAGCTCCACCATCCCCACCAGACCTCCTGGGGCGTGTCCACCCGTATGATCGGCGGCATCATCATGACCCATGGCGACAACAACGGTTTGGTGCTGCCCCCCCGCATCGCTCCCATCCAGGCCATGGTCATCCCCGTGGCCCAGCACAAGGAGGGCGTGCTGGACGCCGCTTCGGCTCTGCTGGACCGGCTGACCGCCGCCGGTATCCGGTGTAAGATGGACGACTCCGACCAGTCCATGGGCTGGAAGGCCGCCGAGTACGAGATGAAGGGCGTGCCCCTGCGCGTGGAGATCGGACCCAAGGACATGGAGAAGGGCCAGTGCTGCATCTGCCGCCGCGACTCCGGCGAGAAGGTTTTCGTGCCCCTCGCCGAGCTGGAGGACACCGTTAAGAAGCTGCTGGACGAGGTCCACGTGGGCCTGTACAACCGCGCCAAGCAGAACATGGAGAACCACACCAAGGTGTGCATGACCCTGGACGAGGTCAAGGCGTTCATGGAGAACGAGGGTGGCTTTGCCAAGACTATGTGGTGCGGCGATCTGGAGTGCGAGCTGAAGATGAAGGAAGAGGCCGGCGTCTCCTCCCGCTGCATGCCCCTCCAGCAGGAGAAGGTCTCCGACACTTGCGTCTGCTGCGGCAAGCCCGCCAAGCACATGATCTACTGGGGCGTGGCGTACTAAGAGGCGCCCCGTCTTAAAATAGTACGTTTTAATAGGAGCGGCGCTGTCCCAGCGCCGCTCCTATTTTTAACGGCGCGTCCGCTTCTGCGGAGGAGGGCAATGGGAAGGGGGAATCTCGTTGGATTACACGGACAAGACGATACTCCGTCTGCTGACGAAGGACCCGGAGGATGGAATGGCCGCCCTGATCGACGGGTACAGCGGCCTTCTGTGGGCGGTGGCCAGCCGATACCTGCCGGACGAGGAGGATGTGAAGGAGTGCGTCAACGAGACGTTTTCCGAGTTTTACCTCCACCGGGAGCACTTTGACCCGAAAAAGGGGTCTCTGAAAGGCTATCTGGCCGTGATCTGCCAGCGGTGCGCCACGCGCCGCGGCCGGGAGAACCGGCGCTGGGAGGAGGCGCCCGCCTCGGCGGGGCCGGAGCGGCCCGAGCCCCTGGAAAACTGGGAACAGCGGGAGGAGCTGAACGCCGCCCTTGCCTCCCTGGACCCGGTGGACGAGCAGATCATCCGCATGAAATACTACGGCGGTATGACGGCCAGGGAGATTGCGGCCTCCCTGGGCCTGTCCGATGAGACGGTATATAAGCGGCAGCAGCGCAGCCTGACCAAGATGAAGAAGTTCCTCATCGCCAGCCTGATCCTGGCCCTGCTGGGCGTGCTGGCGGCCTGTGCCTATGTGGTGCTGCGGTATTTCGGCTTTGTGCCGGGCTATGGCGTCAACACCAACGAGGCGGCGCCCTTCTCCATCCTGGAGGAGACCGTCGCCACCCAAAATGGTCTGTGCCAGATCGAGCTGGAGAAGGCTCTCCTGAGCGGCGGAAATCTGGAGCTGCTGCTCTCAGTCCACCGCACGGAGGAAAGCTGGAATCCCGGCAGCGGGGTCTGGTACGACAGCTACGCCACCCACCAGGCCCTGCTGGCCGGGGATAAGCCCTGCCAGCTGACCTTCCACTCCTCCTATCTGGAGGAAGCATCTGATCCCCAGGTCAGTCAGACGCCCATGACCCGGGAGGAAATTGAGGCCCTGATGGCTGGGGGCGAGTCGCCGCCCCGGACCGAAGCCCCGGACGAGATCATGCTTCAGCTGACCTACGCGCTCCCCGAGGAGCAGGCGGAGGAAGACCTGGTTTTGACCCTTTACGGCCAAAAGCTGGCCTTCCGCCTTATCCCCGCCCTGGAGGATACGCTGGAAGACCGCTTCTGGGCCCTGGGGGACCTGGGCGGTCTGCTGGCGGAGCCCAGGCTGGAGGACGGCAACCTGCTGGTGGAGCTGTACGATCTGAAAACCGGGGAATTTGACCTGTCCCTCCGGGAGGTCGCCGCCGTGGCGGAGGACGGGACCGTCCGGACTGGACAGCCGGTCCCGTCGGCCAGCGGCTCCATGCCCTATGACACCTTGGATTTCGGACCGGCCCAGCCGGGGACGTACACCCTCCGAGTTCCATATGTGGGTCTGACCGCGGAAATCACCCAGGACCTGTCCATCCCCCTGCCTCCCCTGGACGGCCCCTTTCCGGAGAAATCCAGCCCCGTCCCCGGCGGGAAGGCGGCGCTGGCCGCGTGGACCGAGAGGCCGCCCGGCTCCAGTGTCCCTGTCATGCCCGTCAATCCCGGGGAGCAGGCCCACTATCTGCGCCTGGACCTTCAGCCGGACCGGAAGGACCTGATCCCCACCAGCTTGAGCCTGGAACTGGTCCGCGCCGACGGGGAGCCCCTCACAATGTCTGCCGCCGCCATCTTTGACCGCCTGCCCGACGGCAGCCGCGCTTTCTGGGGCCTGCGTCTGTCCTGGCCCGAGGACATCACCCCGGAGGAGCTGACCCTCCAAAGCGGCCCCTGTGGTTCCAGCGTCTCCTACCGCTGGGCGCACCCCTTCGCCATTCCCATTACCGTTTCGGAATAACCCCCGCCAAGACCGGCTTTCTCGCTGCGAGAAGGCCGGTCTTTTTGTTCCCCCGCGGAGGCTGCGCCGGGGTATGAAAATTTTTAAAAAATTTTGACCCGGTTGTCCGATTCCTCTCAAAAAACACCAATTAAGTATATGAGAGGAAGTGAACGCCTTGGAGGACCAGCGCCTGCTTCATATTTTGAATGAAGACCCCACCGCCGGAATGGATCTGCTGAAAAAGCGGTACACGGAATTCGTGCGGTTTGCCGCCGCCCAGCGGTTGGACAGCGACGCGGATATCCGGGACTGCGTCCAGGACACCTTTACGGACTTTTACTTAAAGCGGGAGCAATTCGACCCGAAGAAGGGCACCCTGCGGGGCTATCTGATCACCATTGCGGAGCGCAAGGCCATCCAGCGCTGGCGGGAAAACCAGCGGCAGCGAAGAATGGCGCAGCTCTTCCATCCCGCCCCCGATGACATCACCGCCTGGGAGCGGCGGGAATTTCTGGAGCAGGCCCTCGCCCAACTGCCGGCCCTGGACCGGCAGATCCTGCATCTGCGCTACTACGAAAACCGCACCGCCAAGGAGATCGCCGCCCTTTTGGACACCAACCACGAGGTTGTGCAGAAGCGGGCCACGCGGGCGCTGAAAAAGCTGCTGCGGCAGCTGAAGGAATAGGGATATCCCCGGGCTGGGAGATCGCGTGCTCAGACCCGCCGATATAAATTTGAATGATCCAAGGAGGAAACAACCATGAAAAAACGCATCTTGTCCCTGATCTTGACCCTGGCCCTGTGTCTGGGCCTGTCCGTCTCCGCCCTGGCGGCGGGCCAGACCTCCGTCTACGCCGACAACGGCTGGGACGGCTTCTCCGGCACCTTCACCTTCTCCAAGGCCGTTACCGGCACCGAGGACCGGTACGGTGAGCCGGTCTATCTGTTGCCCGTGGGCACCGTCATCACCTTCCGGGATGCCAACGGCGACACCGGCATGAAGGGCTGGTACGACACCGGCAGCGGCGAGCAATATTTCGAGAACGTCACCTCCTTCACCGTGAAGGAGGGCGAGGCCTGCGTGGGCGGCGCCTTTAAGGACAGCCCCTACATCTTCATCAAGGGCGGTAACGGCTCTACCAAGCCCACCGAGCCCGAACAGCCCAAGGGCGACACCCCCTTCACCGATGTCCCCGGCGGGGCCTGGTTTGAGGAGCCCATCAAGTGGGCCGTGAACCACGGCATCACCGCCGGCACCTCCGCCACCACCTTCTCCCCCGACCAGACCTGCACCCGTGGCCAGATCATCACCTTCCTGTGGCGGGCCGCCAACTCTCTGGAGCCCGATGGCGGCAGCGCTTTCAACGACGTGAAGGAGAGCGACTATTTCTTCAAGCCCACCCAGTGGGCCAGCGAGTACGGCGTGGAAACCGCCGACCCCAACGGTCCCTTCAATCCCAATTCTCCCTGCACCCGGGCCATGGCCGTGGAGTTCCTGTGGAACCTGGTCGGCGCCCCTGAGATGGAGCCCGTGGACAACTTCACCGACGTGAGTGCCGACGATGCCTGCTCCCAGGCCGTGGCCTGGGCCCTGGCCAACGGCATCACCGCCGGTACCTCCGCCACCACCTTCTCCCCTGACGCCACCTGCACCCGCGCCCAGATCATGACCTTCCTGTACAAGAACTTTGTCGGGTAACGATCCCAATGCCCGGCCCGTTCCCAGCAGAACGGACCGGAGAAATGAAAGGAATATCTTTATGAAAAAGAAACTCTTCGCTCTGGTCCTGACCCTGGCCATGTGCCTGGGGCTGGCTGTCCCCGCCTTCGCCACCCCGCTGTCCGACGCGGAGTGGGAGCAGCTGTACGGCGGCAAGCATACCAGCGGCAACTGGACCTACACCATCAACCGGGACGGCACCGCCACTCTGGGCCAGTCAACGGTGAACAGCGCCACCGTCTCCAACGAGACCCTGACCCTGCCGGCCACCCTGGATGGCTACCAGGTGACGGGCGTGGATATGTACGCCTTCAGCTGCAACTCTCCGAAGCTGGACATGTTCAGCTTCAACAAGCTGGTCATCCCCGAGGGCTACACCACCCTGGGCGGCTACGCCTTTGAGAGCCTGGCCCTGACGGAAATCTCCCTGCCCTCCACCCTGACCACCATCGGCACCGCCTGCTTCAAGGACCTCCAGGCCAAATCCGTGGAGCTGCCCGCCTCCCTCACTCTGGTGGAGAACTGGGCCTTTGCCAGCCGATATCTGGAGACGGTCACCGTCCGCGGCAAGGACCTGGATGTCAGCAGCGGCCTGAACGAATTCATCAGCAGCAGCGTGGACCCAAGCCTGAAAACCATCCGCTGCCTGGGCGGCTCCAAGGCCGAGGCCTTCGCGGTGGAGAAGGGGCTTACCGTCGAGTATCTGGACGGCGCCCCCGCCGCCGGTCTGTTCACCGACGTGCCCTCCAACCAGTACTACTACCAGCCGGTCCTCTGGGCCGTGGAGAACGGCATCACCGCCGGCACCACCCCCACCACCTTCTCTCCGGACCAGACCTGCACCCGCGCCCAGATCCTCACCTTCCTGTGGCGGGCCGCCGGTTCCCCCTACTACGGGCTGTGCGACCAGTTTACCGACGTGAAGGACAGCGACTACTTCGCCCAGGCCGTGGGCTGGGCCTTTAAGGCCGGCATTATCAAGGCAAACTACGCGGGTGCCTCCGAGACCTCCTTCTTCCCCGACGCCCCCTGCACCCGGGCGGCGGCCGTCCAGTTCATCTGGGGCGCCAAGGACTTCCACAACTATGACGACCTGGCGCACAACTTCAGCTTCACCGACGTAACCTCCGACGCGGAGTATTACAGCGCCGTGGTCTGGGCCGTCCTTCAGGGCGTTACCTCCGGCACCAGCGCCACCACCTTCTCCCCCGACCAGACCTGCACCCGGGCCCAGATCATGACCTTCCTCTACAAGGCCTTCGGCGCATAACGACCCTCCGTCTCCGCAAAGAGCACGGTCGCAAGAAAAGAAGTCTTAGAACTATTGTACGGAATTACGGACCATGTCCGCATGTAAAGGAGATAATATCATGTCTGTTGCTATGAAGGAAGCCGTAACACTGATCAAGCATGTGCTGGAAGACAACGGGTACAAGTATAAGTATAACGACGAAAAGTACTCTTTTGACCTGTCCTTTAGCTTGAGCAAAACCAAGCTGAGCAGTATTGACATCCGTATTTTGGTCCGGCCCACCTCCTCCGACCCCAACGCCTGCCACCGGATCATGAGTTACGGCACCATTGATATGCACGCCGACGCGGACTGCATGGTTCAGGTCTGCGAGTTTCTGGCCCGCGCCAACTATGGCCTGTCTCTGGGCAACTTCGAGCTGGACCACTCCGACGGCGAGATTCGCTATAAGGTTTCCATGAACTGCAAGGACAGCCTGCCCGGCTACGACGCCATCGATGACCTGCTGGGTCTGCCCGTGGCCATGTTCAACCGCTATGGCAACGGCCTGCTGACCGTCATCATGGGGGTTGCCGCCGCCAAGGAGGCCATCGACAAAATCGAAGGCTGAGCTTATTTTTCCACCAGCAAAAAAAGTGAGGCTGGAGCGTTTGCTCCAGCCTCGCTTTTTGCGTTTAAAGGGGGGTCAGCTTACCCCCGGCGGCCCGGATGGCCTCCCGGGCCAGCAGCAGGGTGGGGTCGATGTGAGGGCAGGCGAACCGCTTCCCGGCGAAAACCATGGGCAGCTCGGTGCAGCCCAGCACCACGGCCTGGGCCCCCCGCAGGCGCAGCCGGTCCACCACTCCGTCCAGCGGAGCCAGGTCGAAGGCGGTGTTGCCCGCCTTCACGCCCTTGTACACCAGGTCCATAACATACCGCTGGTCCTCGGGTTCGGGCTCCAGGGTGCGGATGCCGTACTCCGCCAGGGTCCTGTGGTAGATGCCCGTCTGGATGGTGCCGTCGGTGGCCAGCACCCCCACGGCGTCCATCCCCCGGTCCCGGAGGTGCTGGGCGGTGATGCGGAGCATGTGGAGGACGGGGACGTGGACGGCGGCGCACAGCTCGTCATAGAAGAAGTGGGAGGTGTTGCAGGGGATGACCAGCAGGTCCGCGCCCATCTGCTCCAGCTTCCCGGCGGAGCGGATCAGCTGGGGCAGGGGGCTCTCGCCCCCGTGTAAAATTGCCTCCGTCCGGTCGGGGATCTCGGTGTTGCAGTCGATATAGGTGTGGATGTGCTCCCGATCATCCACTGCCGCCGTGTTGGTGACGATTTTTTGAAACAGATCGGCGGTGGCCAGGGGCCCCATGCCGCCGATGATGCCGATGGAACGCTTCATGCAGTACTTCCTTTCACGACCCTGCCCCTGGGAGCCCGGATCTGAACCATGCGGAAAAGCCGGAGAAACAGACGGAACCTTCTGCCGCGGTTTTCCTTAGATTTTTTCGCAGAGATTCTATTATACATCTTTTTTATGCCACTTCAAGACTTTTTCCCAAAGTGTATGCCAACGGACACTTTTTGCCCGCTTTTTCCGATATACCGAGGGAGGGATTGCTCCGTGTGGGACATCATCATCAAATACTGGGTCCAGTGGGCCTGCGGTCTGGGTGCCGCCGCCCTGGGGGCCGGACTGCGCCGGCTGTACCGGCGGCAGAGAGATACCGACCTGCGTCAGCGGGCCACCGAGCGGGGCATCCGCGCCCTGCTCCGGGACCGCATCGTCCAGGCCTACTACCATTACGCCGAGCGGGGGTGGATCACCCTCCACGGGCTGGAGAATGTAGAGGCCCTGTATCAGGAGTACCACGCCCTGGGGGGCAACGGTACCGTAACGAAGCTGGTAGAGGACCTGCGGGACCTGGAGGTCCGGGACAACTGAACATTTTTAGGGAAAGGAGGTGAATCAGATGGAATTTGGAATGGCAAGCGTGGCGGCCATCACGGTAATCTGCTACCTGGCGGGCCTGGTGGTCAAGGCCAGCCCCTGGAACAACGACAAGTACATCCCCATTCTCTGTGGGCTGACCGGGGGCGTTCTGGGCCTGGCCGCCCTGTACCTGCCCCTGGGGGGCTTCCCAGCTCAGGACCCCCTGACCGCTTTGGCGGTGGGCATCGCTTCCGGTCTGGCCGCCACCGGCGCAGACCAGGCGGGCCGGCAACTTAAATACTGAAATATTGAAAAGGAGATTTTTATGGAACGCTACCTCTATGATATCTTTCAGACTTCTGGCAAAAATCACTGCTCCGACCTGAATATCGCCCTGGCGATGCTGCTGTCCGACGCCAAGACCGGCGTTCAGGAGTACGGCCCCGACGGCCTGGACTACCAGGCCCTCCACCAGGACTATGAGGCCCTGATGGAGGCCGAGGGCGGCCTGCGCCGCTTTATGGGCCGTCACGGTGAGAAGCTGGCCCGAGCCTATCAGACCAAGGACCGCCAGACCTTTGACGCCGCCGTGGCCGTCTGCCAGGCGGAGGACGCCCAGAAGAAAGCCAAAGCAGAAAACGCCGCTGAGTAAACGCAGGAAAAAAGGCCCCTGTTCTCTTGGGAGAACAGGGGCCTTTTTGCGCTCCAGGTTATACCTGGGCGGGGGTTTCGGCGGGCTGGGCCTTTTTCTTCCGGCGGAAGATGTGGCTCAGGTTGTCGATGACCGAGTAGTACACCGGGGTAAACAGGAGGGTGATGACGGTGGAGATCACCATACCGGAGATCATGGTGATGCTCATATCCGCCATCATCTCGGCGGCGCCCTCGGACATGCCGAGAGCCATGGGCACCAGGGCCAGGATGGTGGTCAGAGTGGTCATCAGCACGGGCCGGACACGGAGAGGACAGGCGTGGAGGATGGCCTCCTCCCGGCTCTCGCCCCGCTCCCGGCGGGTCTTGATGTAGTCCACCAGGATGATGGAGGCGTTGACCACGGTGCCGGCCAGCATAATGAGGGCCACCAGGGAGATCATGGACAGGTCCCGGCCGGTGACGGGCAGGGCGAACAGGGCGCCGCTGAAGGCCACGGGCAGGATCATCATGACGATGACGGGCATGAGGAAGGACTCAAACTGGGAGGCCAGGACGAAGTACACCAGGCCCAGCGCCACCAGCAGGGCCAGCAGCAGATCGCCAAAATTCTCCATCATGTCGGAGTAGCTGCCGGTGATCTCGGCGGTGTAACCGTTGGGCAGGGTGTAGCTGTCCAGAATGCTCTGAATCTGTTTGGTGATGGCGGTGACGTCGCCGCTGACGGTGGAGCCGGTGACGGCCACCTGGCGGGACTGGTTGACGCGGCTGATGGTCTGGGGGGCCAGAACCTCCTGGACCTGGGCCACCGAGGACAGGGGCACCGTGCCGCCGTAGGGAGTGGGGATGGCCATGGACTTCAGGGCGTCCAGGTTGGCGGAGGCCGCGCCGTCGCCCCGGATGACCACGTCGATCTCCTTGTTGTTCAGGTTGACGGTGGTGGCGGTGGAGCCGGTGAGCTCAGACCGGACGGCGGCGCCCACGGTGGCGGCGGTGAGGCCGTACTGGGAGGCGGCCTCCCGGTTCATCGTGATGGTGACCTGGGGTACCTGCTCGGCCACCGAGCTCTTCACATCCACGGCATCCTCCAGCTTGGAGATTTGATCCACCAGGTCCTTGGCGATCATGGTCAGAGTGCCGTAGTCGGTGCCGGTGACCTCCACGCTGATGTCGGAGCCGCCCATCATGGCGGACATTCCGGAGGCATCACAGGTGATCTCGCAGCCCGCGATGTCCCGCAGATCCTCCCGCAGGTCATTGGCGATCTGGGTGCTGGAACGCTCCCGGTCCTCCTTGTCCGTCAGAGTCAGGTTCAGGCTGGCCGATTCGTCCTGGGAGATGTAGTAGACGGAGTCCAGCTCGGGGACCTTCTCCTGGACGATGGCCACGATCTGGTCGGCAATGGCGGTGGTCTGCTCCAGCTCGGAGCCGATGGGGGTGCTCACCGTAACGGCCACCATGCCCTGGTCCATCTCGGGCATCAGGACCATTTTGGTGGACAGACAGGACACGGTGAAGATGGCCACCAGGGCCACCGAAGCCAGCATGCCAAGACCCAAATGGTGGACAAAGAAGTTGAGCACCTTGGTATACAGGGCGGTGAGGGGACCGTGGCCGATCTTGGCCTGTTGGGCCTCCCGCAAGGCCTTGCGGCGGACCGCCTTCTCATCCAGCAGGAAGTAGCACAGCAGGGGCACCAGGGTGATGGCGATGACCAGGGAGCTGAGAATCAGGAAGGCGATGGTCAGGCAGAAGTCGTCGAACAGCATGCCGGCCATACCGCCGGTCAGTCCCAGGGGCAGGAAGACGGCCACGGTGGTCAGGGTGGAGGCCAGCAGGGAGGTAGTGACCTCCCGGGTGCCCTCCACACAGGACTCCATACGGTCGTGGCCCTCGGCGGAGTAGCGGTAGATGTTCTCCAGCACTACGATGGAGTTGTCCACGATCATGCCCACGCCCATGGCGATGCCGCCCAGACTCATCATGTTCAGGGTCAGGTCAAAGACGTTCATCAGCACGAAGACGGTGAGGATACACACAGGCATGGATACAGCGATGGCGAAGGTGGCTCCGAAGCGGCGCAGGAACAGGAAGACCACGATGGCGGCCAGCACCACGCCCAGGATGATGTTCTGGATGGCGGCGTTCACCGCGATGTTGATGTAGTCGGAGGCCAGGTAGGGGACGGAGTAGACGATATCGTCGTTCTTCTCCTTCAGCTGGGCCATGGCCTTGGCCACGGCGTTGGCAGTGGCCACCTCGTTGGCCCCGGACTGCTTGGACACCTGGAGGATGACGCAGGCGGTGCCGTCGGTCTTGGCCACGGCCTCGGGGTCGGTGGTCTCCAGGACCACGTCGGCCACCTCGGACAGGCGGACGGTGCCGCCGGTGGGCAGGGGCAGGATCAGATTGGCCACGTCGGCCACCGACTGGAACTTGGCGTCGGTGGACACGTTCAGGGTCTGAGAGCCGTTTTGCAGCTCACCGGCGGGGAAGAGCAGATTCTCCGCCGTCAGGATCTGGGCGATGTAGCTGTTGGACAGTCCATAGCCGGCGGCCCGGGTCTGGTCCACCTCCACGGCGATCTGCTGGCTGACGCCGCCGGAGACGGTGACCTGGGCCACACCGTCCACCCGCTCCAGGGCGGGGACCACGGTATCCTCGGCCAGGGCCTGAATCTCCGCCAGGTCGTCGCCCATAAGGGCCACCATGGCCGAGGGCATCAGGTCGCTGATGTTGATGTTGACGATGATGGGGTCCATGGCCCCGTCTGGCAGGGACAGCATGTCGAACTTCTCCCGCAGCTTGGTGGCCGCGATGTCCAGGTTGGTGCCGTCCACATAGGTGATCTGGACCTGAGTGACCCCGTCGGAGGAGGAGGACTTGACGGAGTCCACACCGGACACCGACAAAATGGCCGACTCCAGGGGCCGGGTGACCAGCTCCTCCATATCGCTGGGGCTGGCGCCGTTGTAGTAGCACATGACGATAGCGGCGGGGGCCTCCAGATCGGGGAGCAGGGACATTTGGAGCTGGGTGGTAAAGACCACGCCGAAAATGGAGATCATAATGACCGCCATCAAAGTGGTGACTTTATGCTTGATACAGAATTTGGCGACACTCACGGCCCTCAGCCCTCCCCGCCGACGATCCGCACGGGATCGCCGTCAGACAGATAGGCCTGGCCCACGGTGACCAGTTGCTGACCGGCGGACAGGCCGGAGGTCACTTCGGTGACGCCGTTGCCGGCCAAGCCGGTGGTCACTTCCACATACTTGGCGGTATCGCCCTCCACAATGTAGACGTACTGGACGCCGGCGCTGGTCATGATGGCCTCGGTGGGGACCACAACGGCGTTCTCGGAGGTGTCGGTGCGGAAGGTCACATCGGCAAACATGCCGGACAGCAGGCCGCCCACCTCAGCGGGAACGGACAGGGTGACGGTGTACAGCTTGGTTTGCAGGTTGGCGGTCTTTTCCACCGAACGGACGGTGGAGGTGAAGGAGACGCCCACGGCGCTGACGGTCACGTCGGCCTCGTCCCCGATGGCCAGCTTGGGCACCAGGGCCTCGGACACGGAGACGGCGATCTTCATCTGTTCCGCCCCGTCGATGACGGCTACGGGCATGGAGGGGGAGACAAAGCCGTTCTCCGTGGCGGACAGAGAGACCAGAGTGCCCGAGGCGGGGGCCACTACATTGCCATTGGCGTCCACGTTCTCCAGAACGCTGGCCAGCTGCTTCAGATTGGACTTGCCGCTCTGCATGCCGGCCTCCAGCTGGGCCAGAGCGCTGTCCCGGCCGGCCACAGCCTGCTGGAGGGTCAGCTCGGCGTTGTCGATCTCCAGCTGGGAGGCGGCGCCGATCTCAAAGAGGGCTTTTAGATTGTTTACGTTGTCCTGGGCCATGGCAATCTGCTTGTCCAGGATGTCCTTCTGGTCCTGATAGCTCTGGACGG
>Ga0129309_1000999_pt1 | contig 16975 bp, 19 predicted proteins | sample L1105metagenome_FD_94439 | JGI IMG/M metagenome (GOLD analysis project Ga0129309, IMG submission 94439) | Ring-tailed lemur group fecal microbial communities from Wisconsin, USA - L1105 metagenome | ecosystem: Host-associated > Mammals > Digestive system > Large intestine > Fecal | place: USA...
CCCTCCTTAGGGTCGTCCGTTCTTTGTTCAGTGCAATTATTTAAGGAGGAATTGTCATGGACAAAGTATCGGGCAGACTGACAGTATTTTTTGAGGAACCATTCTGGATAGGCGTTTTTGAACACATATCGGAGGGAAAGCTATCTGTATGCAAGGTTACGTTTGGAGCGGAACCGAAAGATTACGAGATATATGAATTTGTTCTGAAAAATTACTATCGACTGAAATTTAGTCCGGCTGTGGTAACTGATGTAAAAGAAGCCGGTCGTAATCCTAAACGGGTACAGAGAGAAGTGCGAAAGCAGGTACAGAATACCGGCATAGGCACAAAATCGCAGCAGGCTTTGAAATTACAGCAGGAGCAGTTAAAAACTGAACGCAAGACTGTGAGCCGGGAACAACGGGAAGCAGAGAAGCATCGGCAGTTTGAACTGAAACAGCAGAAAAGGAAAGAGAAGCATAGGGGCAGGTAACGCCTGCCCTTATATGCTTGATGAGGGAAAAATGAGTTATCTAAGAATGTATAGGGATGATTATGTAAAAGAAAATGAATTGAAACACCTTTACCTTAATCATACAGAGAAGTTTGTTACATACATGGAGGAACAAGGGTTAGGAGATCGAATATTTGATATTGGACCAGACAAGACAATTTGTGGCTGAGTATAGTAAAAGAGGAAGTATAAAAACAATCAATACTATGAATGATCATTTAAATGCAATACGCAATTTTTTTTGTGTATTTACATAAAAAGGGAAAGTCGGACTTTATTTGAGTATTTCCGGGATTACTTTATGCCTTTTGGTTCTAAATTGACTCTAATTGTTCTCGGGGACACTATTCTCCGAGAAATAATGGAACGCTTTTACGATATAATCAGAAGCCCCTTTTCCATACTTGCTATCAGTTATGCTTTTTATATAATCGTTTGAATAGGTGTCGATAAGCACGTTTACATAGGGCTTATCGAGGGATACGCTGGTGCTGTTTTTCTGTATAAACTGCAATAGTTCATGTACAATGGACTGTATTTTAGGGGAAGAAATATCTTCTGATAAATCGGCGGTTAGTTTGCCCCATAGCATATCAGACTGTCTGGCAATTTCTTTTGCCTCTTCCGGTAATTTTGTTTCCATGATTTCGGAAAAGTGTTCTAAATTGTATTTCATGGCTTCTGTATACTTCTCTATGCTTCCGAACTGTTTAATGGCAAGTTTCGCCACCTCGGATTCGTCATCTTTGATTTTCTGAATGAACATATCAAAGTTTTCAACATTTCCCCAGTGTTTGACAACTGTTTCTGTCTGATTGGACTTAAAATCCTCCAAAGCATGGATATAATCGGATAAATCAAATTCTTTAAAACTCATACATTGCTCTCCTTTCTCTAAGCGGTTAAGAAGCTGTATGAGCCTGTCTGTCCGATTACGCTTTAGAAGAAGCAATTCTTTTTGCTTTTTGAAAGCGGCAATCCTGTCGAAGTCGGGCTTTTCAAGAATTTCCCGAATATCCTTTAGTTTAAAGCCTAATTCCCTGAAAAACAGAATTTGCTGCAGTTTCTGCAACGCTTCATCATCGTATAGGCGGTAGCCGGACTGCGTTAGTTCACTTGGTTTTAATATTCCGATTTCATCATAGTATTGCAGAGTGCGTATGCTGATACCGGTTAATTCTGCGGCTTGGCTTATGGTTCTCATACTTACCAGCTCCTTTGATTTGTGGAGAAGCAAGATAGAAATTGCCGGCTTATATCTATTCTGCTTCCATGAGAATAGAATATAGTATCACGTTACGTTGGAGTCAATAGCTTTTTTGATATTTTTGTTCCTGCTTTGTATCAACGAGGTGCTGTTTAATCTGCCCGCAGGGTTCATTTATCTGCTCGACTTTGTGCTGAAAGACTTCTTCGCTTGGAAATTATCTTTGGAGGCGAACAGATTTTCCTGTAATTTCCTGACTTTTGTAAATTTGGCAGGACGAATAGACAATTTATGATATTGGAAAGCCGAAGAACTTATGAAACAGCAGGAAAAGAGCTGCATGGGGATAGGAAGTGCCGGCCAACGCCGTTTTTCTGTATAAGAACATTGCAAATGCTTTGCGCAGGCACATAAAAATATATACAAAAACCGGACAGTATGGTATATTTATAACGATTATAATGATTATTAATACAGATGATGGAGGTGCAGAAATGATAGCAGACAGACGTCCTGACGATATGGTCAGAATCACAACACTTGAACTTGCAGAGGCATTTATTGAAGAGCAGGTGGCAGCAGTTCGCGAACAGATAGGGGATAAGAAGGTGCTGCTCGCTTTGTCAGGCGGGGTGGATTCGTCCGTAGTAGCGGCGCTTTTGATCAGAGCAATTGGAAAACAGCTTGTTTGTGTACATGTAAACCATGGGCTTCTTCGGAAAGGTGAACCGGAACAGGTAATAGAAGTGTTCCGCAACCAGATGGATGCAAATCTTGTCTATGTGGACGCAACGGACCGCTTTTTGGAGAAACTGGCCGGGGTTTCTGAGCCGGAACAAAAGAGAATGATTATCGGCGGTGAGTTTATTGAGGTATTTGCAGAGGAAGCGCGTAAATTAGACGGAATTGAATTCCTAGCTCAGGGAACAATATGGCCTGATATTTTAGAGAGTGAAAGAGGCATCAAAGCTCACCATAATGCAGGCGGACTCCCTGAGGATATGAAATTTGAGCTTGTTGAGCCGGTAAAAATTCTATTTAAGGATGAGGTACGTATAGTTGGTAAGCAGTTAGGGCTTCCCGATAATATGGTATTTCGTCAGCCGTTCCCGGGACCTGGACTTGGCGTTCGCTGTCCTGGGGCAATTACCAGAGACAGATTGGAGGCGGTTCGCGAATCAGATGCTATTCTTCGTGAAGAGTTTGCGAAAAACGGCCTTGAGGGAAAAGTATGGCAGTATTTTACAGTTGTTCCTGATTTTAAGTCGACAGGCGTTAAGGACGGAAAACGTGCGTTTGAGTGGTCGGTCATCATTCGTGCGGTGAATACTGAAGACGCAATGACAGCAACGGTAGAGAATATTCCATATGACCTGATGTGCCATCTGGTGGACAGAATCACGCATGAGGTTCCGGGCGTAAACCGGGTACTTTACGATTTCACACCGAAACCGACCGGGACGATAGAGTTCGAGTGATGAAATGGGATTTTGAAACCTAGTGTTTATGCGGGTTGCAAGCAAAATTGTTTAAGTATTGGCAACGATTTGGCAACATTTATAACATCACGCACTGGATAATTACATCAAATGGCATGAGAAAACCTTGCTGATTTTCAGATATGGAAACTGAATATCGGCAAGGTCTTTTTATGCTTATTTCTGTTTTTTCTTTTTAGATGTTTTCTTTTCCTCTTTTTCTATCTTAGCTAATTCTTCCATGAGCATATCACTGACCGCCTGTGAGGGGACTTTCGCCCAATGCTTTGAGGTGTCCAGTTCCGGGTACTTGTACCGCCACTGGTCGTATTCCTCTTTGGTAATCTCACCTTGTTCCAACTTGGCGGCCTGTTCCTGCCATGCGTGGAACATATCGAACATGGACGTATAAGTGGAATAGTCGGACTTGTCAAGGCGCAGGCAGATTTCCCCGTCAATCTCCCCGATTTTCAGCCCATACATATCTTCCAATGCAAAGAGCGTGTGCATAAGCCCGATATAGGTGTCAATATCCGGCACAGTGAGGGCGTGGGTGCTTATATCAAAGATATGCGCCATTTCTTTTACAAGGTCGTGCTTCGGTGTTCTTGCTTCTGATTCGTACTGTGCCATTCGGACATCAGAAGTTTTTCCGAGAAAACCGAGGATTTCGCCTAGCTGTTTCTGTGTCATGCCTTTTCGGTTGCGGAAAAAGCGGATGCGTTTGCCGATTGCCATAGTAAAACCTCCGTTATTGTGAAGTGGGATAAAGTCATGCCAGCTCGATTACGCTTCGCTTCATCTCGCTGTGGCGGTGCGCCATATACGCCTGTCAGAAAGCAGTTCAGCGTGTGCAAGCACCCGCCGCCCTGTTTTCTTCCAGTCGTGCATGACTTTACTTAAACAAATCTGTTGAAGTCAGTATAACACGGTGCAATAGAAATAGCAAGAATAACTTAAATAAAAAAAGTTAATATTTTTCTGAAAGCCACTTGACTTAACGGAATTTATTTAGTATTCTATATGCAGAACTTAAACAAAAAGAGTTAAACAACGAAAGGAGAGGGTATCTGAATGACAGGAAAATCATTTATGACGGTGGAGGAAGTGGCAGCGGAACTTCGTGTGTCAAAGTCAAAAGCCTATCAAATAGTAAGGGAACTGAACGCAGAAATGCAGAAGCAGGGCTATCTGACAGTGGCAGGACGGGTGAACGCTACATTTTTTCATAAAAAGGTATGTTACAGCGAATAGAAGGGAGAGGATGGAATGGCTGTATACAAGGACAATGCTACGGGAACGTGGCGAGTAATCTACCGCTTTACCAACTGGAAAGGGGAGAGGAAACAGACACAAAAGAGAGGTTTTGCAACCAAAAGAGAAGCGCAGGCGTGGGAGCATGAAGCAATGCTCAAACAGGGGGCAAAACTGGATATGACTTTCGGAAGTTTTTTTGAAGTATATGAAGCCGACAAGAAACAGCGTGTAAAAGAAAGCACTTGGGAATCCAAAAGCCATGTGATACGGACAAAGATTTTGCCGTACTTTGAGAACCGTAAAATTGCAGAGATTGAAGCAAAGGACGTAATCGCTTGGCAGAATGAGTTGATGGCGTACCGGGACGAAAAAGGAAAGCCCTATTCAGCAGATTATCTTAGGACGATACACGCACAACTTACGGCGATATTCAATCATGCAGTAAACTTTTATAACCTGCCCTACAATCCGGCAAGACGGGCGGGGACGATTGGGAGCGAAGCCGTAAAGGAAATGGACTTTTGGACGAAAGAAGAATATCTGAAATTCTCCGAAGCCATGATGGATAAGCCCCGTTCCTATTATGCGTTTGAAATGCTTTATTGGTGTGGTATGCGTTCTGGCGAGTTACTTGCCCTTACGCCTGCTGACATTGATTTTGAGAAGCAGACAGTTACGATAAGCAAGACTTTCCACCGTTCCAAAGGGCGGGATATTGTGACAAGCCCCAAAACCAAAAAGAGCAACCGCACAATCAAAATGCCGCCTTTTCTCTGTGAGGAAATGCAGGAGTACATCAAAATGCTTTATGATATTAAGCCTGACGAGCGTTTATTTACGGTTACAAAATCTTATCTCAATCACGAAATGGAGCGAGGGGCGAAACAGGCGGGCGTTAAGAAAATTCGTGTCCACGATATTCGCCACAGTGCGGTTTCACTATTGATTAACATGGGATTTTCGGTATTGGCGATTGGGGAGCGCATGGGGCATGAAGCGGAAAAGATAACTTACCGTTACGCCCACTTATTTCCCACGGTTCAAACAGAAATGGCAGAAAAACTGGAAATGGAGAGAATGACAAAGGAGGACTAAACAGAATGGAAAAATCACTTGATTACAAAGGAAGATGGCGCAATCATACGGTGGCATTCCGGGTATCGGACGAAGAAGCAAAGTTGCTGAATGATTTGGTGGCATTATCGGGGCTGACAAAGCAGGACTACATCACAAGGCGGCTCTTATGCCGGGACGTTGTGGTGCAGGGCAATCCGAGGGTGTATAAGGCACTAAAAAATCAAATGTCGGCAATCCATGAGGAATTGAAGCGTATGGAAAGCATAAGCTCGGACAATGACGAACTGCTCTACACGTTGCAGGTAATCGCAATCACTTTAGACGGATTGAAAGGGGAAGATGAATGACAAATAAAATAAAAACGACTGTTCCTGTATCATCTGTTGGCGCAGATGGGGAACAGCCGCAAACAAAAAATCACACTGAAATTATAGCAAATGAAACAGCACAAATCAATCTGCAAGCCACTAAAAACAGTGAATATGCTGCAAACTGCCCGGAGAAATCCGGGCAGGGCGACGGGCTTCAAACGGTTTCCATGACAGAACTATATGATACCGTGTACCCACCGAGAACGCCTGTTGTGGACGGTTTTTTGTATGGAGGTACTTATCTCTTTGTAGGTGCGCCGAAAGTCGGCAAATCATTCTTTATGGGGCAGCTTGCCTATCATGTGGCTATGGGGCTTCCGCTCTGGAATTATCCAGTCCGAAAAGGGACGGTATTATACCTTGCACTGGAAGATGATTATGCAAGACTGCAACGGCGGTTGTCCGTCATGTTTGGCGTGGAGTGTGCTGACAATTTATTTTTTGCGACACAGGCAAAGACATTGAATGAGGGATTGGACGGAGAGCTAGAGGGCTTTCTCAAAACGCATAAGGACGCAAGGCTGATTATCATTGACACGCTTCAGAAAGTGCGTGAGGTTGGTGGGGACAGATATAGCTATTCCAGTGACTATGAGATTGTGACAAAGTTAAAATCATTCAGTGATAAATACGGTGTCTGTCTGTTAGTGGTTCATCACACACGCAAGCTAGAGTCCGAGGATAGTTTTGATATGATTTCCGGTACAAACGGTCTGCTTGGTGCGGCAGACGGGGCGTTTATTATGCACAAGAAAAAGCGCACTGACAATATAGCAGTCATGGATATCGTAGGGCGTGACCAGCCGGATCAGGAACTGACGATAGAGTTTGACCGGGAAAAATGTATCTGGAAATTTCAAAAAGCGGAAACGGAGTTGTGGAAACAACCGCCCAATCCATTACTTGAAGCAATCAACGAATTTCTGACAGAGGACAAGCAGGAGTGGGAGGGGACGGCAACGGAACTTCTGAAATTATTGCCGAATATGCAGTTATCAGCGAATGTACTTTCAAGAAAATTGAATGTGGTAAACAGCCAGTTACTCAATGACTATGGTATTTTCTATGACAATAAGAGAGGGCAAGAGAGAAAAATCGTTCTGAAAAGGCTGGAGCAGAAAACCTAGGTGCGACGATATGCGTCGGTTGCGACGGTATTTTTGATAGCGGGGTGGTATAGAAAATATCGACGCTATCGACGCAAACCGACGCAGAGGGAGAAACAAAGCGGCGAAAAGCCGCCCCGTCCGTAGGACGGAAAAGCTCCCGGCAGGGCGCAAAGGCACTTTTGATAGAGCGTAGCCTGTCGAAAGTGCTTTTGCGTTACTTTCGGGAAAGTAACAAAGCCTTGCGCCTGTCGGCGCAGTAAAAATGGCGATACAAATATTGGGAATGTGGAGGATATGTTTATTGGAAAGGACAATCAGCGGCATGATGGGGAAAGGTTCTGTCAATCATAATACGAGAGCCTTTACAGCTAAAAATGTGGATAAGGAACGGAGCCGGGATAACGTGGAGTTCTGCCACTCGGATATAAAAGAAGTCTATCACACTCTTTTTGATGAAGCACTGGAACGCTATAACGCAAAACAGAAACGGAGTGACCGAAAGATTGATGATTACTATGAGAAGATACGCCGGGGAAAGCAGGAAAAATTATTTTATGAGGTTATCTTTCAAATCGGCAATAAAGATGATATGAATGTGCAGAGCAATGAGGGGAAGTTGGCAAAAGATATTTTGTGTGAGTTCATGGAACAATTTCAGAAAAGAAATCCGAATCTTCATGTATTTTCAAGCCATTTGCACATGGACGAGCAGACACCGCACATTCACATTGATTTTGTACCTTTTATTTGTAACAGCAAGCGTGGTCTTGATACCAGAGTATCACTAAAGGGTGCGTTGTTGGAGCGGGGCTTCAAAGGCGGCACAAGGGGAATGACGGAATGGAATCAGTGGATAGAATCGGAGAAGCAGGAACTTTCAAAGGTCATGGGGCGGCATGGCGTACAGTGGAAACAGCTAGGAACACATAACAAGCATTTGTCCGTACTGGATTTTGAGAAGCAGGAAAGACAGAAAGAGGTTGCGGAACTGGAACAGACGATTTGCGGCAGTAAAGAGGAATTATCTTCTATTCTTCATCAGCAGACAGCGGCAGAACAGGAAACGGAGCAGATACGGAAAGAGGGCGAAGCGATCCGGCAGGAAGTATCAGAGCTTTCCGCAACAAATCTATTGCTGAAAGAGCAGACGGAAACGCTGACAGAGGATAAGGAAAAACTGTTAGCCGAAAATGAAAAGTTGGAAAAAGAGCAGAAAAAGTTACAGCAGGAACTTAATAAAATGGTGCAGTCTAAGGAAGTCATGGAGCGCAATATACACGCCTATGATGAAGATGTAAAATGGCAGTTGGCAGAGCCGGGGGCGTTGATGAGCGCAAAGGCTTACCGGGATAAAAAGGCTTTACCGCTTGTGGAGAAATTGAAAGAGATAGTAAAAAGTCTGACAATCAAGTGCGTACAGCTTACAGAACAGGGAAAGAAGCTAACTGCTAAAGTGAACAGACAGCAGACGCAGATTAGCCGCTTGACGGATAAGGTCATGGAACAGAGCGACATCATAGACCGATTGCAGGAAAAAGCGGCAGATTTGGGGCGTTTGGAGCGTCATTTAGGCAGGGAACAGGTGCAGTCGATAGTGAAACGGTCAAAGGAATTAGAACAGGCAGAAAGGGCAAAGAAACACTCGAAACGTGCCTTTGAAATGAGCCGATAGGAAAGGGGATTGACAGGATATGACAGATATGGAAAAGAAAGTAATGGTGCGGCTGTGTGCTAAAATCGTGGCAGAAACAGACCTTTACGAAAAGGATAAAGAAGTTCAAAATTTGATAGACTGGGTGTGTCTTTCGGAGCAGATGAAAGAAAACAATAATACAATCCGCAATCTGACCGGGGAATACAAAAAGATAGAGCCGGACTGTCGGGAGGGAGTGCGGGCACAGTTGGAGCGCATGAAAGAACTATGCAAAGAGCGGAATAATCTGTATGAGAAGCAGAATGACTTGAAAGAGCAGAAATGGAAAATTGAAAAATTGTTGGAATGATAAGAAATGTTGGGCGTGACGGTTGTTGGCCCGTATTCTATGGTGGAAAACAGAGAATATGAGTGCTATAATCGAAACATGGAAGATATGGACAAATCGTCATTTGGCGCGGAGGAGAGAAGATGAAATACAATATAGATGAAGAATTAAAAAATCTTGCAAAATATAAAGGCTCCGCAGTAGTTCGTTTATACCCCTTATTGAACATTGCCTATCAAATAAATGGCTGCAAGTCAGATGACAGAGTTACAGTAAACAAGTATTCTGCTCCCGGGTATAATGGTGTGAAACTGTCAACATTGGTTATCGAACCAAAGCAGAGCGCGGATAAACTTCCGTGCATTGTATTTTATCATGGTGGTGGTTTTCTGTTAAAGGCATCCAAAGCCCATTATCAGATTGCAAAATTGTATGCTGAAAAGGCGAACTGTAAAGTGATATTAACAGATTATAGGCTGCTTCCTAAATACAGGTATCCGATTGCGATAGAAGATTGTTATAACACTTATATTTGGGTAGTAAACAATGCTGATCAGCTTCATATAAACAGCGATAAGATTATTGTAGCCGGAGACAGTGCGGGAGGAAACATTGCGTCCGCTGTAACGATGATGTTACAGGATAGAAAGCAGCTTTCTCCGAAAGGCGCTCTATTGATATATCCTGTGCTGGATAGGAGAATGAATACAGAATCCATGAAGCGATATACGGATACCCCCATTTGGGATGCAATCTGCACAGAATTATTCTGGAAGATATACTTAAAAAGTCAAGTCCCAAGACAAATACAGTATGCATCGCCTATGGAAGCTGATTCTCTCAAGCATTTTCCTAAAACCTATGTTGAGGTGGCAGAATTTGATTGTCTTCACGATGAGGGAATAGCTTTTGCAAAAAGGCTACAATCGGAAGGTATTTCTGTTGAACTGCATGAAGTAAAAGGTGCTTGCCACGGTTATGAGGCGGCTATAAAAAGCACAATTGTTACGGATTTACTAAATAAAAGAATCAAGTGGATTCGATCCGTTTTTGAATAGATTATGATTCATGTAACTTCCGGTTGTAGGGAAAGAATTATTACTACAAACAAAAATAGAGAAGCACTGAAACGATAAAAGATATGGGGCATGGCAGTTGCTATGCCGGCATTCTATTTCTGGTAGATGCAGGAGAATGTGCCATAATCGAAAGCATGATTTAAAATAGGGGAGATGAAACGATATGGAAATAAATGTTGCGGATAATTTTGTGTTGTTATTTGATAAAAATAATAATGTGGCATACAAAGCATTACAGACATTACAAAAAGTATGTGAGGAATCGGACAAGGTATATTGTTATATGGATAAGTTAGCGGATATGATTGGCAGCAATAATTCCTATATTCGGACAAGAGGGCTTACGCTGATTGCTTATAATGCCAAATGGGACAAAGAAAATAAAGTGGATGAAATCATAGACGAATATCTGAAGCATATAGAAGATGTCAAACCGATAACGGCAAGACAATGTATAAAAGTACTGCCTGTGATAGCAAAAAATAAACCGGAATTAAAAGAAGATATTGTTTCCGCACTACAAAAAGCGGATGTATCTATTTATCCAGACAGTATGCAATCATTGGTCTGTAAGGATATTCAAAATTCTTTGGCAGAGATAGAGAAACTATAAGTTTATGGAGATTTTAGGGAGTGTGGAGTAATGGATAACTGGTTTACAATAGATAAAATTGATGCAGATACATATATTATCAGTGAATACCGGCATTGGGAGGAAACACATTGTTATCTGCTGAATGGAAATATTCGCAGCCTGCTTATTGATACAGGGCTTGGGGTTTCCAATATTTATGAGAAAGTGCTGCAGCTTACCGATAAGCCTATTACAGCAGTGGCAATGCATATTCACTGGGATCATATTGGAGGACATAAGTATTTTCCGGATTTTTATGCCCATGCTGATGAAGTGGATTGGTTGAATGGTAAATTCCCTTTATCAATCGAAACGATAAGAGAGATGGTCGTAGACCGTTGAGATTTGCCTGAAGGATTTTGTGTGAACGATTATGAGTTTTTTCAAGGTATGCCAACAAAAGTGCTGACAGACCATGACATCATTGACATTGGCGGCAGAGAAATTGAAGTGCTGCATACTTCCGGACACTCTCCGGGGCATTTGTGCTTTTGGGAAAAAGACAGGGGATATTTATTTACTGGCGATTTGGTTTATAAAGATATTCTGTTTGCTTATTATCCGTCTACTGACCCGGAAGCATATCTTGATTCTTTGGAAAAAGTTGCGGCATTGCCTGTGAAAAAAGTGTTTCCGGCACATCATTCACTGGACATAAAGCCGGAAATCTTAATTCGTATGCGAGAAGCATTTAGAAATCTTAAGGCAGAGGGAAAACTTCATCATGGAAGCGGAACATTTGATTATGGGGATTGGGGAGTATGGTTATAGGAAGTAGGCTGTGGCAAAGATAATGTTCCTTTTGGCGATGATTGACACATGGTGCTAGCACCATGTAAGTGAAGGCAGATAAGGAAAATAATAATATGGCAAATTGCAATTATGTGTGGATTGCCATATTTTTGTGGAAAAATGGGCGTTTATGTGGTAAAATATAAGAGCAAAGATAAAAACACAACGCAAGGCAGCCTTGCAGAACTGGTAGGTAGTCCAGTCGCACCGATTTGGTGTAAGTAGCCCTCCCTCCTTAGGGTCGTCCGTTCTTTGTTCATCGCAATTATTTTAAGGAGGAATTGTCATGAACAAAGTATCAGGAAAATTGACAGTATTTTTTGAGGAACCTTTTTGGGTGGGAGTGTTTGAACGTGTATCGGATGGAAAGCTATCTGTATGTAAGGTTACGTTTGGGGCGGAACCAAAAGATTATGAGATTTACAATTTTGTTCTGAAAAATTACTATCAGTTAAGATTTAGTTCGGCTGTGGCAACAGATGTAAAAGAAGCTTGTCGTAATCCTAAACGGGTACAACGTGAAGTGCGGAAACAGGTACAGAATATAGGAATAGGAACAAAGTCGCAACAGGCTTTGAAATTACAGCAGGAGCAATTGAAAACTGAACGTAAGATTGTGAGCCGGGAACAACGTGAAGCAGAGAAACAGCGGCAGTTTGAACTGAAACAGCAGAAAAAGAAAGAAAAGCAGAGGGGTAGGTAATATCTGCTCCAGTGTTTTTGATGAAATGCGTATGTTTTATTGTTACGCTTTAGAGTATTTGAAATGCTTGTTTAATAAGGCTTTTAAGAAATAAAAATGTCAGTGGCGGTATTTTTCACCTATGCCATAAAAAGAATTTCATTGCGTAACAAGGTGAAATATAATTAATTAAAATATTTGATTTTGGGAGGATAGGCTTATGAATGAAAGAGTATGCTTTATTATTTCTACGATAGGCAGTGAAAGCACTGAAGAAAGATTAAGTGCTAATAAGTTTTTAGAATTAACTAAAGAAATTGGGGAAATACATCACTTAAAGGTCATTCGTGCAGATGAGGTAAGTGGTACATCAGATATAAATACAGATATAATTGAGATGGTTCAAAATTCGGATTTATGTATTATAGATTTAACCGGATTAAACCCAAATGTGATGTACGAGTTTGGTATGAGGTATCAGACAGGGTTACCTTATATTGTTTGTGCCAAAAAGGGAACGAAATTGCCTTTTGATATTATATCTCGAAGGACTATTTTTTATGGCGATTTAGAAAAAACCAACGATTATCGTGAAGCAAAGAAACCCATTCGGGACTTTATCAATCAATATGAGGAAAGAGATTATCAGGTTTCGTCATCAGTTAGTATAAATGATTTGTATCAAATGATACAACTTGTGATAGAGAAAGTTGAGAGAATAGAAAAAATAAATACGCAATCGTATTCTGCAACAGGCTCCAATAATTCTGTTGGTAAAATTTTGGACAATGAAGATGTTGATGAGTTGTTGAAACAATTAGATCCAGCAGAGGCTTTTCATTATGCATATACAACGAATCAAATAAGATTGGCGGAACAGTTGCTTGATTATTGCCGAGATCAGCCTATTGAACATTTTATTAATAAACTATGTGCATTAGCAGCACTTGGATCAAAAAAGGCTATCGATGAACTGACAAAATATTATAAGGAGAATATCTCAGATATTTCTATTAAGACGATGCAGGAGGTGTTAGGATGCATAGTTTCCGGTTTTAATCATCAGGATTCTGAATGTGAAAATATAGATAGAATGGAAGAATTATTTGGTATCTCTCAAGGGAAACTGAATACCAATAAAGATAAAGCTTTTTTCCATAATCAGAAAGCTAGATTTTATACAGGGGCTAATGAATTGGATTTGGCCAAAGAAAATGCAGAAAAAGCAATACAGTTAAATGATACAGAGCCTGCATATATCTACAATTATGCAATAATTCTAACTGAACTAGGGGACAATGAGGGCGCTTTAGAAAATGCAAAAAAACTATTATCTTTTGAAGAGAATGTAGATGCAGATCACTTGTCGTTTATATGTAAAATGTTAAAGGAATCCTCGTTTCCGGCAGATGAGGAATTATACAATGATTGTCTCAATAGATTAGAAAGGATTAGTCCATATAAGGCTAGATTAATTAGACTTTTATAAATTATATATATTTGTTGAATATTTGAGTAATGGCAACATTTTGGCAACAGAAAATCAGCAAGCCATAATAAATGATGTAATTGATGTAAAAACAGGCGTGTATTTGCATAAAACTTAAACAAATACAGTTAATAATAACGAAGAACACGCCGAGTTCGAATAAGTTGAGAGATTGAAGAAATCCGGTGTTTATGCTGCGGCGTTTCATGAGGGAATATACATCGCTGGAAATATCGTTTATCAACATATTTTATAAAGATAAGGAAGGCTGAAAATCAGATAAAGTGGATTTTCAGTCTTTTTCTTTGTATTAAATTATGTTATTGTAAAATAGGAAAGAAATGCTACAGGGCCATTTGCGCGGATAAAAGGCCTTAGGGAGGAAATGTTATGACCGGAAAGATGACAGGAAGAGCGGTATTTTTTGATATAGACGGCACATTGTGGGATAATAAAAACAGGATTGCGGACAGCACAAAAGAAGCGGTGCGGGCGCTGCGGGAAAACGGACATCTTGTGTTCCTGTGCAGCGGCAGGAGCCGCAGCTACATTCGGGAGCCGGAGCTGCTTGGCATGGACTTTGACGGTATCATAGGCGGCTGCGGGACGATGATCGAATACCGCGGCGAAACGATATTTTATAAAAAACTGGAACCAACCCTGCTGGAATACACGCTGCGTACCGTGCGCAAATACGGTTTCCGCCCGATCCTTGAGGGAAAGGAATATTTATATATGGATGAAGAAGAATTTGGACCGGACGATCCCTTCGGGCAAAAGCTGCGGACGGAGCTTGGCGGCTGCCTTTTGTCAATCTCGGGAAATTGGGGAAAATGGGAGGCGTCAAAGCTGGCATGCGCCACAGAATCGGCGGACAGGGAGACATGCCTGAAGATTCTGAAAGATGAGTATGATTTTATGATCCATAATGATGCGGTCCTGGAGATGATCCCGAAAGGGTATCATAAGGGAACCGGGATCATTCATATATGTGACTGGCTGGGAATAGATACTGCCGATACGGTGGCTTTCGGGGACAGCGCAAATGACGTGGGAATGCTGCATACGGCGGGTATCGGAATAGCGATGGGGAGCGGGTCCGACGAGGCGAAGGAAGCCGCGGATTACGTGACGGCAGGACTGTATGAGGACGGGATCTGGAAGGCGTGCAGGCATTTCGGACTGATATAAAAGATACAGCATGATGATATAAGGGAGTTTACAGGGGGAAAAACAATGCCGGAAAGGGAAAGACAGAAGAAGCGTCTGATAGAAAGAGAGGCTATCAGGGAACAGAAAAGAAAAAAGAGAAGGCAGGTACTTCGGATACAGATAGGAATTATCTGTATGGTCGTATTAGCGCTCGTCTATACCATCTATGATAAAATTGCCGACAGCCGGAAAATTGACTGCCGGACGAATGTTTACGGACAGAAAGTATCGCACCTTTCCGTTCCGGAAGCAGCGGACAGGGTAGAGGAGAATTTCGGAAACACGGAGCTTATATTCCGCGAAAACAAAAAGACCGTATATAAGGTTACGCTGAAAGACGCGGGATATTCCCTGAACCGGGAAATGCTGGAACAGCAGCTTTCCGCAATAGAGAAAAACCAGAAATCCTGCTGGTCTCTGCTGCAGCTTCCGAGGAATCACCATATAGAGTATCTTGTGGAAGAAGATGCTGCAAAAAAAGCGGAGGCATTTTCGGTGCAGCATTTTTCCGGCGACAGAAAAGACTCTGTGGATGCCCGCCTTACTTACAACGGGGAGACTGGAAAGTATGAAATTGCGAAGGAAGAGCTGGGCAGCCAGATCGACGGCGCGCTTTTGACCGCAAAAATCGATAAGACGCTGAAAGAGAGTTTTGAGAAGGATCTTCTGCCGGGCAGGATCAAAATAAGCATTGGTGAGGATGTGTACATAGCGCCCAAAATGGGAGAGGAGCATTCGCAGATAAAGGCGCTGGAACAGGAGATGAACACGCGCCTTCAGAATTATCCGAAGAGTTCGATCACATATACGTTCGGTGATACGCAGGAGACGTTAAGTTCGGAGACAGTACAGTCATGGATCGTTCAGGAAGATGGGGAAATACATCTGGATGAGGATGCCATGAGAAAATATATTGAGTATCTGCGCGACAAATATAATACGATGTATGTCCCGAGATATCTGGAGACTTCGCTTGGCTTTACGGCGGAGATCCTTGCAAACAATTACGGATATCTGATCGATGCGGAGGGAGAACTCGCGCAGATGTACGAGGATCTCAAAAGCGGACAGGCTGTGCAGAGGGAGCCGGTATACAGTGAGACGGGACTTGGGCGGAACGGAAATGACGACCTCCTCGGCAATTACATAGAAGTGTGTATTATGAACCAGCATCTGTGGCTGTACCGGGACGGAGATCTTGTGACAGAGACGGACATCATTTCAGGAAAGCCTACGGGGATCAATGCGCTTACCGGACAGGAAGAAGACTGGTCCACGCTTTACGGGGCGTACACGATCGCATATAAGCAGTCCCCGTCGGTACTCAGCAGCGACATATACGGCTATGAGACAGACGTTAATTACTGGATGCCGTTTGAGGACGGACAGGGCCTCCATGATGCTGTCTGGCAGACATATTTTGGAGGAGACACCTATCTGACAAACGGAAGCCACGGATGCATCAACCTGCCGCTGGATCAGGCTGCGGTCATCTATGAAAATATCGAGCAGGGGTATCCGATCATTATTTATTAGGACATATTTACGTCGGAGTGACAGCCGGTACAGTTTAAGCCGCGGGATTTGGGAGAAACTGTATCATGACACCCTGTTTGACAGAAAGGAAGGCAGAACAATGAGAATAGGTATGGGATATGATGTGCATAAATTGACAGAAAACAGAAAGCTGATCCTCGGAGGAGTGGAGATCCCCTATGAAAAAGGGCTTCTGGGCCATTCAGATGCGGATGTGGTGGTACACGCTGTCATGGATGCGCTTTTAGGAGCGGCAGCGCTTGGGGATATCGGAAAACATTTTCCGGATACGGATCCTGCATATGAAGGGATTTCCAGCATCACGCTTTTAAAGCATGTGGGCGATCTGCTGGAGGAACATAATTATGTGGTGGAAAATATTGATGCGACGATCATCGCTCAGAGACCGAAGCTGCTGCACTATATGCCGCAGATGGTAAAAAATGTAGCTCAGGCGCTTGGGCTGGAAGAGAGTCAGGTGAATATCAAGGCGACGACGGAGGAAGGCCTTGGCTTTACCGGCAGCGGGGAAGGGATTTCGGCACATGCCGTCTGCCTTCTGATGCCGCTGATGGA
>Ga0129309_1001002_pt1 | contig 16955 bp, 17 predicted proteins | sample L1105metagenome_FD_94439 | JGI IMG/M metagenome (GOLD analysis project Ga0129309, IMG submission 94439) | Ring-tailed lemur group fecal microbial communities from Wisconsin, USA - L1105 metagenome | ecosystem: Host-associated > Mammals > Digestive system > Large intestine > Fecal | place: USA...
TTTTATATCTGTAGATTCTTTATCATAATTTTCTGTTCCCAAACTTTTTAATAAATCACCATATCTACCATGTAGACAATCTTTTAATGCAACTATTGTTTTTGTCTTTGTATTATAACTGATGACCTTTTTTATTTCATTGACTTTTTTATCATTTTCATCTACTCTTTTAAATTCATATTGAATAACTACATATTGCTTATATATATATTCACAAGAATAATCCATATATAAAACATCTTTTTGATCTTTTTTCTTTTTTTCCTGTTTGATAAAATCTTTGTAAGTTTCTTCAACTAGTTGATTTAATTTTTTATCTTTAAATTCTGGATAGAAGATAGATATATAAAAATTATCATTATCTTCCTCATAATTTTTTACTTCCCCATATTTTTTATTTGTCTCTAAATATGACTTATAGTCTTCATATTTATCTTCTCTTGAAAATAAAAAATAAACTCCTCCTATTATAATTGCTATTGCTACTAATGTACAAATTGCAGGTATTGGTTTTAATTTATAACGTCGTCTTTTATGTCTATATTCATTTTTGATCATGTAATTGTTCACCTCTTTTATAATATAACATAATTTGACAATAAATACTATTTATCTACACTATCTTAAATATTCTTAAGAATTAAAAATTATTTATTAAAAAAATAAAATTCTGATTTTATTTTCTGTTTTTTTATTTAAACAGATAATTTATTTTTCTCTTTTCTTTATTATATATACTACTTTAGACAACTTCACTTATTTCTATTTAATTTAATGTTTCACGTGAAACATTAAAGAGTATCATTTAGAATGATACTCTTTATAAACAATATTCTTATTTAAATTTCTTAGCTTTGCCACTTCTTTAATAGCATCTTTTGTTGACATACCTTTTTCAATATAATGATCAACTTCTTCTTGAATTGAAGTTTCAAAAACAAAAATTTCCTCTTGCTCCTTATTTCCTTCTAGTACAATCACCATTTCGCCTTTCAACTCATCTACAATTTCTAAGACTTCACTAATATTTCCTCTTATAATTTCTTCATGTTTTTTTGTAAGTTCCCTACATAATGCAATATTTCTATTACCTAAAATATCAATCATTATTTTTAAAGTCTTTTTAATTCTATGTGGTGATTCATAAAAAACAATTGTCTCTCTATATTTTTTTAAAACTTCTAATTCTTTCTTTTTCTTTTTATCAGTATGATCTAAGAAACCATAAAATAAAAATGGCTGCGGTGTAATTCCTGACACAACTAAAGCATCAAGACAGGCATTACATCCTGAAATTGGAACAACATTAACATTATGTTGAATTGCTTCTTGAACAAGTTCATAACCCGGATCAGATATAGCAGGATAACCAGCATCACTTACCAAAGCAATATTTTTTCCTTCAATCAATAATTTTATAAGTTTAGGTATGGATTGTTTAATATTATGTTCATGATGTGAAATTAATTTTGTTGAAATTTGAAAATGATTCAGTAACTTAATTGTATTTCTTGTATCTTCTGCTGCAATGTAATCAACTTCATTTAATATATTAATTGCTCTAAAAGTGATTTCATCTAAATTTCCAATTGGTGTTGCTACTAAATACAAAGTTGAATTACTATTTTCAAAACTCTTTTGTCTATTCATTTATATCTTCTCCAAACATTTTTCTTACTTCATTACTATAACTTCCATCTTCATTATGGGCATATAATGGTGGTTCAATTTTAAGACCTTTTTTTCCTTTATATAGACCTTCAACTAAAAGTATGTGTGAGTCTCTATTATACTTTGGATAAACAAATCTTATTCTTTTAGGTTCAATATCATATTTTTGCATAATATTTAAAATATCAATCATACGATCTGGTCGATGAACCATAGCCAATCTACCTTTGTTATCTAATATTTTTGCAGCAGATTGAATAATCCCTTCTAAATCTATCTTTATTTCATGTCTTGCTATTGTTAAATATTCATTATCATTTAAATGGCTGTTTTCTCCAACTTTGAAAAAAGGTGGATTACATACAACTAATTGTACTTTATTCATTTTCTTTACATGATCATTTATATCTGCACATATAATTTCAATTTGATTTTCTAAATGATTTAATTTTATATTTTTATCAGCTATTTCTACAGCATCTTTTTGTATTTCTATACCAATTATTTTCTTATTTGTACGTTTTGATAACAATAAAGGAATAGCTGCATTATTAGTACCAAAATCAACTATTGTTTTAACATCTTTATTGATTGTACAAAAATGAGCTAATAAAACAGTATCCAAAGAAAAGTTAAACATATCTTTCCTTTGGATAATTTTCAAATCATTATGAGCAAGTAAATAATTAATGACTTCTTTGTTGTTTTCCATTCTTTTTACCAGCAGTTTTTGTTTTATCAAATTGAATTTCATCTAATCCAACAAATATAATTCCATTATTATATTCAATTTTAACAAGATCACTAATAACATTTAATCCTAAAACTTTAACTTCTTTATCTTCATATTTTACTTTTGAACCAATTTTAGGAAATCTCATTTTTTCTTGAGAATATATTTCATCTTCATATTTTAAACAACACATCAATCTTCCACAAGCACCCGATATTTTTTCTATATTAATAGCAAGCATTTGATTTTTTGCCATATTAATAGATACACCATTAAATTCTCCAAACATAGTAGAACAGCATAATGGTAACCCACAAGTCCCAATTCCACCAACGACTTTTGCCTTATCTCTTGGTCCAATTTGCCTAAGTTCAATTCTACATTTAAATACTGTTGCTAATTCTTTTAATAATTCTCTAAAATCAACTCTATCGTCAGAAGTATACATAAATATAATTTTTGTTTTGTCTAATGTATACTCACAACTTGTAAGTTGCATATTAACATCATATCTTGATACTATCTCTTTACAGGTTACTAATGCTTTTTGGGCATCACTAACATTTCTGTTATAGTTTTCAATATCTCTTTTGTTTGCTTTTCTTAATATCTTTTTTAATTCCGTGTCTAAATTAAATTCTGATAAATCTTTTAATTCTTGTGATATTTCACCTAATTCTAATCCTCTTGCAGTTTCAACTACAACTTGATCACCTTTTTCTAAATATAAATCAGTAGAGAAATAATATACTTTACCAGCACTTTTAAATTTGACACTTGCTAGTTTTATTTCTTCCATAATATTTCCTTTCTATAATCTATACATCATACTATCCATAAGTAATGGTAAATTAGCATTACTATCTATCAAGTTTAATGTTTCTAATATTAATTCTATTTTCTTAATTAATTCATCATTATCATACTGAAATGATTGAAACATTTCAACATGATTTATAAAAACTATATTTTTATTATGTTTCACGTGAAACATATCTTTCAATGCAATAATTAACATATTTAAAAATAATTTTATATCATCTTTATTATTATGATTTTTCATTAAATGTATTTGTGTGTTGATAATAAGATTTTCTCTATGTAAAAATAAATCTTCAACAAAATTTAATACCTCAACTCTTATATCATCAAAATAATTTTCATCTAATTCCAATATTTTAGCTTTATCATTCATTAACATAGACAATAAATTTACTTTTTCTTGATCAAAACCTTCTTTTATTAATTCATTTTTTAGAACTGTTTTATTATCAGGTTTAATTTCAATGACTTGACATCTTGAAATAATAGTTGGTAATACCTTATTTATATTTTGTGTTGTAAATATTGCATATATACCTTCTATTGGTTCTTCAAGTATTTTTAATAAAGCATTCATAGCTTCTTTTGTTGCATTTTCAATTCTTTCAATGATATAAATTTTACATTTTCCTTCTAATGAAGATTTCTTAAAAGTAGATTGTATATTTTCAATATGCCCTTTTTTTATTGTTTCATTATGTCCATTAATTTCTATAATATCAGCATATTGATGTTTTTTTACTTTTTGACAATCAATACACGTTTCACAAGCGAGCGTATTATCACAAATCAAAGACATTTTTAAAAATTCTAATGGCTTATCAACATTTTTACCACTTAATAAATAAGCATGAGGTATTTTATTTTGTTGAAATTGATTAGCAATGATACGATAAAATAAAGGCTGACTTTCCATTAAATAATCTTTTAACATATAATTTTATATACTTCCTTTAAAACAAGATCAATAACACTATCTATATCTAAACTCGCATCTACTTTAACGATTCTATCTGAATACTTATCAGCTATTTCCAAATAACCTTCATAAACTGTTTTATGAAAATCTTGAGAAGCATTATCTAAACGATCAGATTCTCGTTTATTACGTTTTATTCTTTCTAATCCCAATTTGTAATCTATATCAAAAAATATAGTTTTATCAGGCATAATATCTTCTATTGCAAACAAATTCATTTGATAAACTTTATCAATTCCTAAATGACGTCCTACTCCTTGATAAGCCAAAGAACTATCAACAAATCGATCACAAATTACAATATAACCTTCTTGTAATGCTGGCAAAACTTTTTCTACTAAATGTTGTCTTCTTGCGGCCGCATATAATAAAGCTTCTGTTTTGGCATCCATTGCAGTATTGTCCTTATTTAAAATAACATTTCTAATTTGCTCAGCAATATCTACTCCACCGGGTTCTCTAGTTAATAAAACTTTATAACCTTGATTTTCTAATATTTTAACAATTTCTGTAGAAACAGTTGTTTTTCCACTGCCATCTGGACCTTCTAATGTAATAAACTTTCCTTTCACCATAATCACTCCTCTTAGTTTCATATTATAATTCATTTTTATTATTTAATAAAGTAAAAGAAAAAACCTCCATGAGGTTTTATATTTTTTGCCTTCCTTCTAATGATTTTAACAATGTTAATTCATCAGCATAATCAATATTACTTCCAATTGGTAAACCATTAGCTATTCGACTTGTTTCTATATTTCGTTTAGCTAATAATTTAGCTAGAAATAAAGCAGTTGTCTCTCCTTCTCTTGTTGGATTTGTAGCAATAATCACTTCTTTAACATGGTCATCTAATCTTTCAAACAAACTATTAATGTTTAAATCATCAATAGTTTTACCATCTATCATTGAAATTGTCCCATGTAGAACATGATATAAACCACGATATTCTTTTACTTTTTCCATAGCAAAAACATCTTTTGGAGATTCCACTACACAAATTGTTGATTGATCTCTTGATTCATCTTTGCATATCTCACATATATCACCTTCACATATATGTCCACACTTTTTACAATAGTGTATTTTATTTTGAAAAGTACTCAATACTTGAGAAAATTCTTGAACATATTTTTCATCCATTGATAATACATGGTAGGCTAATCTTTCGGCTGATTTACTACCAATACCCGGAAGTCTTTTAAAACATTCAACTAAATCAGTAAATGGTTGTGGATATTTCATATTCTTCTCCTATTCTTCAAATTCTACAATATCACCAAATAATTCAACTGCCATTTTTTGAGCATCAGTTAATTTATTTTCTTCTTTTTCTATTTCACTATTAATATGTTTTAATTGGATTGGCTGGGGACTTGGTAATTGTCCATTTCTATGTAATTCAACATATTGACTACGAATACTAGGCCATTCATCTTCTAAAACAGCAATAAAATCATACTCTTTTCCTAAAATTTCCTTTAAGAAATTTTTTAATAAATAATAATTACTAGAATAATTAATATTATTAACATCTGGTTGATATTTAAAAGTGACAATAAATGCTTCTTCCCCTGCAGCTACAGGATTTCCTTCACATAGCATAGAAGCATATTTTGCTGTATTTAAATTATAACAATATCTTCTAATAACCTGCCATTTATCTTGAATATCATTTAAAATAGTTCTTTTTGCCTGAACTAGAATATTTAATATATCATTAAAATCAACTTCTATTTGTTTTTGGACAGTTTCTATGCTTTTGTTTTCAATAACTGGTTCATCATTAACTTCTTCAAACATATTTTCAACAACTTCAGCAGGTATTTCTTCTTCAATTACCGTATCTTCAATAACTTCTTTTTCTTCAGACAAAATATCTTGTTTTTCAATAATTTCTTCTTGTATAAAATCTACTTTACTATCTTCAATTTTTTCATCAGCTTTTGTTTCTTGAATAACATCATTGATTTCTATTTTATGTTCATTTTTAATTTGATTACATATCTTTAACAAAGCTAATTCAAAATATGTTGTTGGATCTATTGATTGACTATAATGCTGGCTGGCATCCATAAATATATCAATCATTTCAAAGGCTTCCTCAGTTAATATATAAGGAACAATAGTGTCTATATCTGTTTTATGTAATACAAATAGAATATCTAAATCATGGGTATTTTTATAAATAATAATATCTTTTAAAACATCTATTAAATCTTGTGTTAATCTTTTTAAATCAACACTGCTATTTAACATATCATCTAATGTTTTTAAGACACCTTTCATATCTTTCTTTAATAATAATTTAATTAATTTAATCTTATTTTCATTAGATAATAATCCATAAATTTGATTGATATTATTTATAGTTAATTCATTATCAAATGCTAAACATTGTTCAAGAATGCTTAAAGCATCCCTCATTCCACCATCAGCTAACTTAGCAATTTTAATCAATGCGTCTTCTTCATAATTTTTATTTTCTTGATCTAAAACATATTTTAATCTGCTAATAATATCTTTATCATCAACTCTTTTAAAATCAAATCTTTGACAACGGGAAATGATGGTTGGCAAAATCTTATGAGGTTCAGTTGTTGCTAAAATAAATACAATATGAGCAGGAGGTTCTTCTAAAGTTTTTAATAATGCATTAAAAGCACCTTGTGACATCATATGAACTTCATCAATAATGTAAACTTTATATTTACCATTAATTGGTGCATATTTGACTTTATCAATCAAATCTCTAACTTCATCAACACCATTGTTGCTGGCAGCATCTATTTCTATAACATCAGGATGATCACCAAAAGTAATGGCTTTGCAATTATCACATTTATCACAAGGTGCATTTTCACCTGTGCAATTAATTGCTTTCGCTAATATCTTAGCAATTGTTGTTTTTCCTGTACCTCTTGGTCCTGCAAATAGATATGCATGAGCAATCTTATTTTCTTTAATAGCATTTTGTAAAGTTCTTGTAATATGTTCTTGCCCTGCAACATCTTTAAATGTTTGAGGACGATATGTACGATAAAGTGCTTTATATGACATAATATCAACTCCGTTCTTCTATATTATACACTAAAAAAAGACATTAGTAAGCTAATATCTTTTATCGTTTATTTTTAAAATAATTTTTAATGAGTTGCACACATTTTTCTTGTAATATTCCCTTTTCAATATCAGGAATGTGATTAATATTTTTATCAGGTAAAGCAATAATTTTATTTAAAGATAACCATTTATCAGCAGATGCACCATATACAACTCTTTTTATTCTACTTTGTATGATTGCACCAGAACACATTAAACACGGTTCAAGTGTAGTATATAATGTACAATCATCTAAACGCCAAGAATGTAAATAAGTACACGCTTTTTGAATAGCCGATATTTCAGCATGAGCAATTGCTTGATTTTTATTTTCTCTTTGATTATAGCTTCTTGCTATAATCTTATCATTTTTTACAATAATTGCACCTATCGGTACTTCATCTTCATCTAAAGCCTTCAATGCTTCAAGATATGCTATTTCCATATATTCTTCATCACTCATAATATTTCCTCTAAAATAAATGCCATCACACATAAACGATGATTCTTAATGCTGCTACCTTCCGGTCCTGACATGGTTCGAAGTCGTCTATTGTAATGGCAAATATGATTATATCCTATTTTTATTTTTTTAGCAATAATCTTTATCATTTTCATTTATATTTTCTTAATGATTTCATATATTGAATAATATGATACTTCTAATCAATAAAAGTAAAAAATATTATAATAGAATAACAATAGAAAATCTTAAATTTCAAATCATAAAAAAAGTATAAAAGAAACCAATGACTCATTTTTTTATTTTTCTAAATATAAATTCATTAAAATAGTATCATAAAAATGATTATCAATTTGAATCATTTTTGGATATACTCCAATTTCTTTAAAATTAAATTTTTTATATAATTTAATAGCATTTGTATTATCACTTCTCACTTCTAAATCCAATATTTTCAATGATGTATTTTGAATCATTTCTAACATTTCTTCCATCATTGCAGTAGCAATAGACATATGCCAATATTCTTTTTTAACAGTAATCGCAAAATGACCGATATGTTTTAATCGTGCCTGTTGTTCTCCCTTGATAGAAAGCATAGAAACAAGTTCATCATCAATAAAACCAAGTAATAATAAACTATTATCTTGTTTTTGATAATCTTGAATAATTTCCATTTCTTCAAATTCATTTAAATAACATTCATTTTTACCAAATTGCAAAAAATCACTTTCTCCACCTATTTGATTTAAATATTCAATAATCATAGCAGCATCTTCTATTTCTGCTTCACTTATAAATAATTCCATAATAGCTCCTTGAAATATATAATTAAGTTCAATTTTATAACCTTTTATATATTTATACAAGACATTATTAATATTTTTAACAATAGGAATAAGAAAATGAGATTTTAAAATAATTTTATTATAAGATTTAGATTTTATATATTGTTGATTGACAATATAAGACTTATGCACTCTGATAAAATGAAGTGGCTCATGTTTTTTAATTTAAAAATTGCACTTTCTATATGAATTAATAAATAATGTCTATAAGATTCAATATAATGATGTTGGTATGAACATACTTTTTTATAGCATATACTTATATTTATTCATAAAAAAACTTAATGAATACTTTTATCCATTAAGTTTATTATTTATTTTACTGGTTTAATTATTTCTTTACCACCCATATAAGGTTGCAATGCTTTTGGAATATTAATTGATCCATCTTCATTATAATTATTTTCAATAAAAGCAATAATTGCTCTTGTTGAAGCTAAAACTGTATTATTTAAAGTAGATACATAATAATTTCCATTTTCACCCTTAGCTCTGATTCCTAAACGTCTTGCTTGAGCATCACCTAATGTAGAACATGATCCAACTTCAAAATATTTTTGTTGTCTTGGTGACCATGCTTCAACATCACATGATTTTACTTTTAAATCTGCTAAATCTCCTGAACAGCATTCTAATGTTCTTACTGGAATATCTAAACTTCTAAATAATTCTACAGTATAAGACCACATTTTATCATACCATTCCATAGCTTCTTCTGGTTTACATAAAACTACCATTTCTTGTTTTTCAAATTGATGAACACGATAAATACCACGTTCTTCAATACCATGAGCACCAACTTCTTTTCTAAAACATGGTGAATAAGAAGTCATTGTAATTGGTAATTCTTCTTCTTTAACGATTTGATTTTTAAATTTACCAATCATACTATGTTCACTTGTTCCAATTAAATATAAATCTTCACCTTCAATTTTATACATCATAGCGTCCATTTCCGCAAATGACATAACACCTGTTACAACATCTGAACGAATCATAAATGGTGGAATACAATAAGTAAATCCTTTATCAATCATAAAATCTCTAGCATAAGTTAACATTGCTGATGAAAGTCTAGCAATATCTCCCATCAAATAATAAAAACCATTACCAGAAGTTCTTCCACTGGCTTCTTTATCTAAACCATTAAATCTAGCAATAATATCAGCATGGTATGGAATTTCATAATCAGGTACAACTGGTTCTCCATATTTTTCAATTTCTACATTTTCACTATCATCTTTCCCAATAGGTACTGAATCATCAATAATATTAGGTATTTTCATCATGACTTCTTTTAATTCTTTACTAAATTGTTCTTCTTTAACTTCTAAATCTTTTAATTCATCAGCCATAGAAACAACTTTAGCTTTCAATTCTTCAGCTTCATCTCTTTTTTTCTCTCTCATTAAAGAACCAATTTCTTTAGAATATTTATTCCTTAAACTTCTAATTTCACTGGCACGTGTTAATACTTCACGATATTCCCTATCTAATTTATAAGCTTCATCTACTAATCCCACTTTTTCTTCTTGAAATTTCTTTTTCATATTTTCTTTAACCAAAGTAGGATTTTCTCTAATTAACGCTATATCAATCATAATAATCTCCCTTTATTACTTCATTTTTATACTTCTAGATTATACATCAACCTTATTTTATATTCAACAAAACACTTATTTTTCACAAACAATCATTGCATAAATTTCATTAAAAATAAATCATTTTTCCTATTTTAAATAAACATTCCAATTATTATCTTCAATTTTATATTGAAATTCATTCAAACAATCTTGATCCATAACATTTAACAATTCCATAAAATCTTCAACTAATTCTAAATTTTTTAAATCATTCCTATCAATCCAACTCATTTTTCCTTCTTTAGATGAAATTAATTTTCCAGTAAACTGATTTGTTTTAAATAACAATACTATATATCGACCATCTTCTATAGGAAATTGTTTAATTCCACAAAGTTTTAAACTTTTAATAGTTAGCCCTGTTTCTTCTTTAATTTCTCTTATCGTTGCATCAACAAAAGATTCATCTTTTTCAACATGACCTCCGGGAAAAGTATATCCTTTCCAATCTTTTTTTACTCTATTTTGTAAAAGAATTTTATTTTCATGATAAACCATACATAAAACTGTTAATTCAACACGTTCATATCTTTTCATGATAATCCCTCATCTCATTTTTAATCCATCTCATAATAATTTCAACAATATAATCTTGTTGGACTTGTGTTAATTGAACACCCAGTTTTATTTTATGCCATTTATATAGACAACCTCGACAACAAGTCGCAGTTGCGTGCTGTGCTATAAAAACAGGATGATTTTTCATTGGTGTCTGTTTCCCATCATTAGGTATATAAGCAGGTGCTAATCTTTTTGATATAAAATCTCTAGCGTGTTTTTCAATAGTATCCATTCCCTTATCAAGACAATAATTCTTGTATTTTGGTGATAGATGAAAAGAACTTCTAAATTTTGAATGTTCTAAACGATTAAATAAATAATCTATTTGTTTACTATTCATATAAAGAAACATCCTAGTTTAAACTAGGATGCCTTTTCTTCTCCTTCTATTTCTTCTTCAGTTTTATCGACAACTTCTACAGAAGAAACTTTACTATCATGAACTTTTATTAATCTTACCCCTTGAGTTGCACGTCCTGCTGTTTTGACTTGTTCAATTGGCAAACGAATAATAATTCCATCATCTGTCATAATTAATAAATCTTCATGACCTTCTACAGCCCTAATAGCTACGATTTGACCATTTCTTTCAGTAACATTAATCGTTTTAACACCTTTTCCACCTCTATTAGAAACTCTATATTCATCTATTGGAGACATTTTTCCGTATCCTTTTTCAGTAACGACCATAATAAGTTGACCTTCTCTGTTTGTTGTCATACCAATTACTTTAGAACCATCAACATTAATACCTCTGACTCCTGTTGCTGTTCTTCCCATTGGTCTTACTTTTTCTTCAGGGAATCTAACTAACTTTCCATTACTTGCTGCAATTAAGATTTCATCATCACCTTTTGTAAGTTTAACACCAACTAAACTATCTTCATCTCTTAATTTGATTGCAATTTTACCAGTTTGTCTAATATTTTCAAATTCAGCAATATCAACACGTTTAACTAATCCTTGTTCTGTCGCAAAGAATAGATACCAATGATTATCTTCTTCAATCATTTTCTTATCAATACTAATCAAAGATTTTATACTTTCATCTTTATCAAGATTTAATAAATTAACAATTGGTAAACCTTTAGCTGTTCTGCCAAATTCTGGAATATTATATCCTTTTAAACGATAAACTTTTCCTTTATTAGTAAAAATTAAGAGATCATCATGAGTTGACATATTGATCATAGAACTAATGACATCATCTTGATTAGTTGCCATACCTTTGACACCTCTACCACCTCTATTTTGAGATTTATAAGTATCAACTGGCATACGTTTCACATAACCATTATTTGTTAGTGAAATAATAACATCTTCTACTGGTATTAAATCTTCATCTTCAATATCAAAAGTCCCTTGAATGATTTCTGTACGACGTTTATCACCATATTTATCTTTCATTTCTAATAATTCAGTTCTAATGATTTCTAAAATTCTTTCTTCATTAGCTAATATATCTTTTAAATCAGCAATTAACATCAATAAATTATTTAATTCTTCTTCAATCTTTTCTCTTTCCAAACCGGCTAAACGTTGTAATTGCATTTCTCTTACAGCTTTAGCCTGTTTATCAGACATCTTAAATTCATCCATTAATCTTTGTTGAATAATTTCAGTTGTTCGACTTGTTCTAATTAATTGAATAATTTCATCAATGTGATCTAAAGCAGTTTTTAAACCTTCTAATATATGAGCTCTAGCTTCTGCTTTATTTAATTCAAACTGTGTTCTTCTTCTAATAACATCTTCTTGATGTTGTAAGTAATATTGAATTAATTCTTTTAAACTTAATGTTTTAGGTTCATTATTCACTAAAGCTATATTATTAACACCAAAAGTTGTTTGTAAAGAAGTTAATTTATATAATTGATTTAAAACAACTTCAGCTTGAACATCTTTCTTTAATTCAATGACAATACGAATACCTTCTCTATTAGATTCATCTCTAACATCAGTTATTCCTTCAACGACTTTATCTCTAGCAAGTTGAGCAATTTTTTCTACAAGTCTGGCTTTATTGACTTGATAAGGTATTTCATAAGCAACGATTCTTGGTTTTCCTCTATGATTTTCAATTTCTGTTTTTGCTCTCATGACAATTAAGCCATTACCTGTTTCATAAGCCTTTTTAATTGCACTTTTACCTAATATATATCCTCCAGTTGGAAAATCAGGACCTTGAATATAGTTTTCCATTAATTCTAAAACAGTTAAATCAGGATTATGGCTTAAAGCAATAACAGCATCAATCACTTCTGAAATATTATGTGGCGGCATATTCGTTGCCATACCTACTGCAATACCTGTTGTTCCATTAATGAGTAAGTTAGGAATACGACAAGGTAATACAGATGGTTCTTTTTCTTCACCATCATAATTCGGTACAAAATCAATCGTATCTTTATTAATATCTTTCATCAATTCCATTGATATTTTAGACATTCTTGCTTCTGTATAACGCATTGCTGCCGCTCCATCACCATCAATAGAACCAAAGTTTCCATGTCCATCTACTAACATATAGCGATATGAAAAATCTTGTGCCATTCTTACTAATGCTTCATAAATTGATGAGTCTCCATGAGGATGATATTTCCCCATAACTTCCCCAACAATACGAGCCGATTTTTTGTATGCCTGATTGCTATAACAACCTAATTCATTCATACCATATATAATTCTTCTTTGTACTGGTTTCATACCATCTCTAACATCTGGTAAGGCACGGGCAACAATAACCGACATGGCATAATTCATGAAAGAAGTTTTCATTTCAGTGGTTAAGCGAACTTTTCTAATTCCTCGTTCTTTATTATTAATATCCATGTGTTACTCCTTTCTATATATCTAAATCAGTTACATATTTGGCATTTTCTTGAATAAATTCTTTTCTAGGTTCTACCTTTTCACCCATGAGAATATCAAATATCATATCTGCTTCCATTGCTTCATCTAATTCAATTTGGTTTAAAATACGATTTTCAGGATCCATAGTTGTTTCCCATAATTGATCTGCATTCATTTCTCCTAAACCTTTATATCTTTGAATAGAATATTTAGCACCTTCTCCTAATTTTGTTCTTAAATCATCTAATTCTTCATCACTATATAAATAATATTCATCTTTACCATGCTTTAATAAATATAAAGGAGGTTGAGCAGCATATACGAATCCTTGTTCAATTAATGGTCTTAAATAACGATATAAGAATGTCAACATTAAAATTCTGATATGTCCACCATCAACATCGGCGTCGGTCATAATAACAATTTTATGATAACGTAATTTATTAATATCAAAATCTTCACCAATACCTGTTCCAAAAGCAGTTATCATACTTCTGATTGTATCAGAAGATAAAATTCTATCTAATCTTGCTTTTTCAACATTTAATATTTTTCCTCTTAGAGGTAAGATAGCTTGAATACGTCTATCTCTACCCATTTTAGCACTACCTCCGGCTGAATCCCCTTCGACTATGAATATTTCACATTCACTGGCATCTCTTGAAGAACAATCCGCTAATTTACCGGGTAACGAAGTAATTTCCATACCTGTTTTTCTTCTTGTCATTTCACGTGCTTTTTTCGCTGCTAAACGAGCATGAGAAGCAACGATTGCTTTATCCATAATAATTTTTGCTGTATCAGGATTTTCTAATAAAAACTTTTCAAATGATTTAGCAATAATATTTGAAGCAATTCTTCTTACTTCAGCATTTCCTAATTTTGTCTTTGTCTGCCCTTCATATTGAGGATCTGGATGATTAACAGAAATGATAGCTGTTAAACCTTCTCGACAATCTTCTCCACTTAAAGCATCATCTTTTTCTTTCAAGAAATTTTTATTTCTTGCATAATTATTAATAACCCTTGTAAGTGCTAAACGGAACCCTTCTTCATGAGTTCCTCCTTCATGAGTATTAATATTATTACAAAATGAATAAATATTGGCTTGATAACCATCATTATATTGCATAGCAACTTCAATCTTTATATCATTTTGTTTATCTTCTACATAGATAATTTCATCATGTATCGGTGTTTTATTTTTATTAATATAAGCAACATATTCCTTTATTCCACCTTCATACATATAATCATGTTCTCTATCTTGTCCATCACGATTATCAATCAAACTGATACGAAGTCCTTTATTTAAAAATGCAAGTTCTCTAATTCTTTGTCTTAAAACTTCATAATCATAAGTTGTTGTTTCTTCAAAAATAGTTCCATCAGCTTTAAAAGAAACCTTTGTTCCTTGCTTATCAGTAGGTCCAATTTCTTTCAACTCGGCAACAGGTGTCCCACCATTTTCAAATCTTTGATAAAATTCTTTACCATCTCTATAAACATTAACTTCTAACCAGCTAGAAAGAGCATTAACAACAGAAGCCCCTACTCCATGTAACCCACCAGATACTTTGTAGCCTCCGCCACCAAATTTACCTCCAGCGTGTAAAACAGTAAAAATTGTTTCAACTGTAGATTTTCCAGTCTTGGCGTGTGTACCAGTTGGCATTCCACGACCATCATCTATAACTTCTACAACATCATCATCTTTTAAAATAACTTTAATATGTGATGCATAACCCGCTAAAGCTTCATCTATCGAATTATCAACAATTTCCCAAACCAAATGATGTAATCCTCGAGAAGATGTTGTTCCAATATACATACCCGGTCTTTTTCTAACAGCTTCTAAACCTTCCAATACCTGTATATCAGATTCATCATAACTATGTGTGACTTTTTCTTCTGCCATTATATATCCTCCTTACCATCTTTTATATATATCTTCTTTGCCTGCTTGATAATATGATGTTCAATACCATCAATCGACGTTGTCGTAATAAATGTTTGAATACGATTATTTAAAATATCTAATAACTTTGTTTTTCTTGTATCATCTAATTCACTTAAAACATCATCCAATAATAAAATTGGATATTCACCAATTTCTTCTTTAATCAATTCAATAAGTGCTATTTTAATACTTAAAACAATTGTTCTTTGTTGACCTTGCGAAGCATATTGATGAGCATTTTTATCATTAATTAATATCTTCATATCTTCTTTATGTATACCATAATAAGTACTTTGATACCTTTTATCTCTATCAAAGCCTTTTTTATAAATATTTAAAATACTTTCAATATCTCTCACTTTAATAAAACAATCATAATTAATATCAATAAATTCATCTTTAGATACAATCTTTAAATAAACCTTTTTAACTTTTATAGATAATTTGTTTATAAAATCATCTCTTTTTTCCATTAATTTTAATTGAATAGGTGCTAATTGTTCATCAATCGTTTCTAAATATTCATCATATTTTCCATTTTTCTTATATAAAATCTTTAAATACTCATTTCTTTCTTTTAATAATTTATTATATTTCGTTAAATAGAAAACATAAATAGGTGAAATCTTTGATAACTCTAAATCTATAAATTTTCTTCTCGTACTCGGTGATCCTTTAACTAAAGACAAATCATCAGGCACAAAGACAACAGTATTCAAATATCCTACATAATCAGATATTTTCAATATATCCATACCATCAGCTTTTGCCTTTTTTACATTTTTAGATAAAAAAACTTCTAAAGAATGTATTCTTTCATTAGAATATATTTCGCCTTTAACCCTAGCAAATTCACTATCAAAATTAATCATTTGATCATTGATATGTGTTCTAAAAGATTTGCCTACAGATAAAAGATATATAGCTTCGATAAGATTTGTTTTACCCTGAGCGTTATCACCTATGAGAATATTAACACCTTTATCAAATTCAATAAAAAAATGATTATAATTTCTAAATCCAAAGACATCTATATTATTGATTTGCATTAATCACATAAATATCCTTATCATATTGAACTTGATCACCATGACGAAGTTTCTTTCCTCTCCTTACTTCCACTTCACCATTGACTTTAACAAGTCCATCTTTAATAATCATTTTCGCATCAATCCCACTAGAAACAACTCCTGCAAATTTAAGAAATTGACCTAATGTTATATATTCATCTCTAATTGTTATACTTTTCATGATAACCCTTCTTTTCTATATAAAATAATACTTCATCATTATAGCACAAAATAATGAAAAATTCAAAAA
>Ga0129309_1001004_pt1 | contig 16937 bp, 13 predicted proteins | sample L1105metagenome_FD_94439 | JGI IMG/M metagenome (GOLD analysis project Ga0129309, IMG submission 94439) | Ring-tailed lemur group fecal microbial communities from Wisconsin, USA - L1105 metagenome | ecosystem: Host-associated > Mammals > Digestive system > Large intestine > Fecal | place: USA...
ATGCTATTTCTTATTATGTCTATTATCTAAATAGGTCAGGGCCGCAAAAACTACCAATAGTAAAGTCAGGACTTCCATTGTGTTCATGGGCATCACCCTCTTTCTAAATACTAGAGGGCGAGATCGAAATGCATCCGTCTTTCTGATTTAATTATACCCGTTCAGTATAGCACAGTGCATTTTATCAGGCAATAAGATATGGGTTTAAAGATATATCTAATGTTCCACCTTATTATTCAGGAAAGTATGAATTTATGGGGATAAAGGAAGATGACAAAAAGAAAAAAGTGTAACAAAATATAAGGTGGAAGCAGGTAAAACAGCGGCTTATACGTGACAATGAAGTCGGATATTGTATTTTGCAATGAAGACTGCTAAAATGAAACAAACAAATAACTCGGGATTTGAAAGGACAAACATAATTGGGACAAGGAAGAATTATTGTAATTACTGGAGCGCCAGGGACAGGGAAAACTACAACATCAAAGATTGTTGCAGAAGAATCCTGTATGGAAAAATCTGTACATATGCACACAGATGATTTTTATCATTATCTTAGTAAAGGAGCAATACCACCTCATTTACCAGAATCAAATGAACAAAACTTGATTGTAATTGAAGCATTTTTAGAAGCTGCAAAGCGTTATGTCCGTGGCGGATATGATGTGATTGTGGATGGTATTATTGGTCCATGGTTTTTAGAACCTTGGATAAACATTGTTAAAGAAGGTTATGAGATACATTACATTGTTTTAAGGGCAAATAAAGAAGAAACAATGAAACGTTCGGTTTGCCGTTCAAAATTAGATATGGAAACAAATATTCAACTGGTAAAAGTAATGTGGGAACAATTCTGCAATCTTGGAGTGTACGAGAGAAATGTTATAGATACTACAAATGATACTGTTTATGACACTGTTTCCAAAATCAAGGAGAAAGTTTCAAAAAAAACAGCATTGCTTCATTTGTAAGTGCCTAACAGTAAGGATTAGATAGTTTTTCGTTTCAAAAACAGAAAAAAGTGGGGGAGGATACAAAAAGACGGGTAAGAGCTTTTGAAATAGCAAATCATTTCTTTTAAAAAGAGATTGAAAATAGTTAGTTAAATTCCGGTTTATAGTGCCTGTCCTTATGTATCTGGAATTTGATTTTGAACCATATCATAGATAGACGACTCTGCATCATAAATCGGTCCGCATCAGCTAAAATTTTTGTGGAGTGGCATCGCCCGACGAAATTGCGATTCTTTTGCGTCAATATTGCGACTGGTCTGATATTGACATATGATTTTAAAATTTATACAATGGTAAAGTAAAGTTTTGTGCATGCACGGACATGCATGGAGAGCCGCAGAGCATTACAGGGAAAGGCAGCCATTTTGCGTGGTTGTCTTTTTTTATGCAGAATTTTAGGAAAGGAGGCGGTTGGTTGGCAGGAGAAGTCAAAAAGGGAAAATCGAAGACACAGCGTATTTGCCCGGGGAACCAGAGATTTGTACTGGTTCCCCGGTTTGCTTTTGTAAGCTTCTTAACAGTAACACTGTTTGCACTGTCGGGCATGCCGGTCTTTGCGTCTGATATTTTCGGGACTGCAAAAAATGCCATGCAGACGGTTTATACGGATGTGGCCGGGATTGCGACGGTGGCGGCTGTTGTGTGTGCTGCAGTATGCCTGTTCCTGATGAACTTTTCAAAATCAGGCAGGACAGTGGATGAATCGCGGGCATGGCTGAAGCGGATCGTGGTCTGTTGGGCTGCGCTTATGACACTGGGCGCAATCGTGACTTATCTGGAAAAGATCATTCCGAAGAGCATGTTCACAGGCTGATGACTTAAGGAAGATATTTTTAGCCGGTGCTCTCCCGGCTTTGGAAAGGAGGGTATCCTTTACGGGTATGAGTAACACATGGGCTGGTTGTTAGAATTATTGCTGGATGGAATCAGGGAAATTTGCTCCCAGTTCATTGTAGATATGATGGAACTGGTGACAGAAATGTTTACAGAACTGCTGTCGTGTAACCTGTCGCTGTTTGAGGAACTGTTTTCGGTGGTCGGCGCCCTTTACAAAAATGTGATCGTACCGATGGGGATTGCCATACTGCTGTTGATACTGGTATGGCAGTTGTTCAAATCCATGTTTGGAAAGAGTGTGAACGGGGAGGAGCCGATCGAACTGATCATCCGGTCCGCAATCGCACTCTTTTTTGTGGTGGCAGCAAAACCGGTTGTAAATTACATCCTGAAATTTGCCGGGACGCCTTATCAATGGGTTGTAGGAACGGAAATCAAGGTGGAGAGTTTTTCCGGATTCGTTTCTGCGCTGGAGGGTGTGACGGAAACTCTGGGAGTCGGGAAACTTAGTATCTCCCTGCTCATGCTTATCATGCAGTTTGTGGTGGCATGGAACTATTTCAAAATGCTGTTTGTGATAGCGGAGAGGTATGTATTACTGGGTGTATTCTCCTATACAGCACCCCTTGCATTTTCTACGGGAGGTTCTAAATCCACGAATAATATCCTTGCGTCATGGTCGAAGATGTTCGGTGGGCAGGTTGTCCTGATCATCCTGAACGCATGGTGTATGAAAATGTTTCTCTCCGGTTATGGAAACATGATGGCAAGCAGCTATGGCTTCACGAAGTTCTTTGTAGCCACGCTCTGTCTTGTGGGATTCTGTAAGATCACATTCAAGCTGGATTCGTACATGGCATCGCTGGGCGTGAATCTTGGCCGTCCGTCTGCAGGGATGGGGGCAATGGGCCTTATCATGGCTGCAAGCAGGATTTTCTCACAGATCGGAAGGGGAAGCGCGGGTACCGGAAGCAGTGCGCCTTCAGCAGGGCCGGATACTTCCAGTGCATCAGCAGGAAGCAGCATGACAGAAGGATTTGCGGGGCCGATCCCCATGATGGCAGAAGATACTCCCGGACCTTCTATGGATATGCCGCCGGAGAATGGATTTGATGAAAATGCGGACACTTCCGCAGAGGGAAAGAAAAGCGGTGATTTTACTTATCCTTCAGACAATCCGCCTGGCAGTGGCAGTGTATTGGAGGAACTGGGAGCCGTGTCAGCAGAGGAATCAGGCGCAGCAGGAATGGAGCCGGGAATCAATATGGGTTCCGGGGTATCCATCGGAGAAACCAGGGAGACAAGGGCAGAAGGAAACGCTTCTGAAAATCAGGCGGGCATTGGTAAGGATGCCGCATCGGATATGGGCGACTCGGAAGATGGTTCGGAAATGGATCTGCAAGTGGCAGGTATTCCGGAATATGACGCTACGGGAACCGGAGAAAGGCCGGAAATGGGAGATGGCATAGGAACGGACGAGGCCGCATCCTCTGCGGGCATATCATTGGAAAACGGGTATGGAAACGACAATGCGGGCATTATCAGCGAAGTTGGCGACTATCCGGTGGAGGAAGAGGATTTCGATGGTACAGGCGAGAGCCTCATGGAATTGGATGGAAATACCATTGACAGTATGGGGAGTCCTTCCGGTTCGGACGGTGTTTCTTATGGAAATGCCGGGGACGCTTTTGGAAATGCAGGCATAGCGAGCAGGGGAAGCGCACGCACCAGAGGCGGAATGGCTTCCGGTGCAGCAGGAACCATGCAGGAAATGAATCCGACAGGGAGCCCGGAAGGCATTCTGGGCGAAGTGGGAACCGATTTCCACTCCGGGAGCATTGAGCCATATGGGGATTCAAAAACATCAGACATGGGAGATATGGAACTTACAGGCGCAGAAACAGCCGGAAACGGCGACTCACAGATAGATATGGAACTGGGAGAAAACAGCGGTATCCTGTCCGGTATGGACTTCAATGGTGATACTGGAACACATTCTGGTATGGATTTCAGTGGTAATGCTGGCGCGCGTTCCGATATGGATTTTGGCGGTGATATAGGCGTACATTCCGGCATGGAATTCGGGGAAAATGGACATGCAGATTCTGATATAGATCAGGATGAAAGCAGCCGCGGGCTTTCCAGTATGAATGGCGTCTCTGGAGGCACTGCAGTATCAGAAACACCCTACATGCGTAGTGCATCTGACAGTGAGGGGAGAGCAGGAAAAACGACAGCAGGACAGACAGAAGCTGGAAGCAGCCTGGACGAGATAAGCGCAGGAGACTCTGGAATGGCAAATGGCATGTATGAGGGGCTTTCCATGCCAAAGGATACAACAGTACAGAAGAATCCGGCAGGCAGAGAATCCGGACAGGAAAATGCACAGGATGCTTCGGCATATCCTGGAGAACCAATGGCAGAAATGGGTGGACATATGAGCCAGTTGGGTACTGGACAGACGATTCCTTCCGGGAACCAGAAAGGGCATGGCCGCAGGAAGCCGGCACGGGAGTTCCGTGAAGTTCCAAAGACCAGAGAGGAACTGAGGCGCATGCAGCAAAGCAGTAGAGAACAGAAGCCGGCAGAGGGATCACCGTTTGACTGAAGGGGGTGAGAAAGATGCAGGGTGACGAAAGGAATCCATCTACTCTCGATGCCGGTGCAGATGCAGCCGCCCATGCAGCGCAGGCGGCTTATGCGGTCAGCGCTGCAGCGAAAGGAGGGACGGCAGCCGCCGGGGCAGCGAAAGGAACAGCGCTTGCAGGCCCTCTTGGGGCAGTTGTGGGGGCGCTCGTTTCCAGTAAGACCTTCTGGAAGGTGGTTGCAGGTATTTTCCTGTTCCTTTTCCTGTGGATGTTTATTATTGCAAACCTGATCGGTATTATCCTTACCTATCTAGGGTTCGCAAATGCGGATTCTTTTGCGGATGAGGCCCAGTCTGCCCAGCTATCCAACCTTCGGACGCGGGTGGAGGAAGTTTTCGGAAATGAGGAATACGCAAAAAATATCCTTGCGGTCATTGAGGCGGAACGGGATGCAAACCTGGATGAAATCAGGAAAGACCAGGCAAAGCATTATAAAGAGCATGAGCTTGTCGTGGTGGATGAGTACGAGACAAAGCTGAAACGGAACATCAGCGCTTACCTGGCAGTCATGATGGCGGAGAACTGTGACAGTGGGACGATGTATTCTTTTTTAGGGTACACAAACAGCTTGGGGTTAGATATGTCCACGGATCTTTCCAGCCCTTATGATGCTTACTTTCATGAAGCGGCCAGAACCTATAATGTACCGGCAGCGCTTCTGATCGCTATGGCAAAGGTGGAATCGGAATTTAACCCCAACGCGGTTTCTGGAGCCGGTGCTATTGGAATCATGCAGCTCATGCCGGCAACGGCGGCAGGACTCGGGGTATCTGACCCGTATGATCCCCGGCTGAACATCATGGGAGGGGCAAAATATATCGCACAGAACATCGAGCAGTTTAAAAACCATGCAAATGGTCTGGAGCTTGCAATCGCGGCTTACAATGCCGGTCCGAATGCAGTGATAAAGTACGGTTACCAGATTCCGCCTTATGCAGAGACACAGGCGTATGTAAAAAAAGTGCTGGGCTATGTGCAGATTCAGGAGCGAAGGACAAGCAACACAGAGGAAAACGGTGAGGCGCAGCCAGATGAAGGACTGCAAAAAGCATATGAGGTCTTAAAGGAAACGGTAGAAAAAAACGTAGAGCGCTTTTTCTCATGGTCTGTTACCGATGAACGGGAGACGGAATCCACGCAGACGGTATACTGCCGCCAGACAGAAGAGGGACGGCAGGAGGTTGAGAAAGCGGTTTATGAGCAGCTACTTTTGGAAGGCGGGAATGTATGGGAAGAAAGCAGGACCATACAGGCAAAGCGGGTAGAATATACCCTTGCCCTGATGCTGAACGCACAGCTTACAAACGGCGGGAGCGGTTACCAATACAAATTTGTGACAAATGAAAGCGTTTTCAACCTGGTACTCAAGCTGCTGAAGCTCATGCAGGACGGGATAGACGCTGTGAAAAACGGCTTGTTCAGCCTGTTCCACTGGACGGATTTTATCACCGGAGGAACAGGAGCGGAGGACTCTTATCTCGGCAATATCGACGCAACCGGAGACATTATTACATATGATACGGTGGCAAACTGCCAGAAACGGGTGGTGTATTACAACCAGGGAGAGGAACCGTGGAGGGGCATGGGTTATGGAACCAGCACCATCGGTTTTGCTGGCTGCGGTCCTACTTCCCTTGCGATTGTGATCTCCACGCTGACCGGGCAGACAGTAAACCCACAGATGACATGTGCTTACTCTATTGCAAATGGGGAATATGTAAGTGGCGTTGGAACCGCCCATTCCTTCCCGACAAATGCGGCACATCATTGGGGCCTTACCTGTGAACGCGTGGGGAAAGACAGGATGGGCTATGTGGTGCAGTCGCTGAAAGAAGGGAAGATGGTGGTGGAGATCTGCGAGGCATATACCATAACCGGCAGCGGCAGCGGGCATTTTATTGTACTGACCGGAGTAACGCGGGATGGATACATCACCATAGCAGACTGCGCAAGCAGGGAGAGGACTGCCAAAGTATACAGTCTGGAGACGATTACATCCTATGGGCGCGATCTGAGTGAAGGTGCGTTCTGGATCATAGGAAAATAGCAGGAGGGAAAAGAGATGCTGTTAAAAAAAGGATTTGCACTGGGCTTGTGCATATTGGCAGGTGTTCTGGTTACTGTCCCGGTCTGTGCCGAAAGCGGGGCTGAGAAACTTCCCGTGATTGCCAGATGGCAGGAGGGGCACGGCTACCAGGAGGACGGGACGCAGATTGCCGGGGAATGGGCGTATGATTCCGTAAATCCGGCAGGAAAGTATGTCCTGTTCGGGGAAGACGGAGCAGTAGTAAGGAAATCGGAAAGCATGGAAGCGTCTGGGATCATGGAAGATTATACCGGTACGGAACTCGTTCCGGCAGTTCTGGCGTTAAGAGCAGAAACATTCGAAGGATTCCACGGGACGGTTCAGGTTCTTTTAGAAGAGAAAAGCGGGCTGCAGAAAGAAGTGGAGCTAAATGACAAAAATTTCTTTTCCCTGAATATCTGCCTGAACAGCGGGGATTATGCCATACGCACGGCAGAAGCGAAGGATACGGAAAAGTCGTATGTGACAGAGTTTTCCTCTGATACGGTACACCTTCTTGAGAAGAGCACGCGTGTCATGAAAATCCGCGTGGCAGAAACGAAGCTGGAGTCGGCAGGGGAAAGCAGAAATACGGAAGATATGAGGCAAAGGACAAAACCACAAACAAGAGAGCAGGAGGATAAGACAGAAAGAAAGGAGGATGGGCTTATGCAGGATATGGGTGCGAAAAGAGTGATGGCATTATTTGGCGGCATTGGTGCCGCCTGCCTGGCAGGAGTTTTATTGCTGCGCAGGAAACGGAAAAAATACAACTGAGGTTAACGTTGTGGGAGGTATGACATGTCACAGAAGGAACGGGTAGATGTCTACACCATACCACCTAATTTTGCAAAGGAAGGGACGATCCTATCCGGGAGAGTGGAGGCCAGGAATGCCATAGAGGCGGCAGTCCTGGTCCTTTTGCTGTTCCAGATCCTGATGGCGCTCGATCTGAACGTGAAAGGGAAAATCTATGCCGGGATCATAGTAATCCTCCCGGTAGCCATCTTTGCAGTGATTGGGGTGCAGGGGGAAAGTCTGACATCATTTATTTTCCAGTTTTTCTGCTTTCTTACGAGGCGCAGGGTGCTTACGGTGCCGGACGGGCAGTACCGGCTTCGGCGTAACAGGCGGCTGAGGAAGCAGCAGAAAAAGCAGCAGCGGAGGGAAAAGAAAAAAGAAAAGCAGGAAGGAGGTGGAAAGCATAGGAAGCGACGAGGTAAAGGAGCTAAAACAGAAGCTCAAAGACGCGAAGCGCGCCGAGAGGAGAGAGCTGAAAGATTCGAGAAAGCAGCATCAGGAAGAGCGGAGACAGTACAGCGAGCGCATGAAGAAGGAAGAGCAGAAACGCCGTGAGGATGAAAAAAGGGAATACAAAAAGATTCGTGAGCAGGAAGCTGAAGAACGGGCACTGAAAAAGGAACTTTTTCAGATTCCGGCAGCACAGGAGCAGCAGAGGACTGTTTCAAAGGGGCAGGAAAAAGAAGAACGGCCACGGAAAAAAAGAAAGGAACCGGCGCAGGATTTCCTTCCGCTTACGTGGGCAGCTTCCTATCTGCCGGTGAAGCAGGTAAAAAACGGGATCATCCTTACCTCGGATAACCGTTATGTCAAGCTGGTGGAGATACTGCCGATCAATTTCCTTTTGCGCTCCCCGGCTGAGCAGCGGAACATCATCTTCTCGTTTATGTCCTATTTAAAGATCGCCCCGGTGAACATGCAGTTCAAGGTGGTGTCTAAAAAAGCGGATATCCAGGAATACATTGAGAAGATCAGGGAGGAAGCGGAGAAAGAAACGGATGAGCGCTGCCGCATCCTTCAGGAGGATTATGCGCGCCTGATCCGGACACTTGGTACGAAAGAGGCGATCACAAGGCGCTTTTTCCTGATCTTTGAGTACCAGTCCTACAATGGGAATAAGAATCCGGAGGAAAAAGACGTGTTCCTGTACATGAAATCCGCTGTCCAGACTGCAAAGAAATATCTTGCACTGTGCGGAAACGTGGTACTGGAGCATGAAAATGAGACAAGGTTTATCGTAGATACGTTCTACCAGATTTTAAACCGCCAGACCAGTCTGAGGGAGACGCTGGATGAACGGATACAGAAAGTCCGCGACTACTATCTGGAGGAAAACGGGAAGGAGAGTATCCGGCAGATTCCGGTGACGGAACTGTTTGCGCCGGAAACAATCGAATTTAAGAACTGGAATTATGTGGTGATCGACGGGATCTACCACACCTATCTGTTCATTCCGTCGCAGAAATACCGGACGAGGGTTCCGGCCGGATGGCTTTCCCTGCTTATTAACGCAGGGGAGGGCATTGATGTGGATGTTTTCTTTTTTAAGCAGGATAAGACAAAGAGCATGGAGCGCATTGGAAGGAGGATCCGGCTGAACCGCTCCAAAATAAAGGACACGTATGATACAAACAGCGATTTCGATAACTTAAGCGAGTCGATCCATGCAGGCTATTACCTGAAACGCGGGCTTGGCGGCAGCGAGGAGTTTTATTACATGAGCACCCTGATCACCATTACCGGGTACAGTGCAAAGGAAGTGGAATGGCGTGCAAAGGAAATGACAAAGCTTTTAAACTCACAGGATATCGGCACTACAACCTGTATTTTCCGGGAAGAACAGGCTTTCCTTTCGTCACTTCCGCTTTTAAGCCTGGATAAAAAGATTTACGCAAGGGCAAAGCGGAATGTGCTGACCTCGGGGGTGGCAGCATGCTACCCGTTCGCATCGTATGAGATGTCCGATAAGGACGGAATCATGATGGGAGTGAACAAGGCAAACAGCTCCCTTGTGATCGTGGATATCTTTAACACGCAGATTTATAAAAATGCGAATATCGCGATACTGGGGACATCCGGGGCAGGAAAAACTTTTACGATGCAGCTCATGGCGCTGCGCATGAGGCGGAAAAACATCCAGGTGTTTATCATAGCCCCGGATAAGGGGCATGAGTTCGCAAGAGCCTGTACGAACATCGGCGGGGAATTCATCCAGATATCCCCGGCTTCCCATAACTGTATCAATGTCATGGAGATCCGGCCGACCGATACGGCGACCAGTGATATCCTGGACGGATATATGGCTGAACGGTCCGAACTGGCAATGAAGATACAGAGCCTGCATATTTTTTTCAGCCTTCTGATACCAGATATGACCCATGAGGAAAAGCAGCTTCTGGATGAAGCGCTGGTGATCACCTATCAGGAAAAAGGGATCACCCATGACAACCAGAGCCTCGAAGATCCGCGCAACCCGGGGCAATACCGCAGGATGCCGATTCTTGGTGACCTGTATGGGGTGCTGCAAAGGAAAGCGGAATGCAGGAGGATCGCCAATATCTTAAACCGTCTTGTAAATGGCTCGGCATCCAGCTTTAACCAGCAGACAAACGTGGATCTGGATAACAAATATGTGGTTCTGGATATCTCGGAGCTTTCCGGGGATCTGCTGCTTGGCATGTTCGTGGCGATTGATTTTGTATGGACGAAGGCAAAGGAAGACCGGACGGTGGAAAAGGCGATTTTTGTGGATGAGGCCTGGAAGCTCCTGGCATCCAATGAGCTTGCAGGGGAATACCTTCTGGAGATTTTCAAGGTCATCCGTGCGTATGGCGGCGCCGCTGTCTGTGCCACGCAGGATCTTGCAGACTTCTTTGCACTGAAAGGCGGAAAGCTTGGCCGCGGTATTTTGAATAACTCAAAGACAAAAATTATTCTGAACATGGAAAACGCAGAGGCGGAACATATCCGGGAAGAGCTGGACTTGTCGGAGGCGGAAATGAATTCCATCATCCATTTTGAACGCGGGAACGGGCTGATCTCCACCAATAACAACAACCTGGTCGTGGAATTTAAGGCAAGCCAGTTGGAGAAGGATCTGATTACCACAGACAGGAGGGATCTGCAGGAATTAAAGAGCAGGATCCAGAAATACGGAGCGGATGCGTATGGGAGAAGGGGGTGAAAAGACGGATGAAATGATAATGACAGACAAAAGACGCATTGTGTGCGTCAGGGAATACGTCCGTTATGACGTATAAAGGACGCATTAGCGAGAAAGGGAGGCTGATTTTTCTGTTATGCGTCATAGAAAGCGCAATAAAAGCGCATAAAGGGTGTCATTTATGACAAGTAAAATAGAAAAGCGGAAAGGATGCAAAAACTAATGGAAAATAAACAAAAAGCCGTAGAACGTGAGGTAAAGGAACTGATCCAGAGGTACAATGCACTTTATAAAAGCCAGATTTATGAATTCTTTGCAAAGGACGGAAGGGAACAGTTCGTGGGAAAGGCATTAAAAGCACTGGAAAAGGGGCGGGATATCTATATCAACCAGGAGACCAGGCTGATCGCGGTCAATGAGGAATCCTACGGGGCAAGGGATTACGGCACGCTGCAGTGCGTCTGGGCGCTGCTGGGGATCATGGATCAGAAAAAGGTGGAGCAGCATTTCCTGGCTTCCCGTGAGGAATATCCCATCCGCATTGTATTTGTCGGGGACGGGGAGATCTATGATATCCTGTATGTTTCGGAAGCAGATGTGGGGATCACCAACCATCTGTTCCGGAGAAAAGGGATTGACGGATGCGGCCATATCGTTGTGGTGGAGGATCCGGAGAGTATCCCGGATATCCAGATTCCGGATGCAGTAGGTTTTTGCACGGTGGGAGAGGATGGTAAAGTCGAGTATTACCGCAAGGATGAGTGAAAACGAGGCTCTTGGCAAGCTGAAAACCCAGTTGGACGATGCACAGAAAACAGCGGGGCGGGTGGAGCAGCATCTGGCAGAGGCAAGGAGCATCCTGCTTGCATACACAAGAAAAAACTCCAATCTGCAATATACAAATTTCTGCGATATGGTGATGGAATCCTCGAAACATGCGGAAAAGCTGACGGAGAAGCTAAGGAGGCTCACACTGGAGGTAACACTGGACGCACAGCGGTATGAGGATTATAAATCAGATCTTGTGCTGATACACGGGATCCGGCTTGCTTATGCGGAAGGAATTTTGAGGGTTTCTTTGCCGGTCCTTGTGCCACACAGGAAGGAAAGCTATACGGATTACCTGTATAAGCCGCTCCATACCGCGTGCCAGCACTGGTGCATCAAGCAGATGGAAGAAAAAGGGGAGATACCTGAATATACAAAGTGCATGGTATGTTTTCTGCATATTTACGATGAAACGCTGCCCCTTGGGAGAGTGCGGGATCATGACAACTACGAAGAGAAGCATGTACTGGATGTACTGTCGAATTTCTTCCTGAAATCAGACGGCGGTCTCTATGTGGATACCTGCCATATGACAAGGCTTGGGAAAGGGGATGCAACCATACTTTTTGTGATGGATGCCGGCTGTTTCCCGGACTGGGCTGCCCGTTACTGGAGGGATCGTGCTATCGAAAATGAAGGGGCTTTCCCTGGCTGAAAATCCGATAGTGCGGATTCCTTTATAAATGGCGGAAATATGGTTTTTTGGGTGCTGCCGGAGGTTCCGGTTTTACCCAGGTATCCAACGTATAGGGTACAATTTTGTGATTTCAACGAAAGGGGGGGAAGAATCCTGTGAAAAAGCAGGACAGGCTGCTGCTGATGATCGCAATATGCGGGGAATTGCCGGCTGCCCTTACCGGGCAGGTGGTTGGTTCAGACTCTTACGCAGCGGCCCTTATTACCAGGCTAAAACAGGAGGGGTATATTTCCGTAAGGAGTAAAGACGGGCGCAGGGGGTATGTGCTGCGGGCGAAAGGCAGGCGCCATGTGCTTTGTGCCTGCGGGGAAGACGCCGGATATTTTCTCCGTGGCGCTACTGCGACAGGGCATGTGAAAAGTGAGGCGGACAAGAGGATACGGCTGCATAGGATGGGCGAGGTTTGGGTTTTCTTATGGAAAGCGGGAGTTTGCATCTTTCAGAGCCAGAAGCCAAAGTGGGCGGAGGTATCGGAAGGAAACGGAGTGGAAGCAGCGGCATATTACGGGAGTCTGGAGTTTAAAGGAGATTCTGAGGCAATCAAAGGATCCAGGGCCTGCGGTATGCTGCTGTCCGGGAATGCTGCCTATGTGGTGTATAATACGATGGCGCAGAGGATGAAGTGGGCCAAAAAGATGGAGCGCTCCATGCGTATATGGGCGGAGAGGCTGTGCTTAAAGAATGGCAGCTTTTTCGCGGCAGATGCGCTTATTCTGGGGGAAAGTCCGTTATTTCTCGGGGAGCTTCTGGAGAGTGATGGGGGAATACGGAAAAACCTGTTCCAGGTGGACGATATTTATGAGCATTATTATTATGTGCCCATGCAGGAGGAAGCTGCTGTCCAGATATGGCTGCTTACGGATCAGGAAAAGCGTACCAGGTTCTATCAGTTCCTTAGCGGGATTCTGTACCGGAGACGGGAGAAGGAATACGCCATCTGTGACGGGTATGACGAATATGGGAACCCGGTATATTTCTGCCATGAGCTGGAACTGCGGCACCTTTTGCGCGTAAAGCAGGAGGCAGCCTGGCAGCAGGCGGGAACCGTGCTGTGCCTGGATTACCAGGAGGAGGCACTGAGGGGATATTTTGGGGAGAAGGTGAAAATACAGGCGGTCATAACAGAGAGGCTGGAAGCGTATTTGCAGCAGGGCGGATAGATAGGACGCCCAAAATGAACTGCGGGAGGGAACCGATGGTATGAAAAATGCTTTTGAAACCGGATGCCCGGCAGTAGACCGGATGAGCCGTCTGCAGATCACAGGGAATGTCATTCCCGTGTCATGGTTCCGGACCATCCGCAAAGAAACAGGGAAACCAAACTTAAATGCCATTATCATTTTGGCGGATATCGTGTACTGGTACCGCCCGGTGGAGGTGCGGGATGAGGTGACCGGACAGCTTATCGGACTTAGAAAGCGGTTTGCCGCAGACCTTCTGCAGCGGAACTACCAGCAGATGGCAGACCAGTTTGGCATCACGAAACGCGATACGACAAACGCAGTGGTGGAGCTGGAAAAGCTCGGGGTGATCCGGCGTGTGTTCCGGACTGTGGAGAGGGGAGGGCATCTGGTGCCAAACGTATTGTTTATAGAGCTGGATGTCGATGTCCTGGAAACCCTGACCTACCCTGAACAGACGGAAACGGAGGAGTATGGGGGAGTGCGCAGGGGGTGTCCCCGATTTGGGGGAGATGTATCACCGAAACCGGGGAGAGGTGTCACTGAAAATGGGGACACCCTCCCACCCAAAATGGGGAGACGTATCACTGAAATCGGGGAGACAAATACAGAGAATAACAACAGAGAATACAACAGAGATTACCACATCCTGTCCTTCGGGGAAGCAGAGGCGGTCGTCCGGGAGCAGATTGACTATGACATCCTGAGATTTGACCACCCGTATGATGAGCGGATTGATGAGATCGTGGGAATCATGGTGGATGTGATGGCATCGGCGGCACAGGTGATCCGGGTGAACAAAGAGAACAAGCCGGTAGCTGTGGTAAGGGCACAGTTTTCAAAAATCGGGAAAGAGCATGTGGAATATGTGCTTCACCGGATGGATGAAAACCAGACAAGGGCAAGGAATATAAGGGCAGTCCTTATCACTGCACTTTATAATTCAGTCAATACCATCAGCAGCTACTACGGGAACCTGTACCAGTACCATCAGTCACAGGGACAGACACAGGAAATATTGCATGGGGAGGAGGAGAGAAACGGCGAAGAGGTTTAAAGAATGGGTGTTACTCAAAAAACTATTGTTTGCGGCAGGAATGCTCCTGCTGGCATTTTACGTGGGGGGATTTTTAGCCACCCTGTTTTTACAGTCGGAGGTGCAGCTAAATCCCCTGCACTGCATCCGCAGCGGGCTTGCCACTACGGCGGGCCTGAAATGGTCTATAGCATCTGCTGTCCTGTTTGCGGTGGTGGGAACTATGATCGTTTTGCAGGGCAGAGGAAACGGGGAAATGGACGAACGGAACTTTGAGATATCCCCGGAGGGAACCTACGGGACCGCAGGTTTTATGAAAAAGCAGGAGCAGGAACAGATCCTGAAGACGGACAAGGATACGGAGACGGTAAAAGGCATCATCTTCGGCAAAGAACTTGACAGCGGGGATATTATCAGTTTGCCGGTGGATTCCCGGCTGAACCGGAATATCGCGGTATGCGGCTCCCAGGGTTCCATGAAATCCCGGGCGTTTGCAAGGGTGATGGCGCTGCAGTGCGTCCGGCGCGGGGAGAGCATGTATATCACGGATCCGAAATCCGAGCTGTATGAGGACCTGTGCGCATACCTGAAAAGCGAGGGGTACACGGTGAAGCAGTTAAATCTGATACAGCTTACGCATTCGGATGCGTGGAACTGTCTTGCGGAGATTGACGAAGGGGAGCTGATCGATGTGTTCTGTGACGTCGTGATCCGCAATACCACGGACAAATTCGACCACTTTTACGACAATGTGGAAATGGATCTTTTAAAAGCGCTCTGCCTGTATGTGTACGAGGAATATCCGGCGCAGCAGAAAACATTCCCGGAAGCTTATAAGCTTCTGCTGAATAAGAGCGTGGAAGCGCTGGACTCCATTTTTGAACGGCTGCCGGGGAACCATCCAGCAAAGGGGCCGTACCAGTTGTTTTCTAAAGCGGAAAAAGTGAAAGGGAACGCGGTGCTTGGACTTGGAACGCGGCTGCAGATCCTCCAGAATAAACTGGTGCAGCAGATCACCAGCCATACGGATATTGACCTGACGCTACCGGGGAGGGAAAAATGTGCTTACTTTTGCATCACTTCCGACCAGGACTCCACGTATGATATGCTGGCAACACTGTTTACTTCTTTTTTGAGTATCAAACTGGTACGGTTCGCAGACCGGACGGAAGCACGGAAGCTCCCGATCCCGATGAATTTCATCCTGGATGAATTTCCAAACATCGGCGTCGTTCCGGACTTTAAAAAGAAGCTGGCAACGGCGAGGTCCAGGGCGATCGGCATGAGCATCCTTTACCAGAATATCCCGCAGCTTCAGAACCGCTATCCCGATAACCAGTGGGAAGAGATTCTTGGCGGGTGTGATTTCTCCATTTTCTTAGGATGCAACGATATGACAACCGCATCCTATTTCAGCGACCGTACCGGGGAGATCACGGTGGCTGTTTCTTCCATAAGGAAGAATTACTATACGATACGGGCAACGGACTATGTGCCGGAGTATACAGAGTCTTCCTCGGTTGGGAAGCGCCAGCTTCTCCTCCCGGATGAAGTGCTGCGCTATCCTTTGGATCAGGGGCTGCTGATCATAAGGGGGCAGAAGGTGCTGCGATTTCGGAAAATGGACTATACGGAACATGCGGACGCGGCAAAACTTCGGATGGAAAAGGTGGAATCGCATATCCCGGACTGGTATCCGAAGTGGGAGCAGGAAAAAGCGCAGTTCTGTATGCGGGGAGAATCGGAAATGCCGGAAGATGAAAGATTCTACATGGAAGCAAGGGAAGGAAATCCGGAAGATGTTCTCCCGGTGGATGCCCCGGCACCGAAAAAAGAGAAAAAAGGCGGCAGAAAAAGCGGGAGGGTAGTCATGAAGGTTGAGGATCTGTTTTCACCAAAGGAAGGGAGGGAGTAAGGTTGTATATACCAACGGTTGAGATAAAGGAGAATTCCCTGGTGCGCTATGGGTTTAAACGCCTGTTGGAACGGGAATTTGACCTGTATCTTCATGAGGACGATGTGGAAAAGCTGGAGCTGGCAAAGAGCTGTATTGAGATCTATGAAAGTGAACAGGAATTCTTTGAGCACACCGGCTGGAAAAAGGACAATCCGGAGATTGCAGATTTTACCTATCTTATAGAAGAGCGGATCTGCCGCATGATTGATGGGAAGATCTGGTATTTTTCCGGGATCCGGTATGCGGATGGCCTGAAAAAACTGGCGCAACCAAATTGAGAATGAATTGCGACTGCATTGCGACGGGTGTGATATTGACATCCGATTCGGGCCATTATACAATGATATTCGTAAAAAGAAGGCACATGAAGGACAGCTTTTTATCGAAGCTGTTTTTTTGTGCCTTTTTCATTTCAAAAAGACTGGAGGGAAAACATGGACGAAACAAAGAAGACGTCTGCCGCACTGACGGCAGAAAAGGAAGTCCCGAGGGCAGCACTTGACGGGGTGCTGACGATAGATGTGGATTCCAAAGTGGAGAGCCTGGAAGAACAGGAGGATGCCAGATGGCACCAGCTTCTGAACGCGCACCGTACCAGAAAAATCCTGACCGGTGAGCTGGGCGGCGTGGAGAAACTGGAAAGCGGATGGGTCGTTGCGGTTACCCATTTTAACGGCTTCCGTATTATCATCCCGATGAATGAGATGATGA
>Ga0129309_1001006_pt1 | contig 16916 bp, 18 predicted proteins | sample L1105metagenome_FD_94439 | JGI IMG/M metagenome (GOLD analysis project Ga0129309, IMG submission 94439) | Ring-tailed lemur group fecal microbial communities from Wisconsin, USA - L1105 metagenome | ecosystem: Host-associated > Mammals > Digestive system > Large intestine > Fecal | place: USA...
ACTGCCATTCAAGTGCGCAACCTGGAAAAACAAGCCACCAAATAAAGACAACTATGGATATACTCATTATCGCCTCATTGATTATAGGAGCAGTAATCTTGTTCTTAGTGGAATTATTCGTAATTCCGGGCATCAGCGTTGCCGGTTTTCTGGCAGGAGGTTGCATCATCTTTGCCAACTACTATGCCTTTGCCTATATGGGTACCACGGCAGGTGTCATTACGCTTATCATATCTGCCCTGGCTTGTATCGGCTCGTTGGTATGGTTCATGCGCTCCAAGACACTCGACAAAATTGCATTGAAAAAAAACATCACCTCCAAAGTAGACCGTAGTGCCGAGGAAAAAGTCAAGGTAGGTGATATAGGCGTAACCACTACTCGCCTGGCTCTTATCGGCTATGCCGAAATCAACGGAGACATCGTGGAAGTAAAGTCATCAGACGGCTTCCTGAACGAAAAGACTCCGATTATCGTAGACCGTATTGCCGACGGAGTCCTCTTAGTGGAACGGCTCAAGCAGTGAAATTTCAGGAATCAACCTATTTATAACTAACAATTAATATTTAATCTCATGGATCCAAGCACAATGTATTTAACCGCCTTCCTCATTATAGGAGGCATTATCTTCCTGGTACTTTTCTTCCATTATGTACCGTTCTTCTTGTGGCTGTCTGCCAAAGTATCGGGAGTAAACATCTCGCTGGTACAACTTTTCCTGATGCGTATCCGTAATGTTCCTCCTTATATCATTGTGCCCGGCATGATTGAAGCTCATAAAGCAGGATTGCAAAACATCACGCGCGACGAACTGGAAGCGCACTACCTTGCCGGAGGTCACGTAGAGCGGGTGGTACACGCACTGGTATCCGCCTCTAAAGCCAATATCGAGCTGCCGTTCCAGATGGCAACCGCCATCGACCTTGCCGGCCGTGACGTGTTCGAAGCCGTACAGATGTCCGTTAACCCCAAAGTAATTGACACCCCTCCCGTGACAGCTGTTGCCAAAGACGGTATCCAGCTGATTGCCAAGGCCCGTGTAACGGTGCGCGCCAATATCCGCCAATTGGTGGGAGGTGCCGGAGAAGACACGATTCTGGCCCGTGTAGGCGAGGGTATTGTGTCTTCCATCGGTTCGTCAGAGAATCATAAGTCTGTATTAGAGAATCCGGATTCTATCTCCAAACTGGTATTGCGCAAGGGGTTGGATGCCGGAACAGCATTCGAAATTCTGTCCATTGACATTGCTGATATTGACATAGGTAAGAATATCGGTGCCGCCCTGCAGATAGACCAAGCCAATGCCGACAAGAACATTGCTCAAGCCAAGGCAGAGGAACGCCGCGCCATGGCCGTAGCCACAGAGCAGGAAATGAAGGCAAAAGCCCAGGAAGCCCGTGCCAAAGTTATCGAGGCAGAAGCGGAAGTACCCAAGGCCATGGCCGAAGCATTCCGCAACGGCAATCTGGGTATCATGGACTATTACCGGATGAAGAATATAGAAGCCGACACTTCCATGCGCGAAAACATTGCTAAACCGACGACGGGCAATACCAGCCAGCCGTTGAGTAAATAACCCGAAAAGTAACTGACGAAACGCCGGAACCGGTGAACAAGAATCGGTTCCCGGCGTTTCTATTTATAAACAAAAGATTAAAGCCTCAAGCATATGAAGAAATATTTCGCCTCTTCCGAACTGATCATCAATGAAGACGGTTCTGTATTTCATCTTCACGTAAAGCCCGAATGGCTGGCAGACAAAGTCATCTTGGTAGGCGACCCCGGACGGGTGGCACTGGTTGCCTCCCATTTCGAGAACAAGGAATGTGAAGTGGAAAGCCGCGAGTTCAAGACTATCACCGGTACTTACCAGGGGAAACGTATTACGGTGGTTTCCACCGGTATCGGATGTGACAACATCGATATCGTGATGAACGAACTGGATGCCCTGGCAAACATCGATTTCGAGACGCGCGAAGAAAAGCCCCGTCTGCGTAGCCTTGAGCTGGTACGTATCGGCACCTGCGGCGGCTTGCAACCCTACACTCCGGTAGGCACATTCGTATGTTCTGAAAAGTCCATTGGTTTCGATGGGCTGCTCAACTTCTATGCCGGACGCAACTCCGTGTGCGACCTGCCCATGGAGCGTGCCTTCCTCAACCATATGGGATGGTCCGGCAACATGTGTGCCCCTGCCCCCTACGTCATTGATGCAAGCACTGAACTGATAGACCGCATCGCACAAAACGACATGGTACGTGGCGTAACGATTGCCGCCGGGGGCTTCTTCGGACCTCAAGGACGCGAGTTACGCGTGCCGCTTGCCGACCCACATCAGAATGAGAAGATTGAAAAATTTGAATACAACGGCTACCGTATCACCAACTTCGAGATGGAAAGTTCTGCCCTGGCAGGCTTGAGCCGTCTGATGGGGCACAAGGCCATGACGGTATGCATGGTCATTGCCAACCGCCTGATAAAAGAAGCTAACACGGGATACAAGAATACGATAGATACTCTTATCAAAACAGTACTCGACCGTATCTAAGTATCCTTCAAGAAATGCTCCTCCCTTTCCTTCAGCCAATCCTAGGAGTAGGGTTTAGTAATGACTTCATCACATCCTGCCTGACGTGCCCGTTGCTGGTCTGTATAGTGTAGCAATGTCCTGCTATACCCACAATGGGCACAGAGGCGGATTAGGCTTTATAAGCATCTATCCATTATCGATTTGCACAAAGTTACGATAAAAGCCCATAAGTTGAATCACCATCTCTCTTTTTTGTAAAGAAACCATTATCTTTGCTGAATAAAAATAAGCCGGATAAAATGAACCAAGATACCATTTGTGCCATAGCCACCGCCCAAGGGGGAGCCATAGGATGCATCCGTGTCTCCGGACCGGATGCCATAGAGATAACATCCCGCATATTTACCCCTGCCCGGAAGGGGAAGAAGCTGAAGGATGCCAAGCCATACACACTTACCTTCGGTCATATCCATGAAGAAGAAAACATCATAGACGAAGTACTTGTAAGCTTATTCCGTGCCCCCCACTCGTACACGGGCGAGGATAGCACGGAAATCATGTGCCACGGTTCGAGCTATATTCTTCAGAAGGTGTTGCAATTGCTCATCGGCAATGGTTGCCGCCTGGCCGCTCCCGGTGAGTACACGCAACGGGCCTTCTTGGGCGGCAAAATGGACCTAAGCCAGGCCGAAGCCGTGGCCGACCTCATCGCCTCCACCTCTGCCGCCACTCACCGCCTCGCCATGAGCCAAATGCGCGGTGGGTTCAGTAAAGAGCTGGCCTCACTACGCGACCAATTGCTGCACTTCACATCACTCATAGAACTGGAGCTGGACTTCAGCGACCACGAAGAACTGGAATTTGCCGACCGCTCCGAGCTATGTCTCCTAGCAGACGGCATAGAGCAGGTAATTTCCCGTTTAGTACAATCCTTCAGTGTAGGCAATGCCATCAAGAACGGCGTGCCCGTAGCCATCATCGGCGAAACGAACGCTGGTAAATCCACCCTGTTGAATGCACTACTAAACGAGGAACGAGCCATTGTAAGCGACATACACGGGACAACCCGCGATGTGATAGAAGACACAGTCAATCTTGGTGGGATAACTTTCCGATTTATTGATACGGCAGGCATACGCGAAACGAACGACACCATCGAGAACCTAGGAATTGAGCGAACCTTCCAGAAATTGGAGCAGGCGGAAATCGTGCTCTGGATAGTTGATGCCACGAATGCCGTCTCACGGATACCACAACTAACTACCCAGATACTTCCCCGTTGCGAAGGGAAACGGCTCATTCTCGTATTCAACAAGACCGATTTGGTGCAAGATGCCTCAACCATCCCCAACTCCAGTTTCACCGTGGCCGCTACTAATGTGCAATGCATCTCCATCTCTGCCAAAGGACGTACCAACCTCGACAAGCTTCAGCAAATGCTAATCTCTGCCGCTAACCTGCCCACGGTTACCCAAAACGATGTCATTGTCACGAATATACGCCACTACGAGGCTTTGACCCATGCCTTGGAAGCCATCCACCGGGTCCAACAAGGATTAGCAGAAAATCTATCCGGAGATTTTGTTTCACAAGATATCCGCGAATGCATTTTCCATCTAAGCGATATTGCAGGGGAAGTTACGAACGATATGGTACTTGGGAATATTTTCGAACATTTTTGCATCGGTAAGTGATGGCTTGTAAGCAGCCATAAGCAACCATAGCCAATTAGAAGAAAGTCGCTGAATTTCAGCGACTTTTATTTTTATATGGTTTTCAGTCAAATCTGACTGGTTGCGGATTTCCAGCATTATTTTGTACCATAATTCTACCGCCGAACAATTAAGCGGACACTTCGCACTCATCATAGCGACATCTTGGACACGATGTGAGACGCTATGAGAATGAGCGGAACCGCTATAGAAGACACAGTGTGAGACGCTGTGAGAAATTGTGAGACGCATTGAGACAGAATAGGCGAAATTAAAGGTGACTAATATATGGAAATCCAAAGAAAATGCCAGTGGTGCGGCAAACCATTTATAGCACACACGATGGTAACACGCTATTGCAGTAAATCGTGCAATGAAAAAGCGTACAAAGAGAAGAAGCGGAAGCAGAGGTTACAGGAATACGAGGAACGGCAAAATGAGCAGCCCATACAGGAAGTCGGTATCGTAGGAAGCAAGCTGTATCTCTCCCCTGCTGAAACCGCAACCCTTTTAGGTATTAGCCGTGCGACCATCTATCGGCACATGGCTTCCGGTATCATTCGGGCGTTGCAACTTCGCGGACGTACCATTATCCGCAAGTCGGACATTGAAAAAATGTTTGATGATGCACCCGGTTATAAGAAACGGAGTTATGGAAGAAAACAGACCGTTCTTTATTACACTACCAATGAGATTCTGGAGAAGTTCCAAATTCAGAAGAAAACACTGTATCGTCGATGCAAGTTATATAACATCCCTAAGGTTGAAGAAGGCAATCATGTGTTCTACAACCGCACCCTTATAGACAAGTATTTTGCCGACCTTGCCGAAGAAATCAATCCGGACTGTTATTATACCCCGGAGCAGGTCATGGAAAAGTACGGTATGAGCCGTAATGCCGTTGTCACCTTTGCCCTGCGGCACAATATCCCCCGAATCAACCGCCACCACGAGGTGTATTATTCCCGTGCCCATATAGATGCCATCAAAGAAAAGCAGGATAAATTGAATCCCGACTATTATACCTATGCGGAAATCACCGAGAAATACGGGCTTTCCAAAATAAACATCAGCTACTATGTCAACAAATACGACATCAAACGGTTCAAGCAAGGAAGCCGGACAATGGTGCTACGTTCCGAGTTTGACAAAGTCTATATAGAGCATCGTGATGGAACATATACACCCAAGAAACGGGAAAAGAAAAGCGACCTGCCGAAAGAGACCTTTGTAATCCCTGAAGGTTATTACTCATCCGAGCAAATTGCGGCAACCTATCAGATGAACAGGAAAACCATTTGCAAGCTATGCCGTGAAAACGACATTCCTAAAATCAGTCATGGTGGATTCAACTACTATGAACAATTGGCAGTTGACCGTTTCTTCGCCAAATACAAGGCTGCAGACAATATAAAGGAATGGATTAGAGCGGAGCAAATGGAGGAAATCTATGGTATGAGCAAAGATGCCAGATGTTCATTTGTACATCGCCATAAAATCCCATCCCGAGTTGTTTATGGCAAAGTCCAATATTCAAAAGACCATATCGACATTATCAAAAGCGGAGGTTTCGACCGACGGGAAATGTATTACAGCGTAACCGAAGCAATGGAAAAATATAGCCTGCGCAGGGATGATGTCTACAATTATGCGAGGTATAACAAGATACGGAAGATGCATCACGGAAAGTCCATGTTCCTGTTGAAAGAGGATTTTGACAAGGTGATGGCTGAAAAATCCGGTATCTGAGAATTATTCCGCACAGACAAGAATCATTTTCAGCAATGGCAGTCATCAGCATTGTTTCATTGTATTGGTTTGCAACAAATTAATCACCAATTATAAAAACATATCATTATGCACGAATGTAAAACTGTAACATTGAGGACAAGACCTCTAAAGAAAAACATGTTGTCGTTCTATCTGGATTATTATCCCGGTTATCGCGACAAAGAAAGTATGAAGGTAATCCGTCATGAATCTTTGGGCATCTACATCTATGCCGAACCAAAGAATCAACGGGAACAGAACTTTAATGCCGTCATGTCGGAAAAAGCGGAAGCCATCCGATGCCGACGTTTTGAATCCATCGTAAATGAACGGTACGATTTCTTTGACAAGAGCAAAATGAAAGGAGATTTTCTTGCCTATTATAAGAAGACACTCCGCAAGCACGACCAGAAATGGGAGTTCGTATATCTGCATTTCTTCAATTTCGTGGGTGGAAAATGTTCGTTCGAGGAAATTGATGTGGACTTATGCAACAAGTTCAGAGAGTATCTGCTTAATGCGAAACAGCTTAGACGTCCTGAGCGTCCCATATCACGCAATTCGGCTGTGGGCTACTGGTCCACATTCAGAGGATTTCTCAAAATACTCTATCGCAACAAGTTGATTCACTCCAATGTAAATGATTTCTTGGAGAAGATAGAGCTGGAAGATGTAGTGAAAGACTACCTGAGCGTAGATGAACTGTACAGATTGGCAGAAACACCTTGCAAAATACCTGTTCTGAAAACAGCCTCGTTATTCTCTTGTCTGACAAGTCTGAGAATCAGCGATATTCTCACATTGCGATGGGAAGAAATCGTGGACTTTGCTGCCGGAGGAAAATGCGTCCACACAGTCACTCAAAAGACAAAGACAGAAGACATCATCCCCATTAGTGACGAAGCCTTGCAATTGATTGGTTATTCTCCTGAAAAGACAGGGCTGGTATTCAAAGGATTGAAAAGATGCTGGACGCAATACCCCATGAAAGAGTGGATCCGAGCCGCAGGTATCACCAAAAACATCACCTTCCATTCCTATCGAAGGACATTCGCCACTTTACAGGCAGCTGCCGGAACAGACATCCGAACCATCCAAAGCATCATGGCACACAAGAGCATCACCACAACCCAACGATACATGAAAGTGGTGGATAGCAACAAGCGAAAAGCCAGCAACAAAATTTCCTTGATTCGTAAGGATTAACGGTCATTTTTGCCCCTTTTATATGGTTAGAGTATGATTTTTGAGTATGATTCATATTCTAACCATAATTATTTGTAAATATCAGTCCAATAACCATTAGTATTTATGGTTATATGGAAATTAGTATTGAACTTTGCGCCATAAAACTGTAAACAATCACAACTATATGGAGAATAATATACAAGTTCAGAAAGCAGCTGATATCAGCAGTTTGGCTGGAGTGGTCATCGTTTCACTCTCGGCACTCACCGCATACAATATCGGTGAAAAGTTCAATCACAACATCCTGTTTGATGCCACCATTTTTATTATCTCTTTGGTAATGCTTATTTTGACCTTTGCCATATTCCGCAAAGTAATGGCAGGGCTTTTTACGACAATCTCAAGTAGTACTACAAATAAGCAAGTACAAAGCGAATGTTCGCAAGAAAGCAGCCATCAAAATGCTAATCAAAATCCAGTCGAAGAGAAACAGATACCTGATAGTTTGGAGAGATATGAGAGCATTCTTGTGGAAGAGCAACTGAAGGAGGTGAAACGGAAAAGGGACACCATGATAGCTATCCGCGAATATGTAGTGGAAAAGACCTCGAAATATCTCTCAAAAGAGAATATCAGCACACTATTCCAGAATATAGAGTGTATTGCCGAAAACCGGGTTAACGATTGTCAGCCAATCCATTCAACGAAAGAAGCAAAAATCAGTTCTCCCTCTTTAAGACACTTAGCTTGGAATATCGGTGAACGGCTTGGAGTCTCCCGTCGCGACAGAGCGATATTCATTAAATCTTCTTTCCCATACGAATTGCGCAACGCCGATATAGAATATCTGGAAGCAAATTTGCGTGTCAATATCCCATGCGACATTCCTATTGACGTGCCGGACAAAGGAGATTTCCACTTTCACAACAATACTTGAAAATTAAATCGTGCAGACGGTAATCATTGTTCCGGCTGACAGATTTCTGCAAAATTTCATTCTGTTGGTTTGCAGCATATTAATTCTAATTATTGAAGGTATGAACACAACAGATTTGACTTTTAATGACCTGCCCAAAGTGGTAGGCGAACTGTGCGAGAAAATCGCAGGAATGGAAACTTTACTTAGGGACACTCTTAACCGCCAAAGCGAACCAAAAGAGAATTTGCACGTACCAATGACAGTGCAGGAAGCCTGTGCCTATCTGAAAATGCCTGTCTCCACCTTTTATTACAAGATAAAGAAGGACAACATTCCGGTTATCAAGCAAGGAAAGCACCTTTATATCTATCGTGACGAATTGGACAAATGGCTGGAGGCATCTCGCAAAACTTCAGTACCTCTCACCTATGAGGAAGAAAACGAAGCGATGTATGCCTCACACCGTCGCAAGCCTAATCCTAAAAACTGGTGAATATGGAAACGGCAACACCCATTGAGGATCTTGCTCAAATCACTACGAGATGGCAAGATACTATGCTCAGTCTGGGAAAGGTGTACGAACAGGAGCCGGAAGTCCTGAGTATAGGCGGAGTGGCTATCGGGACATTGGGAAACTTCAGTGCATCCATTGGCAAGGCAAAAAGTAAAAAGACTTTTAATGTGTCGGCTATGGTGGCAGCAGCTTTGTCCGGAAAGGAAGTCCTTAACTACACAACGGATTTTCCCGATGGGAAAAACCGCATCCTTTACATTGACACAGAGCAGAGTCAAAACCACTGCATGATTGTAATGCATCGTATCATGAAACTGGCAGAGTTGCCGACTAATGAGGATTGCGACCGTTTCTATTTTCTCGCTCTACGCAAGTTCAATCCGAAGGAGCGTTTGGCTATCATAGACGATGCCATCAGTCAGATTGAGGGGCTTGGCTTTGTCGTGATTGACGGAATCCGTGATTTGGTTTATGACATCAATTCACCGAGTGAAGCCACATGTGTAATATCCAAACTTATGCAGTGGACTGACGAATACCAGATTCATCTTCACACCATTCTTCATCAGAACAAAAGTGATGAAAATGCCCGTGGACACATTGGCACGGAAATCAACAACAAAGCGGAAACGGTTATCCAAATCGAGAAAGACAAGGACGACAGCAACATCAGCAAAGTGGAAAGTGTGCATACCCGCTCAAAGGACTTTCTGCCATTCGCTTTCTACATCAATGACCAATCGCTTCCCGAACTTCTGCCGGACTATGTGCCGACCAAGAAAAGTGCTGGTCGTCCCAAGCAAGAACCATTCTCCCCAGGTAAGAACATTCACGAATCCACCCATTGCAAGGCTCTCGAACTGGCTTTTGAGGGGAAAGAGACTATTTCGGGATATAAGGCTTTGGAAGAAGAACTGACCACTGCCTACGAACTGGCAGGAACAAAATTGAATCACAACAAAATTGTGGAAACAATTAAGTTTCTCACGAACAAACGGATGGTGGTTCAGGAAAGCCGTGGCATTTATCGCTTCATGCCGGATTACCACTATTGACTCTCCACTTGACTTTATTCTCAAAGCGTGTATTCTTGTGTAAGTCGAAGTTAAGTGCAACGGCTGGTTTCATGATAATTCTCGAAACTGGTCGTTGCCGTCTTATCTCCCAAACCTATCTTTTTAAGCCAAGGGCTTGCCCGTTGTACAGACATCATCTTGTATGGGGAGCCTAATTCCCCTTTTAGATGAAAATAACTGCAAAATAAATGAAAAGAAATGAATCAAAAGAAAGGTAATATCCATTATATCAATACTTTCGCAATTTTAGCCCGTTTCACTAATATTTCATAAATTCTCATTATTGTGACATTATATGTGACATTATTTTCGGGGAATTTTGCTACCTTTGCACCAAACTTCATAATATAGCAGTATGGCAAAAGCAACATTATCTCTCGCAAAAAAGGAAAACAAGCAAGGCGAACGTCACATTTTAGTACGAATGGACATCACCCGTACCAACCGACCGCAGTTCAAATCTCCTGTCACTGTAAAGGAGGAAGAATTTGTGGATGGTGAAATCTTCATTCCCAAGCGAGGCAAGCTGAATGCCGCTTATAGGGAAAGCCTCATGAAAAAGAAAACAGATATAGAGGCTTTCGTTGCTTCGCTTAATGCCATCATCATGTCACTACCCGAAGAAGTACTTACCCGTAAGGACATTCTTGAAGTCTATGAAATGGTAAAATCCGTCAATCCCTCAGAAATCAGTCGGACGACTATAATTTCCAAAAAGAGGGAACAAACAGAAGCAAATGCCGAACTGGTCAAGAAACTACAGGACGCACGCAGACCAAGCCTTTTGGAATTTGTACAAAAGAGAATTGAGGGAATGGAAAATGGAAGCATCAAGCGTAAGGGTAATAACTACTCAAAAGGAACACTCCATACTTATAAAGGCTTCGCTGTGATACTTGAAAGTTTCTGCAAGGAACATCCGTTTGAGTGGAATGACATTAACGAACGCTTGATAGACGAGTTCGTGCTTTACATGGAAAGATACGGTTACATGAAGAAGACCATCAACAAGAACCTTGCCGTATTCTCAGCCATGCTCAATGTTGCCTTCAAGGAAGGATATAAGTTCAAGGCTTCCATTCTTGAACATTTCCCGAAGTTGCAGATAAACAAGGAAGACATGGTTGTGGAAATATACCTCACCAACGAAGAGCTTCAAGCCCTATATGATATGGAGCTTGAAGGAGAGGATGACCGTGTGCGTGATGTCTTCCTTGTAGGTTGTTATACCAGCCAACGTTTCTCTGATTATTCCCGTATATCGGCAAAGAATGTTACTTTTCACGATGGTGTAGGCATCATTACGCTTGTTCAGCAGAAAACCAATACAGAGGTTACCATTCCTATTCTCAATGACAACCTCCTCCGTATATTCGAGAAGTACAACTACAATCTTCCAAACATACAGAACCAACGCCTTAACAATAAAATAAAGGAAATACTGGAAACCCTTGCAGAAACGATGCCCAGTCTGAAGCATGAACTTCCCACCAAGTTGACACTTGACCATCAGAAAAAGGAGCAACAAAACAAGGAAACCTACAAACGTAACAGTCAGGGTGAAGCGCTCATACCCCGTTATAAGCTTGCCACCACTCATACGGCAAGACGTACTGGAATCACATTGATGTATCTTGAGAAGATTCTTGATACCTATGAAATGATGTCCATCAGCGGACACAAGACTGAAAGTGTCTTCAATGACTATATCAAGATTAGTGGCATTGAACTTGCCACCAACATAGCCAAGAAAGTAGCGAAAGCCAGGAAAGAGTCCGAGGTAAAATCTCTGCTTCTGCAACAGTTCGAATCCATGACAGCCGAACAGCTTACCAATCTGCTTGAACTCAGCAAAAATAGTGCAACCATCTAAACAGGAACTTATGAAAGAGAGCATTGAAGACATTACTGCCGACATAGAATTTCAGTACGGCAAGAGCAATACGGAGAAAAACATTGAGTACATTCTATCCCTTTATAGCGACCGCTTCAAAGATGGTGAGCTTGACGACAATATTCCTGTGCCATCCAATGAGGCAGCAGCCAAGACCATCCTTCTTATACTTGACAGACCCGAACTGCCATGGGAAACCATTTGTAAGGAAAGACGGGTAAAGAACGTGATGGAATACCTTTTCATACGTGCGACAGGTCATTATGAAGAAGTGCATGATTTTGTCAGCGGACTATTGCGCCATTACATTAAAGGCATAACACCACAAATGGTACTGACATTTATGAATATCTGGAAGCATGTGGTATACCAGCAGAGACCTTCCACTTTTACGGATGAGATATTATATCCCGAACATTCGGAGAAGATACTTGACACACTCCATTTCCTGCTTAACGGTGAAGTCGGCAGAGGTGCTGCACTTGTCATGGTGTGTGCCAGGGATGAAGGGCTGGTAAGGAACATAGCCCATGCCAAAATCAGTACCGAGTTTAAACATGTATCAAAGACCGCTTATAACAACTACCTTCATGAACGGTTTACCGACAAGGAGAAGAACCGTATCATCAGTGCACTAAGGACACGGATAGGCTACACCAAGGAAGATGACGGTCGTATTTCTTTTTTGACCGGCAAATTCACTCGCAAAAGCATACTCATACAGTGGTGGCGACTGATAAAGTCATTCATGAGTTAGTTTTTCCTTTTGCACGCAACAATACTGGCCCATACTTGATGTAATGTCAAGTGTGGGCTTTTGCATTATTTGTACCTTGCATTTTCAGCATTTATACACTTTTCAGTTTGTGATTTTTGTTAATTATTTTAACAGAAATGTTTTCTGATGGTCGGCAAGTAATGACAATCCAAGATTTTTCATCTTCGTTTCAAACCATACTACTTTTGCAGTGCGAATCTACCTCAGCCCTCACTGATGTAGTGAAGCCCGGGCAGGTGCGAGGCAAGCGTTTTGCCGTGAGGGTCGCCAGCAACCCTGCCAACTAACAAATGATTGACAAGAATAATTTCAATCCGTCTCAACCTGAGACTTTGGTCATCACCTCTGTAGAGACTTTGAAAGAGGCTTTCCAGCAATGGGCGGAAGAACAGGAGCAGACACGTCTGGCTACCGCAAATGATGCCATGCTGGATGAATCCGCAGTATTGCAACGTTTAGGTAAGAGCCGTGCTACACTTTGGAGATGGAATGCTTCGGGCTATCTTACATGTTATAAGGTTGGAGGCAAGAACTGTTATAAGCAGTCCGATGTGGAACGCATAGAGAAAGGTTTGAGATGATGGACAAAACAAACACTCCAATTCTGACACAGCCCCCCAACAAAGATGACGTAGTAAAGAAATGGCATGAGTCACGCATCAGTATGACGGAAGAATACGACACTGGAGCTGTTGTCATTCAGGTGGACGGCATACCCATCGGTACATTAGGTAATTTCAGTGCATCAATTGGGAAGGCAAAAAGTAAGAAGACATTCAACGTTTCTGCCATGACTGCTGCAGCACTAAGTGGCAAGAAGGTGCTTATGTATGAGGTTAGTTTACCAGAAGATAAGAACAAAATTCTTTATGTCGATACCGAACAGAGCAAGGCACATTGCAAGAAGACACTTGCCAGGATCCTTGCTCTTGCTAATCTTCCCGATAGTACGGACAATGACCGTCTGGAGTTTCTATCCTTAAGGAAGTACACACCTAAAGAACGTATTGAAATCATAGAATGTGCTCTTGCGACTACCGAGGGAATCGGGCTTGTCATCATCGATGGAGTACGTGACTTGCTTTTTGATATCAACGCTCCATTGGAGGCTACACAAATCACTTCCATTCTGATGCGCTGGACGGATGAATATCAAATTCACATCCATACAGTCCTCCATCAGAACAAGGGCGATGAGAATGCCAGAGGTCATATCGGTACGGAGATAAACAATAAGGCTGAGACCATCATTAAGGTGGAAAAGGAGAAGCCCGATGAGAATATCAGCAAGGTGTCCGCAGTGTTTACACGTGCGCAGACTTTCCCAACCTTTGCATTCCGTATCAATGACCACATTCTTCCTGAACTTGTTGAGGACTATGTGTCCGAACCGAAGAAAGCAGGTCGCCCGACAAAGAAAGAGTTTGACCCATATTTTGACATTACCCAGGAACAGCATGAAACCGCCCTTGAAAGGATATTCCCGACCATGTTTGACGAGTTCAATTATGACGAACTCCAAAACAGACTTGTCGAAGAACTCCGCACCATACTTGGTAGTTTCAACAAAAACAAGGCAGCTGCAGAAATCACTTTTCTTAGGAACAAGAGAATGGTTGTGCAGGACAACGGGAAACTCTACCGTTACAATCGTGGTGGTTACCGCTACTAAAAAACGTTCGTTCTTCGGCTACTTTACTTTATACAAGGTGCATATATAATAGGAATAAAGATAAGTAAAGTTGTAACCACATAACAGACCCAAATATTGGTGGGAAATCCATTGAGTAAAATCCGAATGGTGGAGTGTGGCAGATATGGCGGATGTAGACAGCTTGCTGGCTAAGGAGGGATATTTTATAAAATTCCGTAGCTTATTACGGCATTTTTTCTACGACCGCTGCACAAGTGGCAGCTAAAAAAGCCGATAAGCGAAAGGGCACCCCTCTCGACACCCGTTTGGCTACCTGTTCTATTCTTTTCCCTACCATCATCAATGACGGTTTATCAGGACGGAATTTTATAAAGCGACCATCGTAAAGTAAACAGTAAAACTAACATTAAAACGAAACTATCATGACCCAATATGCAGTATGCCACATCCAGCGTGGCAATTCAAACGGCAGTGGATTGAGTACCCACATAGAGAGACAGACGAAAAGCGGAAAGCCGTTTATCCCTAAAAATGCTGACCCGTCAAGGACACACCTCAACCGTGAATTACTCTCATTCCCTGATGGAGTAAAAGACAGAAACGATGCCATCAAGAATCGCCTTGCCAATGCCGGACTCAAACGTAAGATTGGCAAGAACCAGACAACCCACCTGTGTGCAATCTTATCCGGCAGCCATGACCAGATGATGAAGATACAACAGGAGGGACGATTGTCCGAATGGATCAATGTCAATATCCGCTGGTTAGAAACCACATTCGGGAAGGAGAATCTTGTATCCTGTGTGCTGCACATGGACGAGAAAACTCCCCATCTGCATGCTACGATTATTCCTATTGTAACCACAGAACGTAAACGTCGGGAGAGGGAGGGACAAAAGAAATACCGAACTTCAAAAGGTGGGCCACGATTAAGTGCTGATGACGTGATGCACCGTTCCATGCTTACTAAATATCAAGACAGCTATGGCAAAGCCATGAAAGACTTCGGACTTGAACGTGGCGTAGTCGGCTCTGTTGCAAAGCATGTTTCCAACAGCGACTACTACAAGCAGAAGATGGAGAGCATTCAAGAAAATATCGAGATACTTATTCAAGAAACAGAAGAGAAACAAGCAAAGTTGGCCAAACTCAAAAAGGAAGAGGAAGCAGCCAAGGAGGGCAAAAATTTCATCCTTAGTCTCTTCAATAAGGGCGACCTGGCAAAGGCAAGAACTGCCATAGCCGAGCAAACCGCACAGATTGAATCATTGCAAAAACGTGTCCGAGTATTGGAGCAGGAGAAAAAGCAATTGGCAGAGAATGGAGAGAAAACCCGTTTCAATTTGGAGCAAACCCTGAAAAAAACAATCCGAGAATCTGAAACCTATAAGAAGGAGAACGAGAATTTGAAAGAGAAAAACAGGGAACTTGACCGCAAGGCAAATCCCCATCGTTATAGACTTTCTTCAGGGGCTACGCTCACTCACTTTTACATTTCTCCAAGACACGTACCATCGCCAAGCATTCACATTTGGACACAAGTAAAAGATGAGATATTCGATGATGCCAAATACACGGAGTGGAACAATCCAGCTATGCAGAAGTATCTGAATGATGAGTTTACCGAATATGAACTTATCAATGCTATCTTTGAACCGTTTGATCAGGTCAACCAGATGCAAGCACAGTTACTTGGAGTTTCTTTCGGATTGATGACAGGTGGCCCTGCACAGGCTCATGTTGGAACTGGTGGAGGTGGTTCATCATCTGATATGCCTTGGGGTGAGAAAAATAAGCACGGAGGCAGAAGAAGATAGTTTTCCAAAGTTCAGGTGGTAGAAACAAGCTACCACCTGAAGCAATCATTTCAAAGACTTGAACATCTTATCAATACACTTTTTCTTTTGTTCCATATTAGGATGAACATATAGGTTTAAGGTGGTGCTGATATTGGCATGGCCAAGAATTACACTGACTGTTTTGTAATCGCATTGGCTTTCTATACAGCGTGTTGCGAAACTATGCCTGAGTCCATGAAATTTCAAATCAGGAATGTCGAGTTGCTTTAAAAGTTGTTTGTAGTAATTGCGATATGTTCTTGGTTCCGTTGGCTTAGCTTCATTCGTCAGAACAAAATAATCATTGTTCATAAGTCTCTTAAGTGGTTTGATGAGCTTTAATAGTTCACGATTCATTGGAATTTCTCGAATTGAGTTCTGGGTTTTAGGGGTACTAATTATAAGTTCTGTATGCCGTTTGCCCCCATCTATAATATAAATACGTTCAATAGTGCGATTCACAGAGATTGTTTCAGTAGTAAGATTGATGTCACACCATTTCAATCCACAAATTTCACCAATTCTCATACCGGTACTCAAACAGATATAGACACCCAAGTTTCTGAAGGTGAAATTATCCTTTACATATTGCATAATCTTCTTTTGGCTGGCAATACTTAACACCTCTAATTCATTCTTCTTTTGTTCTGTTGGGAATTTCACCGACCACTCTACCAATGGCAGTAATTCATGTTTAGCACCAAATTTTTGAATCATTTTTAGGACTATAAGAATGTCCTTGACAGTCTTTTGACTCAACCCTTCTTGTAATTTCTGAAAAGTAAAATCTTGAACCTCCTTCTCACTTAGCTGGTGTTTGCTCCCAAACTTCGGCAGGATATGATTCTCCAATATAAGAGCATAAGCGGAAATTGTAGATTGTTTTACATACTGTCGCTTGTCTTCTTTCCAAAGAACAGCCACTTCTCTAATTGATTTTGATTTATTCATAATGATAATAATTAAATGGTTACTTTTAATGATACCGGTTATAATTAGAGAAATAGTATTGTAAAAGTACCCAATTTGAGATTTCCTGAGTTTA
>Ga0129309_1001009_pt1 | contig 16852 bp, 16 predicted proteins | sample L1105metagenome_FD_94439 | JGI IMG/M metagenome (GOLD analysis project Ga0129309, IMG submission 94439) | Ring-tailed lemur group fecal microbial communities from Wisconsin, USA - L1105 metagenome | ecosystem: Host-associated > Mammals > Digestive system > Large intestine > Fecal | place: USA...
CGGGGGTGCCAGCGCCGATGAACAGCTGGCCGCGCTCCTGGGCGTTGAACAGACCGTAGGTGACGGCGTCGCCGGTCTCAAAGGCCACCAGAGAGCCGGTGGCACGGCGGCTGATCTCGCCCTTGAAGGGGGCATAGCACTCAAAGACGGAAGCCATGATGCCCTCGCCCTTGGTGTCGGTCAAAAACTCGTTGCGGTAGCCGAACAGGCCCCGGGAGGGGACCAGGAACTCCACCTTCATGCGGTTGCCCACGGGGTTCATATCCAGCATCTCACCCTGGCGGGAGCCGATCTTCTCCATGACGGAACCCACGCAGTCGGCGGGCACATCCACCACCAGGCGCTCGATGGGCTCGCACTTCTTGCCGTCGATCTCCTTGTACAGTACGCGGGGGGGAGAGACCTGGAGCTCATAGCCTTCCCGGCGCATGGTCTCGATGAGGATGGACAGGGACATCTCGCCGCGGCCGGCCACGTTGAAGGAGTCGGTGGAGTCCGGGTCCTCGGTGACCCGGAGGGACACGTCCTTCATGGTCTCGCGGTACAGGCGCTCCCGCAGCTGGCGGGAAGTAACGAACTTGCCCTCGCGGCCGGCGAAGGGGGAGTCGTTGACGGAGAAGGTCATCTCGATGGTGGGGGCGGAGATCTTGACGAACTCGATGGGCTCCACCTTCTCGGGGGAACAGATGGTATCGCCGATGGTGATTTCACCGATGCCGCTCATGGCGATGATGTTGCCGGCGGCCACCTCGGTGACGGGTACCTTGGCCAGACCGTCGAACTCGTAGAGGGCGGTAGCCTTGGCCTTCTTGGGGGCGGCGTCGGGGTCGTGGTAGTTGCACACCGCGATCTCCTGGTTCTGCTTGATGACGCCCCGCTCGATGCGGCCGATGGCGATCCGGCCCACGAACTCGTTGTAGTCAATGGAGGAGACCAGCATCTGGAAGGGGGCCTCCAGATCCACCTCGGGGGCGGGGATATAGTCGATGATGGCGTCGAACAGAGGCTTCAGATCGCTGCCGGCCACGTCGGGCTGGACGGAAGCGGTGCCCTGACGGCCGGAGCAGAACAGCATGGGGGAGTCCAGCTGCTCGTCGGTGGCGTCCAGGTCCAGCAGCAGCTCCAGCACCTCGTCGATGACCTCGTACACGCGCTGGTCGGGGCGGTCGATCTTGTTGACCACCACGATGACCCGGTGGCCCAGCTCCAGGGCCTTGGACAGGACGAAGCGGGTCTGGGGCATGGGGCCCTCGGCGGCGTCTACCAGCAGGATAACGCCGTTGACCATCTTCAGGATGCGCTCCACCTCGCCGCCGAAGTCGGCGTGGCCCGGGGTGTCCACGATGTTGATTTTCACGTCGCCGTACTGAACGGCGGTGTTCTTGGCGGTGATGGTGATGCCGCGCTCACGCTCCAGGTCGTTGGAGTCCATGACGCGGTCTACCACGGTCTGGTTCTCGCGGTAAACGCCGGACTGCTTCAGCAGCTCGTCGACCAGAGTCGTCTTGCCATGGTCAACGTGGGCGATGATGGCAACATTTCTCAGTTTTTCATTTCGCATACTTTTCTTTCTCCTTACTTTATGGCAAGACCATTCGGGCCGTCCGAATGGCGCAAGATACGCCGCAAAACGCATAGTTCTAAATTCTGACGTAGTATTATACCCCTAAATCCGAAAAAAGGCAACGTCTTTCCAGAAAAAACGCGGATTTTCCTTACAAAAACCCGCCGCTTAAAAAGCCCCTGTCCTTCCATATTTACCAATGGAACATTCCCGGCTCCCCGGCGTCTGAATGGGCAGAGTAAAATAGTCGAAAAATCGAAAAAATGTTCTAATTTTGTCTTGACTTTCTCGAACGTTTGTTGTATCATCATTTTAGAACACCTGTTCTTTAAGATTTTCCGGACCGGTCTTAAAAGTCCGTTTTTTCGGACTTCTGATTCGGTAGACTGTACCCATCCTGATAGAAGCGGAGGGACCCACATGCAGACCATTTACACCACCACCTCGAATATCACCAGCCGTCCGGACAACATTGTGGACCTGGCGGAATATCGCCGGAAGCTGGCCCTGGCGCAGGAGGGCAGTCTGGCCCCCCAGCCCCGGACCATGGACTGCGAACCCTGCTTGGAAGAGGGCGAGGGGACTCCCATCCTCCGGGAGGTGGAGCCCCGCCGCTCCAGCCGCCGTCAGCGCCGGGCCCTGACGCTGGACGCCTGGGCCAGCGTGGGTGTGCTGGTTATGACCCTGACCTTCACCCTGCGGGTGTTGATGGTGTAACTTTTTTCCTATATTTTTCCTTTTATTTCCCTTTAAATCCACCGCTCCGGCAGCTTAAGGCTGCCGGGGCGGTTTTGTTTTCTTTTTTCCTCTTCGGGTGGAATCGTTCCTGTTTCCACTGGAACCTCCCCTTTCTTTTTTAAAAAAATGATGAATTTTTCAAACTGTGGGCAAGAAAAGGGTTGACGTAATGCCAAAAAGTGTGTATAGTTAGCTTTGTTACCGTTTTGTAACTCTTTTGTTGGAATTGTCATTTTTCCATTGACCATAAAACTGTGAGGGTATCATGAAGCAATTATTGGAACGCAAACCTAAGGCCGGGTCCGGCCGCCGGGAACAGAGCAGCGGCCCCGACCGCCGGGAGCTCTGGGCGGAGCTCCGGACGGAGGCCGTCCACCAGTGGAAGCTGTTCAAGGAGTGGGCCCGCATCAACGCCCGCCGGGCCGCCCACATCACCCACGGCGCCCTGTCCGTCCAGCGGGCGGTGGGCCCCGCCTCCTTTCTGACCATCTCCGCCGCTCTGGGCGTGGCCCTGACCCTGACCACCCTGTACACCACCAGTTATGCCGTCACCGTGGACGGCGAAAAGGTGGGCGTGGTGGCCGACCAGGCGGTGGTGGCCGACGCCATCCAGACCGTGGAGCAGGAGGGCACCTCTCTGCTTGGCTACGACTACCAGGTGAAGGGGGACGTAAACTACCAGTTCGCCCTGACCCTAAAGAGCGATCTCACCGCCGAGGAGGAGATCGAGGACTATTTTTACGAGCAGCTCAACACCGTCAGCGACCACCTGCGCAAGTGCGAGGTGGTGGTGGACGGCAAGCCCGTGGGCGTAGTCAAGGATGAGGACGCTCTCCGGGACATGCTGGACGAGATGAAAAACCAGTACGTCAACGAAAACACCACTTCCTCTGAATTTGTGGAAAGCCTGAACATCGACTACGTCTATACCGCTGACAATGTGCTGACCACCGAGGAGATGGAGCAAGCCCTGGAGGCCAACTCCACCGGCGAGACCACCTACACGGTGCAGAAGGGCGACACCTTCAACGCCATCGCCTACGCCAACGACATGTCGGTCAGCGAGCTGAAGGCCCTGAATCCCGACTTCGACATCAACCGGCTGATGATTGGGGACGTGCTCAACGTGAAGGAGCTGACGCCCACCCTGTCCGTCAAGACCACCGACCACGTGGTGTACACCGAATCCATCGCCTGCCCTGTGGAGACCAAGGAAGACAGCTCCATGTACAAGGGCACCTCCAAGATCATCACTCAGGGCGTGGAGGGCGAGGCCCAGGTCGAGGCCAACATCACCTACGTCAACGGCGTCGAGCAGGAACGGGAGATCTTGTCCAACACCACCCTGCGGGAGCCCACCACCACCGTCAAGGCCGTGGGCACCAAAGAGAAACCCAAGACTGCCTCCAAGGGTACGTATCAGTGGCCCATCCGGGGGCGCATCAACTCCTACTTCGGCGGCCGAAAGATTTTCGGCAGTTACAGCTACCACTCCGGCATCGACATCAGCGCCAGCTACGGCGCCGCCATCAAAGCCGCCGACGGCGGCACCGTCACCTTTGCCGGCTGGAAAGGCAGCTACGGCAAGCTGGTCATCATCACCCACGACAACGGCACCCAGACCTACTACGGCCACAACTCCTCTCTGACCGTCTCCGCCGGCCAGAAGGTGTACCAGGGCCAGACCATCGCCAAGGCGGGCAGCACCGGCCGGTCCACCGGCACCCACTGCCACTTCGAGGTACGGGTTCACGGCTCCGCCGTCAATCCCCTGAACTATCTGCGGTAATCACAAAACCCCCTGAGTTGCCAAACTCAGGGGGTTTTTTCTTGGTCGTTTGAGAGAGGGAGCGGAGGTTTCCCGGATTTTTCCACACCAGAGGGGGCAGATTGTGGAGAAAGCAGCTCGAAAATCCGGTGTGGCTGGGGAGGGGCACCGCCGGCGGCTCTCCACCCGGCCTCAAAGGCGATGCGGACGATGGCGAAGAGGGCGTTTTCCGCCTCGTCATACTCCCGGCGGTCGATAAAGTCGGAAAAGGCGTGCTCAAAGTCGTTACTGTACATCATTTCGCCCCCAATACTATTTACCACTAAGTTACACGATTATCCACGATTTGTCAATGCAATACAAGAAATAATAGTATCATCTACTGGTGAGGTGATACTATGAAATCTTTAAAAACATCCGTCAGCATTACCTTAGATGATCCTATATTAAATCAAATTAAACTTTTGGCCGAGCAGGAGGACCGCTCCCTGTCCAGCTATATCAACCTGGTGCTGAAAGCCCACCTGGAGGCCCTGACCCTGGAAAAGAAGGGCTGAAAATCCCCAAACTCCCTTGACAGGACCAATTTTCTGTAATAGAATGCAGGTTACAGCGATGACAGGGAACAGTACCCCCCGCCGGGTTTTGCAGAGAGAGGACGTCTGGTGTAAGTCCTCCGAAGGCGCGGAAGAAGGCCCCCTGGAGCCGCGGGTAGGAAATGGCCCGCCGGTCCCCGCCGTTACCGGGTCAGAGTGCGTGCCAGCCAGGTACGAATTCAGGTGGAACCACGGACAAGATTTTGTTCGCCCTGAGCCTAACAACAGGCTCAGGGCGTTTTTTTATGGAAAAACGAATTAAAGCTATCGCCCTGAGTCAAAACATGACAGAAAAGGAGCTATCTTACCATGAAAAACACCGAAAAGACCATGGAAAAGGTCGTCGCCCTGTGCAAGGGCCGCGGCTTCGTCTACGCCGGCAGCGAGATCTACGGCGGCCTGGCCAACACCTGGGACTACGGCCCTCTGGGTGTGGAGCTGAAGAACAACGTCAAGAAGGCCTGGTGGAAGAAGTTCGTCCAGGAGAACCCCTACAACGTGGGCCTGGACGCCGCCATCCTGATGAACCCCCAGACCTGGGTGGCCTCCGGCCATCTGGGCGGCTTCTCCGATCCTCTGATGGACTGCAAGGAGTGCAAGGAGCGCTTCCGCGCCGACAAGGTCATCGAGGACTGGTGCGGCGAGAACGGCTTTGAGCTGGAGAAACCCATCGACGCCTTCTCCCAGGAGGAGATGAAGGCCTTCATCGACGAGCACGAGATCGCCTGCCCCTCCTGCGGTAAGCGCAACTGGACCGACATCCGCCAGTTCAACCTGATGTTCAAGACCTTCCAGGGCGTCACCGAGGACGCCAAGAACACCGTCTATCTGCGCCCCGAGACCGCCCAGGGCATCTTCGTCAACTTCCAGAACATCCAGCGCACCACCCGCAAGAAGCTGCCCTTCGGCGTGTGCCAGATCGGCAAGTCCTTCCGCAACGAGATCACCCCGGGCAACTTCACCTTCCGCACCCGCGAGTTCGAGCAGATGGAGCTGGAGTTCTTCTGCAAGCCCGGCACCGACATGGAGTGGTTCCAGTACTGGCGCTCCTTCTGCCGCGACTGGCTGCTGAACCTGGGCATGAAGGAGGAGAACCTGCGTCTCCGCGACCACAGCCCCGAGGAGCTGTGCTTCTACTCCAAGGGCACCACCGACTTCGAGTTCATGTTCCCCTTCGGCTGGGGCGAGCTGTGGGGCGTGGCCGACCGCACCGACTACGACCTGAACCAGCACCAGAAGACCTCCGGCAAGGACATGACCTACTTTGACCAGGAGACCAACGAGCACTACGTCCCCTACGTCGTCGAGCCCTCCCTGGGCGCCGACCGCGTGACCCTGGCCTTCCTGTGCGAGGCCTATGACGAGGAGGTCGTGGACCCCGAGAAGAACGACGTCCGCGTGGTCATGCACTTCCATCCCGCTCTGGCCCCCTTCAAGTGCGCCGTGCTGCCCCTGTCCAAGAAGCTGGGCGACAAGGCCCGGGAGATCCAGACCGAGCTGTCCAAATACTTCATGGTGGACTACGACGACGCCGGCTCCATCGGCAAGCGCTACCGCCGCCAGGACGAGATCGGCACCCCCTACTGCATCACCGTGGACTTCGAGACCGTGGGCGACGACAAGGCTCCCGCCGACAACTGCGTCACCGTCCGCGACCGCGACACCATGGAGCAGGTTCGGATGCCCATCAGCGAGCTGAAGGATTGGCTGGCTGAGAAGATGGCGTACTAAGAAAAACTTTCCTCCTGCTCCATGAAGCCGCGTAAGCGGCACTCAAAATCCGACCGCAGGGAGGATTTCCGAAGGGCGAATTCACTTCGCCCGAGGATTTTAAATCTGCCTTGGGGCCCCACAAAAAGCCTGCTTTTTGTGGGAGCGCAGGTCCGGATGCCCATCCGCGAGCTGAAGGATTGGTTGGCCGAGAAGATGGCTTATTAATTCAAGTTTTCCAGACTGGTTGTGGATTCTTTTCTTGAAAGAAAAGAATCAAAAGAACTTTATTGCTCCGGGGAGCGCATGGCGCTCCCCGGAGTTCTTATTTTTCCACATAACCGGGAAATTCTGTGGAAGCAAACTGTCGGTCTCTCCTTTTCCAAGCACTTTATTTTTTATAGCAAAAATGATATAATATTTTTTTAAGCTTTATTCTGACACAAAAGAGGTCGCTTCATGAAGAAATTACTGCAAATCATGCGCCTGCCCGCCGGGACGGAGGAGCGGTACGGGACCGCCCACCGGGTCTGGATGGCCCTGGCGTTGACGGGGCTGGGCTGCTGCGTGGGGGTGCTGTCCCTGATGTTCGGGGCCACGGCCTACGTCAAACTGCCCAGCCAGGCCATTTTTACCTCCTACTTTCAAAACCCGCTGATTTTGATTCTGAACCTCATCCCCCCGGTGCTGCTGATCTGGCTCTTTTACTTCCTGACTCGCCGGGCCTGGGCGGGATTTCTGGGGAGTTTCCTGCCGGTGATGGGGGCCTCCCTGGCCAACTACTTCAAGATTCGGCTGCGGTCCGACCCCCTGCTGGCCACCGACTTGCGGCTTGCGGCGGAGGCCAAGGGCATTGTGGGCGGGTACACCCTGGACCTGACCTGGCTCGTCTGGTTCGCCCTGCTGTGCTTGGTTCTGGGGCTGGTTTTCGCCGTTCTCCTCATGCCCAAGGGCCCCATGGACCGAATGAACCGGGCCTTCGGCGCTCTGTCCTGCCTGTCCCTGGGGGCAGTGGCCTTCGTGAGCCTGTTTCTCAACCCCCAGGTGTATCAGAAGACCGAAAACAACCGCTTCATCAACCAGTGGTCTGACGTGGAGGTCTTTGTGTCCAAGGGCTGCGTCTACCCCTTTCTGTACTCCTTCCAGGACATGTTCCCCACCCCGCCCAAGGGCTACCACAAGGAGGAGGCCGCCGCTCTGCTGGCCCAGTACCAGGACGCGGATATCCCCGAGGAGCAGAAAGTGTCTGTGCTGGGCATCATGCTGGAGGCCTTCTGCGACCTCACCGACTTCGATGCCCTGGCGGAAAATCCAGCGGTGGCCAAGGTCTACGCCCCCTGGCACGACCTGGAGGCTCAGTCCGTCTCCGGTGATCTGCTGACCAATATCTTCGCCGGGGGAACCGTGGACAGCGAGTGGGGCTTCCTCACCGGCTACACCACCCACGAGGATTTCCGGAAGGACACCGACTCCTACGTCTGGTACCTGCGGGACCAGGGCTACCAGACCCTGGGCAGCCACCCGGGCCACGGCTGGTTCTACAACCGGCAGAACGTGAACCGGTACCTGGGTTTTGAGGACTACTGGTTCACCGAGAACCACTACGGCGAGCTGGTAGATCCCACCTCCGCCATCTGGAACTCCGACCATATCCTGACCCAGGAGCTGCTCTCCCAGCTGGAGGAGCGCGTTCCAGCGGGCCCGGTCTTCTCCTTCTCCGTGTCCTACCAAAACCACGGGCCCTACGAGACGGCGTACACCTCCGCTGTGGAGCATCTGACCCCCATGAACTCCGGTCTGAGCGCGGAGTCCTGCAACATCTGGAACAACTACCTGAACGGCGTGGCCGACACCATCGACGCCATGACCGGCCTGGCCGACGGATTGGAGGCGCTGGACGAGCCGGTAGTGCTGGTTCTCTTTGGGGACCACAAGCCCTGGGGCGGCAACGGCAACTCCGCCTATACCGAGCTGGGAGCTGACTTTGACCTGTCCACCCTGGAGGGCTTTGCCGCGTACTACTCCACCCCCTACCTGATCTGGGCCAACTCCGCCGCCAAGGCCGTTCTGGGCAATGATTTTGTGGGGGAGGGCGGGACCTTCTCTCCCTGCTTCCTGATGACCGAGGTCTTCGACCAGTGCGGCTGGGAGGGACCGGGCTTTATGCAGCTGTCCCGCCAGGTCCGGGCCGTTACCCCTCTGGTCCACGAACGGAAGCTGTACCTGTCCGACGGACAGCTCACCGACGCCCTATCCCAGGAGGACGGACCGTCTTTGCAGGCGTTCCTGGGGGCCCAGTATTTCAGAGAGAATGAGGTCGAACCTCAGGGATAAGGAAAACACCGGCATGACCGCAGTCATGCCGGTGTTTTTTTGCATTCTTTTATCGCGTCAGCAGCTTTTTCATGCTCTCCTCCAGACCGTCCACGGTGAGAGGGAACATGGGGAACTCCCGGGCGATGAGATCGTAGGTCTCGTTCCAGTAGCCGCCCCAATCGGGCCGCTCACTGGGATTGAGCCAGACCAGGTTTTTGTACTTATTTTTGAACCGCCGCAGCCAGTCCATGCCGCATTTGGGGCCGTCCTCCCGGCCCCAGTAGCCCCCCATCAGCTCGTAGGGGGCCATCTGGGCGTCGCCCACGAAGATGACCTTCCAGTCCCCAGGCAGGTTGGACAGCACCCAGTCGGTGGGGACGGAGTTTTTGGACATCAGCAGAGGGCTGTTGTACAGCCGCCCATAGACACAGTTGTGGAAGTAGTAGACCTTCAAATCCTTGAAGTGGCCCGACTTGCTCACCGCCTGGAACAGGGCGGAGCACAGCTGGGTGTAGTAGTCCATGGACCCGCCGGAGTCCATGAGGAGGAGTACCTTGACAGTGTTCTCTCTTGGCCGCTTATAGCGCACCTTCAGCACGCCGCCGTTGTCCGCCGTATCCTGGATGGTCCGGTCCACGTCGAACTCAGTAGGGGGGAGGTCCACCAGACCGGAGAACTGGCGCAGGTGCCGCAGGGCGACCTGGAACTGCCGGGTGTCCAGGGTGTTGTCCCCTCTAAAATCCCGGAACCGGCGCTCGCCCGCTACCCGGAAGGCCCGGCGGTGCATACTCTGGCCGCCCACCCGGATGCCGTTGGGAGAGTTGCCCGAATTGCCGAAGGTGGACATGCCGTGGGTACCCACCCAGTAGCTGCCGCCGTTGTGCTCCTCGTTCTGCTCCTCCATTCGCTCCCGGAGCATCCGCTCGATCTCCTCCTCGGAGTAGCCCAGGTTTTTTAATGCCTGGGCCTCGTCCCAGGCGGCGTAATCGCCCAAAACGTCGGGCCGGTCCAGCCAGTCCAGCAGCTCCTGGGACACCTCCTGCTGGAAGGGGACGTCCTTGAAGTACTCCAAAAACGCCCGGTCAAAGCGGTCGAAGTCGGCCTCACTTTTGACCAGCAGACAGCGGCACAGGTGGTAAAACCCGGTGAAGCTGGAGCCGTGGAGGCCCTTTTGGAGCCCCTCCATCAGGGCCATCCACTCGGTCAGGGAGATTTTCAGGCCGTTTTTCCGTAAAAGGTAAAGAAAATCGGAAAACATAGTGTTCCTCTCTGATTCTATTTTTTTGGCCGCCCCTTCCGGCCCCTTCGGGGCCACCTCCCCCAGAGGGGGAGGCTCTTATTGGCTCCCCCTCTGGGGGAGCTGTCATTTGCGGCGCAAATGACTGAAGGGGAACATCTTATCACCGCCACTGCCGCCGCAACATATCAATGTCCTCGTTCTTCTTCAGCAGGACGCCCAGGTAGGGGACCTCCTTGACGATCCGGTCGGGAGCCACGCCGCCGTGGACCAGGGCCTGAATCCAGTCGATGATCTCGCTGGTGGAGGGCTTCTTCTTGATCTGGGGCAGCTGGCGGATCTTGTAGAAAGCCTCCAGCACCTGGGTCAGCAGGGCGTCGTCCAGGTCGGGGAAGTGAACCCGGACGATCTCGGCCATCAGCTCCTGGTCGGGGAACTCGATATAGTGGAAGACGCACCGGCGCAGGAAGGCGTCGGGCAGTTCCTTCTCGGCGTTGGAGGTGATGATGACCACAGGGCGGTGCTTGGCCTTGACGGTGCGGCCCGTCTCGGGGATGTGGAACTCCATCCGGTCCAGCTCCCACAGCAGGTCGTTGGGGAACTCCAGGTCCGCCTTGTCGATCTCGTCAATGAGGAGAATGACCTGCTCGTCGTCGGTGAATGCCTCGCCCAGCTTGCCCAGCTTCACATATTTCTCGATGTCGTCCACGCCCTGGCCGCCGAACTGGCTGTCGTACAGCCGCTGGACCACGTCATAGACATACAGGCCGTCCTGGGCCTTGGTGGTGGACTTGATGTTCCAAATGATTAATTTCTTATCCAGGGCCGCGGCGATGGCCTCGGCCAGCATGGTCTTGCCGGTGCCCGGCTCGCCCTTGATGAGCAGGGGCTTCTGGAGCACCATGGCGATGTTCACCGCCCGCATCAGCTCCTCCGAGGCGACGTAGTTCTGACTTCCCTTAAATTCGTTCATAGTGACCTCCATGTGGTGATTTTGTTTTATAATTTTCGATTTTACTGTGTTTCGGGGAAAATTGCAACCCTTTTCCCCGGAAATACCGCACAGGCCGCCAAAAATTACCGCATCCTTGTTGTGCCAAGTTTTCATATTTTTCTGACAAGTATACTTGACACTAGGAGTAAACAGTGCTATGCTGACCACAGTGGGGGAGGTCACGACCGGGCCTCGCGCCCAACATCCATTTTCCCCGAATCAAAGGAGGATACCATGGACAAAAACGAAATTCTGGAAAAGAGCCGCCGGGAATACTACAATAAAGTGGACGACGAGCGGGATATTATGGTAAACTTAAAAGCGCGCTCCTGGGGGCTGTACGCCATTCTTATCCTGGGGATCGTGACCTTTCTCTACAACCGAGCCTGTTGTGGTCTCTTCACTGGAGAGCTGTTCATTCTGCTTTGGGGCTATCTGGCGGTTTCACGGCTCTACCGCGCCGTCAAAGACAAGGAAAAAGGCCGCTGGGCCAACTGGGGTATTTTTCTCCTGACCCTTTGCTTTTTGGTCAATGATCTGGTAGTATTCTTTGCACAGGGGTGATAGGCACATGGATGACCAGCTGGTCTTAAAAAACCGATTAAAAGTGGCCCGGGCGGAGAAAAATCTGTCCCAGGGGGAGCTGGCCAAGCTGGTAGGCGTGTCGCGGCAGACCATCAGCTCCATCGAGACAGGCCTGTTCAACCCCACCGCCAAGCTCGCCTTGATCCTGTGCATCGCCCTGGACAAGAAGTTTGAGGAACTTTTCTATTTCTAACGAATTTCAGGAGAAAACACCATGATCCATACCATTTTGTGGGACATCGACGGCACGCTGTTGGACTTTCTGGCGGCGGAAAAGGCGGCCATCCGGGACTGCTTTGAAAAATTCGGCCTGGGGGAGTGCTCCGACGAACTGATCGCCCGGTACTCCGCCCTGAATCACAGCTACTGGCAGCGGCTGGAGCGCGGGGAAGTCACCAAGCAGCAGGTGCTGGTGGGCCGATTTGAGGAATTTTTCGCCCAGGAGGGGATCGACGCCGCCCTGGCCGCCCCCTTCAACGATGCCTATCAGCTGGTCCTGGGGGACACCATCTGCTTCATGGACCACTCCGACCAGCTGATCGCCCGACTACGAGGCAAGGTGCGGCAGTACGCCGTCACCAACGGCACAAGGGTGGCCCAGGACCGCAAGCTGACCAAATCCGGCCTGGGGGAGCTCTTCGACGGGGTGTTCATCTCGGAGCTGGTGGGGGCCGAAAAACCTAGCCCCGCCTTCTTCGACCACGTCTTCGCCCACATCGGGCCGGTGGACAAATCGGAAGTCCTCATCGTGGGCGACTCCCTGACCAGTGACATGAAGGGCGGTCTCTTGGCCGGCATCCCCTGCTGCTGGTACAACCCCAAAAACCTGCCCGCTCCCGAGGACATGAAGCTGGACTACGTCATCCAGGACCTGAACCAGGTGGAGGATATTTTGAATAAAAAGTAATAAAAAGAGCGTCTATCCTATGGATAGACGCTCTTTTTATGTTTACTTATACTTTTGACTCTGCGCTACCGCCAGTTCGTCGCATCTATTGTTGTGCTCATTGGACGCATGGCCTTTGACCCAGTGGAGGTTGACGGTGTGCTTGTCACACAGGTCCAGCAGCCGCCCCCACAGATCAGGGTTCAGGGCGGGCTTCTTGTCGCTCTTGACCCAGCCCCTGGCCCGCCAGCCCTTGGCCCAGCCCTTACTCAGACCATCGATGACGTATTTGGAGTCGGAGTACAACTCCACCACGCAGGGCTCCTTTAAGGCCTCCAGGGCCACAATGACCCCGGTAAGCTCCATCCGGTTGTTGGTGGTCTGGGCCTCGCCGCCGGACAGCTCCTTCTCATGGGGGCCATACATCAGGATGGCCCCCCAGCCTCCGGGGCCGGGGTTGCCCGAGCAGGCCCCGTCGGTGTAAATCGTGACTTGTTTCATAGTTCTCCCAAAGCCTTTTCTCGGAAAAGGCCTGTTTTTTTCCACAGTGTTGGCCGCAAATGTGGATTATTTCACAGCTCTTTTAGAATCGCCCGCCGCTTCTCCTCATACTCCCGGTCGGTGATGAGCCCGGCGTCCTTCAGGGTCTTGATCTGCTCCAGCCGGGCCTTGGCGTCCGGGGCGGTGGATGGGATGTGTTCGTGGGGCTCGGGGGCGGAGTAGGTGGCCGTGGGGCCGTCCTCATCCTCCTCGATATGGATTTCGGGACCGGCGTAGCCCTTGCCAAAGGCCTGGTAGGCATTCATCCCGGTGATAGCGATGGCCGCGAAAGTCCACAGCAATCCGAAGGCTCCAGAGGTTGGAATGACCACAAACAGGCCGATGAGGACGAATATCCCGCCCCAAACCACACCGAAGGTGCCCTGGGCTTTACTGGGGCGGTAAGTCACTCTTTTTTTCATGGAAAGAACGCCTCCTTTTCGATCAATTGCGGGGATTTACGGTTGCCGGGCGGCCAAAGGCCGCCCCTGCGGAATTACTCCTGGGGCTCGAGCTCCTCAGCGGTGGTCTCAGGTTCGGTCAATTCCGCGCTCTGCGTTTCCTCGTCCTCTTCCCGGTCGGCCAGGGCCAGGGAGATGACCTGGTCGCCCTCCTCCTTGAAGCGCATGACGATGACGCCCTGGGTGGCACGGCCCGCCATGCGGATGGCGTCCACGTGGGTGCGGATCAGGATGCCCGCCTGGGTGACCAGCAGCAGGTCCTCGGAGCCGTCCACCACCTTGACGCCCACCACGCCGCCGGTCTTGTCGGTGACCATGTAGTTCTTGATGCCGATGCCGCCGCGGTTGGTGACGCGGTACTCCTCCACGGCAGTGCGCTTGCCGAAGCCGTTTTCCGTGATGGAGAGGACGGTCTTGCCCTCCTGGGCCCGGGCGGCGCCGACGACGTAGTCGCCCTCGCGCAGGCGGATGCCCCGGACGCCCACGGCATCGCGGCCCATGGGACGGACGTCGTTCTCGTCAAAGCAGACGGCCATGCCGTCGTGGGTGGCGATCAAAATTTTCTGATTGCCGTCGGTCTCCCGGACGGAGATGAGCTGGTCGCCCTCGTCCAGGCGCAGAGCCCGGATGCCGCTGGCTCGGATGTTCTTCAGGGCGGTGACGGGCAGGCGCTTGACGGTGCCGTTCCGGGTGACCATCATGAGGAACAGGTCCTCGTTGTCGATCTCTCGGGTGTGGATCATGGTCTGGACCTTCTCGCCGGACTCCACCTGGAGGACGTTGACGATGTTGGTGCCCTTGGCGGCCTTGCCGCTCTCGGGGATCTGGTAGCCCTTCTTCCGGTACACCTTACCGGTGTCGGTGAAGAAGAACAGGTAGTCGTGGGTGGAGGCGGTGAACACGTCCACCACGCAGTCCTCGTCACGGGTGGTGATGCCCTTCTTGCCCATACCGCCCTTGGACTGGGCGGCGTACTCGCTGACGGGGGTGCGCTTGATATAGCCCGCCTGGGTCAGGGTGAAGACGCACTCCTCCTCCTCGATGAGGTCCTCGATGTCGATGTCGTCCTCCACGAAGCCGATCTCGGTCTTGCGGTCGTCGCCGTACTTGTCCCGGATCTCGGTGAGCTCGTCCTTCAGGACGCCCCGGAGCATGGACTCGTCGGACAGGAGCTGGTTGTAGTAGGCGATCTTCTTCTGAAGCTCGTCGTACTCGGCCTCCAGCTTCTCCTTCTCCAGGCCCTGGAGCCGCTTGAGCTGCATGTCCAAGATGGCCTGGGCCTGAACGTCGTCCAGACCGAAGCGCTCCATCAGCTTGTCCTTGGCGTCGTCGTAGCTGGTGCGGATGATGTGGATGACCTCGTCAATGTTATCCTGGGCGATGAGCAGGCCCTTCAGCAGGTGGGCCCGCTCCTCGGCCTTCTTGCGGTCGTAGATGGTCCGGCGGGTGATGATCTGCTCCTGATAGGCGATGTACTCGTCCAAAATCTCCCGCAGGGACAGGGTCTTGGGCTGCTTCTGGTTGTTGACCAGGGCCAGCATGACGATGGCGAAGGTGGTCTGCATCTGGGTCTGGGCAAACAGGCGGTTCAGGACCACCTGGGGGTTAGCATCCTTCTTCAGCTCGATAACGATGCGCATGCCCTTCTTGCCGTCGGACTCGTCCCGCAGACCGGAGATGCCATCCAGACGCTTGTCCTTCACCTGATCCGCGATGTTCTCAACCAGCCGGGATTTATTCACCTGGTAGGGCAGCTCAGTGACGATGATGCGGGTGCGGTTGTTGCCGAACTCCTCCATCTCGGTGCGGGCCCGGACCCGGATGTGGCCCTTGCCGGTGGCGTAGGCCGCCCGGATGCCGCTGCGGCCCATGATGACGCCGCGGGTGGGGAAATCGGGGCCCTTGATGTGCTCCATCAGGTCGTCCAGGGTGGCGTGTTCATTGTCCAGAACGCAGATGGTGGCATTGATGACCTCCCGCAGGTTGTGGGGAGGAATGTTGGTAGTCATGCCCACGGCGATGCCGCTGGAGCCGTTGACCAGCAGGTTGGGGAACCGGGAGGGGAGGACCCGGGGCTCCTTGCGGCTCTCGTCGAAGTTGGGGTCCCAGTCCACGGTGTCCTTCTCGATGTCCCGGAGCATCTCGTTGGAGAGCTTGGACATGCGGGCCTCGGTGTAACGGTAGGCGGCGGGGGGATCGCCGTCGATGGAGCCGAAGTTGCCGTGGCCGTCCACCAGACAGTAGCGCATGGAGAAGTCCTGGCCCAGGCGGACCAGAGCGTCGTAGACGGACTGGTCGCCATGGGGGTGGTACTTACCTAAAACGTCGCCCACGCAGGTGGCGGACTTCTTGAAGGGCTTGTCGGAGGTCAAACCGCTCTCGTACATGGTGTACAGGATACGGCGGTGGACGGGCTTCAGGCCGTCCCGCACATCGGGCAGGGCGCGGCCCACAATGACGGACATGGCGTACTCGATGTACGCGTCCTGCATCTCGTGCTCCAAATTTATATCAACAATTTTCTGATTGGGAAAGGAAATATCAATGGGTTCCTTATCGTTTGCCAAGTTGAAAACCTCGCTTTCGGTCCATGCAGAATTCTGTGGTCTGGCGCTGTCTTCTGCATTCTAAATTCTGCATCTCTTAGTAGTCCAGGTTCATGGCCTTTCCGGCGTTCTGCTCGATATACTCCCGGCGGGGCTCCACCTTTTCGCCCATAAGGAGGGTGAAAATCTCGTCGGCCTGGACGGCGTCGGCCATGGTGATCCGCTTCAGGGTGCGGCGCTCGGGGTCCATGGTGGTCTCCCACAGCTCGTGGGGGTCCATCTCGCCCAGGCCCTTGAAACGGCTGATGTCCACCTTGATGTTGGGGTTGCCGCCCCGCATCTCGGCAGAGATGGCGTCCCGCTCCTCGTCGGAGAAAGCCACCCGGGTCTGCTTGCCCCGGACCAGCTTATAGAGCGGGGGCACGGCGGCGTAGACGTAGCCCTGCTCGATGAGGGGGCGCATGAAGCGGAAGAAGAAGGTCAGCAGCAGGGTGCGGATGTGGGCGCCGTCCACGTCGGCATCGGCCATGATGACCACCTTGTGGTAGCGCAGCTTTTCTTTGTCGAACTCGTCCCCCAGACCGGCACCCAGGGCGGTGATGACAGGGGTGAGCTTGTCGTTGCCGTAGACCTTGTCGGCCCGAGCCTTCTCCACGTTGAGCATCTTGCCCCACAGGGGGAGGATGGCCTGGAACCGGGAGTCGCGGCCTTGCTTTGCGGAGCCGCCGGCGGAGTCGCCCTCGACGATGTAGATTTCGGTCAGGGCGGGGTCCCGCTCGTAGCAGTCGGCCAGCTTGCCGGGGAGGGTGGCCCCCTCCAGGGCATTCTTGCGGCGGATGTTCTCCCGGGCGCGGCGGGCGGCCTCCCGGGCGCGGGAGGCCATCATGGCCTTCTCCAGAATGGCCTTGCCC
>Ga0129309_1001014_pt1 | contig 16803 bp, 16 predicted proteins | sample L1105metagenome_FD_94439 | JGI IMG/M metagenome (GOLD analysis project Ga0129309, IMG submission 94439) | Ring-tailed lemur group fecal microbial communities from Wisconsin, USA - L1105 metagenome | ecosystem: Host-associated > Mammals > Digestive system > Large intestine > Fecal | place: USA...
CAGGTGTTCTGCAATCTGCTGGATAACGCCGCCAACCACGGCGGCGCGAGCAAACGGATCGACGTGTCCATCTGCCAGGAGATCCTGGAGGGCGTCATCCGCATCCGCGACTACGGTCCCGGCATCCCAGAAGGAGAGCTCCCCTTTATTAAGAACAAGTTCTACAAGGGCAGTTCCAAAGCCCGGGGCTCCGGCATCGGTCTGGCTGTGTGTGAGGAGATTGTCACCCGCCACGAGGGCAAACTGGACATTGGCAATGCGGAAGGCGGCGGCTGTGTGGTCACCATCCGGCTGCCTATTGAAACATAAGTTCTAATTTCTCTTGCTATTTGTCCAAGCATTTGTTAGAATAACCACAGTATCGTTCCAGCCAAAAGGAGAACCAGATCCAATGGAAGAAAAAGAAGTAAAGCACCAGCCCTCCTGCACCAAGGGCTTTAAGACCATGTGCGGCGGCCAGGCCCTCATCGAGGGCATTATGATGCGCGGCCCCAAGAAACAGGCCGTGGTGGTCCGAAAGCCCGACGGCGGCCTGGAGATCCAGGAGAAGGAGCTCAGGTTTATCAAGGACCGCCACCCCATTTTGGGCTGGCCCCTGATCCGGGGTGTGGTCAATTTCTGCGACTCCATGTACAATGGCGTCACCGCTCTGATGTACTCGGCGGAGTTTTACCCCGAGGATGGGGAGGAAGAGGAGGAGCCCTCCAAATTCGAGGCCTGGCTGGAGAAACGGCTGGGCAGCGAGAAGGCCATGGGCTTCTTTACCACCCTGGCGGTGATTCTGGGTATGGCCATGTCCATCGGCCTGTTTTTCCTGCTGCCCACCCTACTGGGTACCGCCGTCACCCTGGTCACTGACTCCATGGTGGCTCGGAATTTGGCGGAGAGTATTTTGAAAATCATCATTTTTGTGGGCTACCTGGCCCTGTGTTCCCGGATGAAGGAGATGAAACGGGTCTTCTCCTACCACGGGGCGGAGCACAAGACCATCTTTTGCTACGAGGCCGGTCTGCCCCTCACCGTGGAGAACGTGCGCAAGCAGCCCCGGCACCACCCCCGCTGCGGCACCAGCTTCCTGTTCATGGTCATCGCCGTCTCCATTTTGGTGTCCACGGTGGTCTTTGCCATCTGGCCTGTCACCAATCCAATCCTGCGGTTCCTGGCCCATCTGGCCATGCTGCCCGTCATCGTGGGCGTCAGCTACGAGTTCAACCGCTGGGCGGGCCGCCACGACGGCCCCGTGACCCGGGTCCTGGTGGCCCCCGGCCTGTGGCTCCAGAATTTTACCACCTTCGAGCCAGACGACTCCATGATCGAGGTGGGCATCAAGGCCCTGGAGCTGGTCCTGCCCGAAAAGCAGGGCGAGGACGCTTGGTAATAACTAAAACTTTTTACCAGTTAGGAGTGAAAAGTTCTCGTCACTGTGAACTCCACACTCAAGAAAAAGATGGAAGGCGATGGAATGGCTACTACATATAATAACCTATTCCTGGACACTCGGGCCCGGCTGAGAAAGGCTGGGATCGAGGCCGCTCAGCTGGAGGCCCGGGAGCTGGTCTGCTACGCCGCCGACAAGAGCCGGGAGCAGCTGTACCGGGACATGTCTCTGTACGTCTCGGCCGAGCTGGAGAAGCGGGTGGACGATCTGGTTCAGCGCCGCCTGGCCGGAGAGCCGGTGGCCTACATCATCGGGGAGTGGGAGTTTTACGGTCTGCCCCTGGACATCTCCCAGGACGTGCTGATCCCCCGGGATGACACCGAGCTGCTGGCCGAGCGGGGTATCGCAAGGGCCCGGGAGGCCGGCGAGGGAGCCCGGGTGCTGGACCTGTGCGCCGGAAGCGGCTGCGTAGGTCTGGCGGTGGCCGCCAACGTCCCCGGCTGCCGGGTGGTACTGGGTGAGCTGTCCGAGGGCGCTCTGCGCACCTGCAAGCAGAACGTCCGCCGCAACGGCCTGAATGCCCGGGTGACCTGCCTGTCGGTGGACGCCATGGAGGCCCCCAGCTCCGCCCTGTGGGACTTCGACGTCATCGTCAGCAACCCTCCTTATATCCCCACCGGCGACATCGCCGGGCTGGATTCCTCCGTCAAGGACTACGAGCCCCACATGGCCCTGGATGGCGGAGCGGACGGCCTGGACTTCTACCGGGTCATCGCCGCCAAGTGGAAATCCGCCCTGCGGCTGGGCGGCGCCCTGGTCTTTGAGGTGGGCATCGGACAGGCTCCCCAGGTGGAGGAAATTCTGGCCCAAAACGGCTATGAGAACATCCAGACCGCCCAGGATACCCAGGGCATCTGGCGCGTGGTAGAAGGAACAGCCAATCAATAAAAGTCCGTTTTATAGGACTCCTTTTGTGCTATCCTGATCCCGTAAACTGAAGAACAGCATTCCGGCCACCGGGCCGGAATGGAAAGGATGAGAACGATATGGCGACGAAAAAAACTGTGGTGGAGTCTGCGGCTCCCGCGTCGGATAAGAAGAAGGCCATCGAGACCTGTATGGCCCAGATCGAGCGCACCTACGGCAAGGGTTCCATTATGCGTCTGGGCGAGAACACCGGCATCGTGGTGGAGGCCATCCCCACCGGGTCCCTGTCTCTGGACATCGCTCTGGGCATCGGCGGCGTTCCCAAGGGCCGCATCATCGAGATCTACGGCCCCGAGTCCTCCGGTAAGACCACTCTGGCCCTCCACATCGTGGCCGAGGCCCAGAAGCGGGGCGGCGAGGTGGCCTTCATCGACGCCGAGCACGCCCTGGACCCCAGCTACGCCCGGGCGCTGGGTGTGGATATCGACTCCATGCTGATCTCCCAGCCCGACACCGGCGAGCAGGGCCTGGAAATCTGTGAGGCTCTGGTCCGCTCCGGCGCCATCGACGTGGTGGTGGTGGACTCGGTGGCCGCTCTGACCCCTCGGGCCGAGATCGAGGGCGACATGGGTGACAGTCACGTGGGTCTGCTGGCCCGGCTCATGAGCCAGGCCCTGCGGAAGTTGGCCGGCTCCATTGCTAAGACCAACTGCATCGTCATCTTCATCAACCAGCTTCGGGAAAAGGTGGGCGTCATGTACGGCAACCCCGAGGTGACCACCGGCGGCCGGGCGCTGAAGTTCTACTCCTCCGTCCGCATTGACGTGCGCCGCATCGAGGCCATCAAGGTGGGCGGCGAGATCATCGGCAACCGCACCCGGGCCAAGATCGTCAAGAACAAGGTGGCGCCCCCCTTCCGGGAGGCCGAGTTCGAGATCATGTACGGCGAGGGCATCTCCAAGTGGAGCGAGCTGGTGGACCTGGCCGTCAAGCTGGACATCATTCAGAAGTCGGGCTCCTGGTTCTCCATGGGCGAGCTGCGCCTGGGCCAGGGCCGCGACGCCGTCAAGCAGTATTTTAAGGACAACCCCGAGCTGGCCGCCGATATCGAGGCCCAGATCCGGGCCAACGCCTACAAGCTTATGAGCAAGCAGTCCCAGGTGGCCGCCAAGGCCGCCGGCCGGGCGGTGGACGTGTCCGCCGACGACTTTGAGGACGGCGCGGAGCCCGAGCCCGAGGAGTAATCTCAAATGGTCATCCAGGAATTAAAACCCTCCAAGCGGGTGGCGGGCCGCTGGCTGGCCGTCCTGGAGGACGGCTCCATCCTCCGGGTGGGGGAGAACGAGGTGATTTCCTTCGCACTCTACGCCGGGAAGGAGCTGACCGAGGAGGAGGCCGACGAACTGCTGGCCTCCGCCCGCCGGGGGGGCTTGAAGGAGAAAGCCTTAAGTCTGCTGACAAGAAAGCCCCAGTCCCGAAAGGAACTGGAGCGGAAATTGGGGGAGTGGGGGGCCATCGAGGAGGAGGCCGCCGCCATCTGTGACCGGATGGAGGAGCTGGGCTACCTCAACGACGCCTCCTACGCCGCCCAGGTGGTGCGGCACTACGCCGCCAAGGGGTTCGGAGAGAAAAAGCTCCGGGACGAGCTGTACCGCCGGGGCATTTCCCGGGAATTGTGGGATGAAGCTCTGGCCGAGGCGGAGGACCCCGCCGCCGCCATTGACGCCTTCGTGGCCAAAAAGCTGGCCGGAACGTCCGCGGACCGGAAGGAGCTTCAAAAGGTCTCCGCCGCCCTGGCCCGCCGGGGCTACAACTGGTCGGAGATCAGCGACGCTCTGCGGCGTTTTGGGATGGAAACCGGCGAGGACTATTGAAGGTCGCCCAGGATGGACAGGGTCAGCTGGCCGCCGATGTGGACGCCGGAATGAAACCCCTCCAGCCGACAACCCTCCAGCACCACCCGCAGACTGCGGAGCAGCTGCTCGGAAAATTCGCCGCCCATCGCCGCGTTTATCCGCTCCAGATGGCGGACCAGCTCTTTTTCTCCGATCTCGACCGGTTTGTCCAGCGGCGAGGGCCGGCAGATGCCGAGACTTTCGCCGTAATAGAGGGCGGAGATGTAGTCGAACATAGTGTCATTCCTTTCTAAAATATATGAGTAGTAGATTTTATCTACCTTTATTATAGTAGATAAAATCTACTAAGTCAAGAGGCGTTTCATGTTTGATGTAAAACTTTTTGGAGAGCGGCTTCGATGTGCACGGGAACAGGGGGATATTACCCAAAAAACCGTGGCGGAGCTGCTAGGCGTGACGCGGACGCAGGTCAGCGATATGGAGAATGGAAAAACGGGGACCAGTTTGCCACGCCTTGTGGTCCTGTCTGAATTTTATCATGTATCGACCGACTATCTGCTGGGCATCACCGACGATCCCACCTGGCGGGGCAATTAAATGCCGCCTTTTCAACCTAGACTATAAAATTGGAGCGATCTTATGTCATATAAAGTAGCATTTGTATCCCTGGGCTGCGACAAGAACCGGGTGAACACCGAGCAGATGATGGCCCTGTGCCGCAAGGCGGGCCATATCGTCACCGGCGACCCCGAGGGAGCCGACGTGGCGGTGCTGAACACCTGCGGCTTCATCGAGTCCGCCAAGAGCGAGGCCATCGACAACATCCTGGAGCTGGCTCAGCTGAAGGACCAGGGCAAGCTGAAAAAGCTGCTGGTCACCGGCTGTCTGACCCAGCGCTACCCCGAGGATATCCGGGTGGAGCTGCCCGAGGTGGACGGCATGCTGGGCACCGGCAGCTACACCGACGTGGCGGCCGCCGTGGAGGAGCTGATGGCGGGGGAGAAGGCCGAGCACTTCGACGACATCCACCGCACCTATGAGGACGGCGAGCGCGTCATCACCACCCCGTCCTATACCGCCTATCTGAAAATTGCCGAGGGGTGCAGCAACGGCTGCGCTTACTGCGTCATTCCCAAGCTCCGGGGCCGCTACCGCAGCCGCTCTATGGAGGCGGTGCTGGCCGAGGCCAGGGAGCTGGCCGACTCAGGGGTGAAGGAGCTCATCCTCATCGCCCAGGACGTCACCCGGTACGGCTCGGACTTCCAGGACGGTACCACCTTGGCCAAGCTGCTGGACGAGCTGTGCAGGCTGGATTTCCACTGGATTCGGCTCCACTACCTGTACCCCGAGGCGGTGACTGACGAGCTCATCGCCACCATCGCCCGCCAGCCCAAGATCGTCCATTACCTGGACATCCCCATCCAGCACTGCAGTGACAGTATCCTGACGGCCATGCGCCGCCGGAACACCAAGGAGGAGATCGAAGTCCTCTTTGACAAGCTGCGCGCCGCCATGCCCGATATCGTCATCCGCACCTCTCTGATCTGCGGCCTGCCCGGAGAAGGGGAGGAGGAGTTCGAGGAGCTGTGCGATTTTCTGCGGGAGCAGAAGCTCCAGCGGGCGGGTGTGTTCCAGTTCTCCCCGGAGGAGGGCACCCTGGCGGCCGCCATGGAAAACCAGGTGGACCCCGAGGTGGCGGAGCGCCGGGTGGAGCTGGTGGTGGACCTCCAGTCCCGGGTCATGGATGAGTACAACGAGAGCCGTCTGGGTGAGGTGATGGAGGTGCTGTGCGAGGGCTTTGATTCTGAGCAGGGCTGCTACGCGGGCCGGACCTACGCCGACTCGGTGGACATCGACGGCCACGTGTACTTCACCGCCGCCGGTCTGGTGCCCGCCGGAAGCTTTGTCAATGTCCGCATCACCGGGGTCTCCGACGGGGACCTGACCGGCGAGATCGAGGAATGACGAAGAAAAAGGGTTGACAAACCTGCCGTTCCGAAGGACAATGTGGTGGGTCTCGGCCCGCTGGAAATCAATGGATAAGGACGGGGTCCCCGTGCCGCCGCGGGCGGAGAAGGGGCCTGGCCGAAAAAGGAGACACTATTATCATGAATACCGCAAACAAGCTGACCATCCTGCGGGTCTTTATGATCCCCGCCTTCCTGCTGGTGCTGTACCTGGATGTGCCGGGGGCCAACTATTGGGCGCTGGCTATCTTCGCAATTGCCAGCTTTACCGATACGCTGGACGGCTATATTGCCCGCCACTACAACCAGACCACCGACTTCGGAAAGTTCATGGACCCCCTGGCGGACAAGTGTTTGGTCACCGCCGCCATGCTGTGGTTTGTAGAGATCGGCCAGATGCCCGCCTGGGCGCTGCTGGTGGTCATCATCCGGGAGTTCGGCGTGTCCGGCCTGCGCATGGTGGCCGCCGACAAGGGCCGGGTCATCGCTGCCGGCTGGTCCGGCAAGGTGAAGACTGCCTCCACCATGGTGTGCATCGTGCTGATGCTGCTGCCCATCGCCCCCTGGATCAACAGCATCTGCGTGGCGGTCATTGTGCTGACCACCATCTACTCCGGCGTGGAGTATTTTATGAAGAATCTGGATGTGCTGTCTCAGGTGAAATAACCGGATTCGGAGGGAGCTTTGATGGCGACAAAACTAGATCGGACGCAGTATCGGGAAGTATTGCTCAAGCTGCTGGCGGTCACGGCCTATGCCGTCATCGCCGCGGTGAACTTTAACAGCTTCGTCCAGGCGGGCGATCTGTTTCCGGGCGGATTCACCGGCCTGACCCGATTGATCCAGCGCTGTGCGCTGGAGTTTGGGGGCGTGACCCTGCCCTTTGCCGTGGTAAACCTGCTGCTCAACGCGGTGCCCGCCGCAGTCAGCTATAAGCTGATTGGGAAACGATTCACCTTCTACTCCTGTCTGGCCATTTTGCTGTCCAGTGTCTTTACGGATCTGGTGCGGCCCATGCCCATCACCGAGGACATTCTGCTGATCTGCATTTTCGGCGGTCTCATCAACGGCTTCGCCGTCAGTCTGTGCCTGAAGGCTCGGGTCACCACCGGCGGAACGGACTTCATCGCCATCGCCCTGGCCGAGCGGAAGAACATCGACGCATGGAACTATATCCTCTGCGGCAATGTGGCCATGCTGATGGTGGCGGGCCTGCTGTTTGGCTGGGATAAGGCGCTGTACTCCATCATTTTTCAGTTTGCCAGTACCCAGGTCATCCGCATGATGGACCCGGACAGCCAGCGGGTGACGCTGTTCATTGTGACGGGCCGGGAACGAGCCGGCGGTGTGTGCGCCCAGATCCAGGAGACCAAGCACACGGCCACGCTTATTGAAGGTGTGGGCCTCTACAACGGATCGCCCTGTGTGATGATCTACTCAGTGGTGACCAGCAGCCAGCTGCGCCAGCTGACCCGCAAGGTCCGCGAAGCTGACCCGGACGCCTTTGTCAACGTGATCCGCACGGAGCGGCTTCACGGTAACTTCTACCGGCCGCCGAGAGACTGAGCGGCGGAACAGAACGAAAAATCGCCCGCGAAACCGGCTGGTTTCGCGGGCGATTTCTTTAAAGCGGGCTGGGGACGGCCTAGGGGTGGAACGGGAACGCTGCACCGTATAGCTAAATTGTACAAAATGGGAAGGAGATGCGGCAGTTTGCAGATGTTGACCAAAAAGTGCGGGGAATTTGACGTTTCTTAGCTTTCCTTGTTCGGAAAGCGGGGGAGGAGAGGTCAGCGCTTGGGGCTTTCCCGGAGAAGAACCTGGTCGCTGGACTGATATTCCTTGGAGTATCGCCCGGGGGTGACGCCGGTAAGGTGGCCGAAGGTGCGGATGAAGTGGGAGTTGTCGGAGAAGCCGGACAGCTCACCGGCCTGCTGGACGCTGATGCCGTCCTGAAGCAGCTGTCTGGCCCGGAGGACCCGGCTGTAAATGATATACTCCATGACGGAGAAGCCGGTGGCCGATTTGAAGATGCGGCACAGGTAGTGCTTGCTGATATAGAATTGGTTGGCGATCTGGTCCAGAGACAGAGGCTCGGCCAGGTTGTCCCGGATGTAGTCCAGGATGGGGGCGACCCGCAGAAAGTCCTTGTTGCAGATGGCCTCGCCAGCGGTGGCGGCGTTCAAAGTGGGGGCCACCCGGATGAGCAGATTGAGCAGGGCCACGGTCTGGCGGATGTCGCTGCCGAAGGAACCGTCGTTTTTATTGCGCTCCAGGGCCTGGAACAGCTCAATCAGGGCGGTCATTTCCTCGCTGTCCAGGGTGGCCCGGCGGAAGGTATCCACGGTGAGTTGGGTGAAGTCGGTCTGTGGGGTGGACAGCTCGGTCAGAGCCTTCCGGCTGATGTGGAGGACGTACCGGGCGTGAAAGCCGGTAGCCATGGTGCGGTGCAGGGTGTTTTCGCCAATCAGGTACAGGGTGCCCCGATGCAGGGGGTATACCTGGTCGTTGACAAAGATATTTCCGGGGCTGGTGAGGGGCAGGAGCAGCTCGTAATGGTCGTGAAAATGGAGCCGGCTCATGTTCCAGGTGTCGTTATGGTTCAGCTGAAGATGAAATTCTACATTGGTCATAGGTCAACCTCCGTCAGTTCCGGCGGGGGGCCGAAACGGGTCAATCATGGCGGCAGCCCTTGGGGGAGAAGAAACTGCGGCTCAGAAGGGGTAAAATACGGTTGCCGATATTATACCACGCTAGGTGAAGATATGCAAACTTTTTGCTAAATTATAAATAGACCTTTTGTGAAAGTTGTGATAGAATAGGACACGATAAAAAGCGCATACCCGCACCTTGAAAACCAGCGAGAGAAAAGACCAAAAAATCTTTTGTAATGGGGGTTTATATCATGAACAAAGTATATTCCTTGCATGACGCGGTCGCCAAGTACGTCGAGAGCGGAGATTGTATCTGCTTCGGCGGCTTCACGACCAACCGGAAGCCCTACGCCGCTGTCTCTGAGATCCTGCGCCAGGGACAGAAGGACTTCACCGTCTGGGCCGGTCCTGCCGGCGGCGACTGGGACATGATGATTGGCGAGGGCCGCGTCAAGGCCTATATCAACTGCTACACCGCCAACTCTGGCTACACCAACGTTTCCCGCCGCTTCCGCGCTGCCATCGAGAAGGGCGAGCTGACCTACGAGGACTACTCTCAGGACGTCCTGATGCTCCAGCTGCATGCCGCTTCCCTGGGCCTGCCCTTCCTGCCTGTCCGTCTGATGAACGGTTCCGGCCTGGAGGAGTACTGGGGCATCAGCAAGGAAGTCCGTGCTACCATGGAGAAGGTTGACGACCTGAAGCTGGCCCGCGTGGAGAATCCCTTCAAGCCCGGCGAGCAGGTCATCGCTGTCCCCGTGCCCAAGCTGGACACCGCCATCATCCATGTCCAGAAGGCCTCTCCCGACGGCACCTGCATCATCGAGGGCGACGAGTTCCACGATGTTGACATCGCTGTGGCCGCCCGCAAGGTCATTGTCACCTGCGAGGAGCTGGTGAGCGACGAGTACATCCGCCGCGATCCCACCCTGACCCGCATCTTCGGCGAGTGCGTCAGCGCTGTCGTCCACGCTCCCTACGGCGCCTGGCCCTCTCAGTGCTACAACTACTACGACAACGACTCTCACGCCCTGAAGGAGTACGACAAGGCCTCCAAGTATCAGGACGCCGAGGACGCCAAGGTTCAGCTGGCCAAGGCCGCTGCCAAGGCTGAGAAGACCGCTGCTGCCAAGCCTGACGACGCCAAGGCCGCCGAGGCTGCCGCCAAGGCCAAGAAGGCCGCTGAGGACGCCGCCGCCGGCGTGGCCATCCCCGAGACCTTCCAGGATTACCTGGAGAAGTGGGTTTACAGCGTCAAGGATCACGAGGAGCTGCTGGACAAGGTCGGCGGTTCTCGTCTGATGCGTCTGAAGAACGAGCCCCACCTGGGCTACTCCACCAGACACTAAGAAGCAGGGAGGTTAATTAAAATGTCTGATTATACGAAGTATACTAAGCAGGAAATGCAGGCTTACGCCATCGCGAAGAACATCAAGGAAAATCAGATCGTCATCGTGGGCACCGGCCTTCCTCTGATCGGCGCCTCTCTGGCCAAGCGTGCCGTTTGCCCCTCCTGCCACCCCATCGTTGAGAGCGGCCTGATGGACTGCGATCCCGTCGAGGTTCCCCGTTCCGTGGGTGACAACCGCTTCATGGCTCACTGCGCCGTGCAGTGGCCCAACATCCGCTTCATCGGCTTCGAGGCCAATGAGTGGCTGCACGACGAGGACCGTCTGGTCGCCTTCATCGGCGGCGCTCAGATCGACCCCTACGGCAACGTGAACTCCACCTGCATCTACGGCAAGGGCGACTATGTCAAGCCCATGACCCGTTTCACCGGTTCCGGCGGCGCCAACGGCATCGCCACCTACTGCAACACCATCATCATGATGCAGCACCAGAAGCGCCGCTTCATGGAGAAAATCGACTACATCACCTCCTGTGGCTGGATGGACGGCCCTGGCGGCCGTGAGAAGGTCGGCCTGCCCGGCAACCGCGGTCCTCAGATGGTCGTTACCGATCTGGGTATCATGAAGTTCGACGAGGAGACCAAGCGCATGTACTGCGCCGTCATGTTCCCCGGCGTCACCGCCGAGATCGTCCAGGCGAACACCGGCTTCGAGATCGACTGCTCCCGCGCTGAGATGATGGAAGGCCCCAGCCCCGAGATCATCAAGCTGATCCGCGAGGAGATCGACCCCGGCCAGGCCTTCATCAAGGTCCCCAAGGAGTAATCTGAACCGTTTCGGTCAAACTTAGAAATGAATATAGGAGGAACTGACATTGGGTAACTACTCTATGCCCCGTTATTTCCAGAATATGCCCATCGTGGGCAACAAGCCTGTCCGCGCCAACGCCGAGAACGTGGCTGAACTGAAGAACGTCGAGGAGGACATCCACGAGAAAATCGTCGCCAGCCTGGAAAACGGCAAGCCCGACGAGGCTCTGAACGAGAAGGGTCAGCTCACTGCCATGCAGCGCATCAGCCTGCTGGTCGACGCTGGTACCTGGTGCCCCCTGAACAGCCTGTACAATCCCGAAAACAACAAGACCGGCACTACTACCATCATCAAGGGTCTGGGCCGCGTCAACGGCAAGTGGTGCTGCATTATCGCTTCCGATAACAAGAAGCACGCCGGCACCTGGGTCCCCGGCCAGGCTGACGATCTGCTGCGCGGTTCCGACACCGCCAAGCGTCTGCGTATCCCCCTGATCTATCTGCTGGAGTGCGCCGGCGTCGAGCTGCCTGTTCAGGAGAAGGTTTACCCCAACCGCCGCGGCGGCGGCACCCCCTTCTTCCGCAACTCCGAGCTGAACCAGCTGGGTATTCCCGTCATCGTCGGCATCCACGGCACCAACCCCGCCGGCGGCGGCTACCACTCCATCTCTCCCACTATCCTGATCGCCCATGAGAAGGCCAACATGGCTGTCGGCGGCGCCGGCATCGTGGGCGGCATGAACCCCAAGCCCTATGTTGATATGGAGGCCGCTCTGGCTCAGATCGAGGCCACCAAGGGGCTGCGTGCCGATCCTCCCGGATCTGTTTCCGTCCACTTTGGACAGACCGGCTTCTTCCGTGAGGTGTACAACGCGCAGGAAGGCGTCATCGCTGGAATCAAGAAGTATGTGGACATGCTGCCCGCTTACGACCTGGAATTCTTCCGTGTGGATGACTCCCAGTCTCCCGCTCTGTCCGATGCGGAGCTGTACGACATCGTGCTGAACAACAAGAACCGCCCCTACGATATGTATTCTGTTATCGGCCGCCTGTTCGACGGCAGCCAGTTCATGGAGTACAAGAAGGGCTACGGTCCTGAGATGATCACCGGCCTGGCTAAGGTCGATGGTCTGCTTGTGGGCGTGGTTGCCAACCAGCAGGGTGTGTTCCCCAACTACCCCGAGTACAAGGTGGAGAAGTACGGCCAGTCCATGGGCGCCGGCGGCAAGCTGTATCGCCAGGGCCTGATCAAGATGAACGAGTTCGTCACTCTGTGTGCCCGCGATAAGGTCCCCATGATCTGGCTGCAGGACACTACCGGTATCGACGTGGGCGATGACGCCGAGGTTGCCGAGCTGCTGGGTCTGGGCCAGTCCCTGATCTACTCCATCCAGAACTCTGACCTGCCCATGCTGACCATCGTTGTGCGCCACGGCACCGCCGCTGCCCACTATGTCCTGGGCGGCCCGCAGGCCAACGACAACAACGCCTTCACTCTGGGCACCGCCGCTACCGAGATCAACGTCATGAACGGCAAGACCGCCGCCAACGCCATGTACACTGGCCGTCTGGCGAAGGATCAGAAGGCCGGCAAGGATCTGCAGCCCACCATCGACAAGATGAACGCCATGATCCAGGACTATGATGAGAAGTCCAAGCCCTTCTTCTGCGCCAAGGCCGGTCTGGTGGATGAGATCGTGGATCTGCCCATGATGCGTAACTACATCGTGGCCTTCACCGATTCCTGCTACCAGAACCCCAAGTCCATCTGCCCCTTCCATCAGATGCTGCTGCCCCGCACTATCAAGGATTACGACAACCTGAAGAAGTAAGCTGAGACAGCCCAATTCAGCCGGGCGGCGGTAGGCCGCCGCCCGGTACTATATTTTCACGACGGAGAGACATCCACTATGAGTATCTATACCCTCGGAATTGATATTGGCTCCACTGCCTCCAAGTGCGTCATGCTCAAGGACGGCAAGGAGATCGTCAGTAAATCTCTGGTCGCCGTCGGCGCCGGTACCAGCGGGCCCCAGCGGGCCATCAGCGAGGTGCTGGAGGCCGCCGGGATGCAAAAAGAGGACATGTCCTATATTCTGGCCACCGGCTACGGCCGCAACTCCCTGGACGAGATCGCGGATCACCAGATGAGCGAGCTGAGCTGCCACGCCAAGGGCGCGGCCTTCCTGTTCCCGGAAGTGCGCACCGTTATCGACATCGGCGGCCAGGACGCCAAGGTGCTGCGCGTGGAAAACGGCGCCATGACCAACTTCCAGATGAACGACAAGTGTGCCGCCGGCACCGGCCGGTTCCTGGACGTCATGGCCCGGGTTCTGGAGGTGGATGTCAACGATCTGGGCACTCTGGGCGCCAAGTCCACCAAGTACGTCGGCATCAGCTCTACCTGCACCGTCTTTGCCGAGAGCGAGGTCATCAGCCAGCTGGCCAAGGAGACGGACAAGTGCGATATCATCAACGGTATTCACCAGTCCGTGGCCAACCGGGTGGCCGGCCTGGCGCACCGAGTGGGCGTGCAGGACATGGTGGTCATGACCGGCGGTGTGGCTCAGAACTCCGGCGTCGTCAAGGCGCTTCAGGATCAGCTGGGCCACGAGGTTCACACCTCGCCCCTGACCCAGTACAACGGAGCCCTGGGCGCCGCGCTGTTCGCTTACCAGAGATACCTGAGAGAGCAGAAGGCGTAAAGCCCTCTGAACGAGTAAAAGCAACCATACTTTTGCGCCCCAGCTGTTTGCGGACCAGCTCACCAGGGCTGCGCGCAGCAGTTTGAACGCAATCTATTGAATAGGGAGGAAAACTATCATGGCTAAAGAAGTAAGCCCTGGCGTAAAGGCACTGCGCAAGGTCGTTGACGACGTCCATGCTGACGCCCGTCAGGCCCATGCTGAGGGCAAACTGGTCGGTTGGTCCAGCTCCAAGTTCCCCTGCGAGCTGGCTGCCGCTTTTGACCTGGATATCATGTACCCCGAGAACCAGGCCGCTGGTATTGCCGCCAACCGTGACGGCGAGATCATGTGCCAGGCCGCTGAGGACCTGGGCTTTGATAACGACATCTGCGGCTACGCCCGTATCAGCCTGGCCTACGCCGCCGGCAAGCGCGCTTCCCGCAAGTTTGACCCCGAGACCCTGGAGTATGTCATCAACCCCGCTTCCGGCAAGCCCCTGAAGGACGAGAACGGCAATGTCGTCATCGACGAGGCCACCGGCAAGCCCAAGAAGGACCCCAAGACTCAGGTGCCTTTCACCGTGCTGGACGACATCTATGAGATCGAGGCCCTGCCCGAGACCACCGAGAAGGAGATCGCCTACAAGAACTTCCGCCGCGAGGCCATCAAGCCCTACCGCCAGATGCGTATTCCCCAGCCCGACTTCGTGCTGTGCTGCAACAACATCTGCAACTGCATGACCAAGTGGTATGAGAACATCGCCCGTATGCGCAACATCCCCCTGATCATGATCGACATCCCCTACAACAACACCGTCGAGGTCCACGACACCAACGTGGCTTACGTCCGCGCTCAGTTCGACGCCGCGATCAAGCAGCTGGAGGAGCTGACCGGCAAGAAGTTCGACGAGAAGAAGTTCGAGCAGGCCTGCGCCAACGCCAACCGCACCGCCAGCGCTTGGCTGCGCGTCTGCGATTACCTGCAGTACAAGCCCGCTCCTTACAGCGGCTTCGATCTGTTCAACCACATGGCCGATATCGTCACCGCCCGCGCCAAGCCCCAGGCCGCCGAGGCCTTCGAACTGCTGGAGAAGGACCTGGAGAAGGCCATCAAGGAAGGCACCACCACCACTCCCTTCCCCGAGAAGTACCGCGTTATGTTCGAGGGCATTCCCTGCTGGCCCAAGCTGCCCAACCTGTTCAAGCCTCTGAAGCAGCACGGCGTCAACGTCACCGCCGTTGTGTACGCCCCCGCCTTCGGCTTCGTGTACAACAACATGGACGAGATGTGCCGCGCCTACTACAAGGCCCCCAACTCCGTCTGCATTGAGCAGGGCGTGGATTGGCGTGAGGGCATCTGCCGCGACAATAAGGTCGACGGCGTCCTGGTCCACTACAACCGTTCCTGCAAGCCTTGGTCCGGTTACATGGCCGAGATGCAGCGCCGCTTCACCGACGATCTGGGCGTGCCCTGCGCCGGCTTCGACGGCGACCAGGCCGATCCCCGTAACTTTAACGAGGCCCAGTACGAGACCCGCGTTCAGGGCCTGGTCGAGGCCATGGAAGCTAACAAGGCTGCAAAGGAGGACGCTGAATAATGAGCATCGAAGTTTTGCTGAATCAGTTTAAGGAAGTCTCTGAGCATCCTCATCGTCAGATTGAGGCTTTTAAGGCTCAGGGCAAGAAGGTCATCGGCGTTCTGCCTTACTACGCTCCCGAGGAGCTGGTCATCGCCGCCGGTATGGAGCCCATGGGCATCTGGGGCAGCAACAAGAAGACCATCTCCCACGCCAAGGAGTACTGCGCTACCTTCTACTGCACCATCGCTCAGCTGGCTCTGGAGATGCTGCTGGACGGCACCCTGGATCAGCTGGACGGCCTGATCACCCCCACGATCTGCGACACTCTGCGCCCCATGAGCCAGAACTTCCGCGTCGCTATGGGTGACAAGCTGCCCTGCATCTTCCTGGCCCATCCCCAGCACCGCAAGCCCGCGTTCGGCCTGCAGTTCACCGTGGACCAGTACAGCCACGTGAAGGCCGAGCTGGAGAAGATCTCCGGCACCCCCATCACCGACGAGGCTCTGCGTGAGGCCATCAAGGTCATGAACCGCAGCCGTGCCGCCCGCCGTGAGTTCGTCAAGCTGGCTGGCCAGCACCCCGAGGCTGTTTCCGCTGTCAACCGCTCCGCCGTCCTGCGCTCCGCCTGGTTCATGGACAAGACCGAGCACGCTGAGAAGCTGGAAGCTCTGAACGCCGAACTGGCTGCCCTGCCCGCCTCCAACTGGAAGGGCACCAAGATCCTGACCTCCGGCATCATCTGCGACAATCCCACCCTGCTGCAGATCTTCGACGACAACAACCTGGCCATCGCCGCCGACGACGTGGCTCAGGAGAGCCGCTCCTTCCGCGTGGACGCCGCCGAGACCGGCGACCCCATGATGGCTCTGGCTCAGCAGTTCGCCGATCAGGACTACGAGGTCCTGCTGTACGACGAGCACTCCAACCAGAACCGCCGCGGCGAGTACGTGGCCAACCTGTGCAAGGAGTCCGGCGCCAAGGGTCTGGTCCTGTTCATGCAGCAGTTCTGCGACCCCGAGGAGATGGAGTACCCCTACCTGAAGATCGCTCTGGAGAACGCCGGCATCCCCCACATCAAGCTGGGCGTCGACCAGCAGATGCGCGACTTCGGTCAGGCCAGCACCGCTATCCAGGCTTTTGCCGACGTCCTGTAAAGATTCTGTACGGATCTTTGCTCTTCGCCTGTGCTGAACTTGACACGGCACGGTTAAGAATGATATAATTCTACCAATTTCGGAAACTCTCCCGCCTGAATTTCAGGCGGGAGAGCCGCCGTAAGCTGATGGGAAAAGGTCGGCTCACTAAATACCGGCCCATTCACGTCAGATCATTAATGTAAAGGGGAAAATAAGCTATGAACTACAACGTTACCGTCAATGGCAAGGTTTACAGCGTCTCCGTGGAAAAGACCGGCGCCGGCGCTCCCGTCGTTGCCGCTCCTGTGGCTCCCGTTGCCGCCCCCGTGGCTGCTCCTGTTGCTGCTCCCGTAGCCGCTCCTGCCGCCGCTCCCGCCCCCGCTGCTGCTCCCGCTCCTGCCGCCGCCCCCGCCGCTGTGGCCGCCGGTGAGACCGCCGTGAACAGCCCCATGCCCGGCAAC
>Ga0129309_1001019_pt1 | contig 16656 bp, 24 predicted proteins | sample L1105metagenome_FD_94439 | JGI IMG/M metagenome (GOLD analysis project Ga0129309, IMG submission 94439) | Ring-tailed lemur group fecal microbial communities from Wisconsin, USA - L1105 metagenome | ecosystem: Host-associated > Mammals > Digestive system > Large intestine > Fecal | place: USA...
AGGCAGCTTGCGGCGGTGGTCGCAGTGGGCCTCCGTCAGCTGGCGGTCCAGAGCGGCGGCATCCACCCGGATGCCCATGGAAGAAAGCTCAAAGCTCCGCTCCAAAACGGGGTTCCACATGAGGATGTCGCCGTTGAGGTTCCAGTCATCGTAGTCGGGAGCACGGCCATCGTGCTTCTGGCCGGAATGGAGGGTCTTGCCGATCTGCATAAGGAATACCGTACGGTACTGGCGGCAGATCTCCGTTTCCCGCTCATTGGGCGTCAGGTCGGGGTAACGGTCCTCCAACTCCTGGGTGGTAATGAAATGTACATCCCGCTCCGGCTTGAAGGTCAGCACGGGATAGGCGTTTCGCAGGGCGGCGGAGGTGTCACAAATGGCGCCCACGATGTCCCGGACCGTGTCCTTCAAATACTGCATATTCCGGTTGGTCACGTCGATGTGCTTTTCCCAGTCCCACTGGTCCACATAGATGGAGTGGAGGTTATCCACCTCCTCGTCCCGGCGGATGGCGTTCATGTCGGTGTAAAGGCCGGTGCCCACCTTGAACTCATACCGCTTCAGGGCCAGACGCTTCCACTTGGCCAGGGAATGGACCACCTGGCCGTCGGTGCCCACATCGGGAATATCAAAGGTCACGGCCCGCTCCACGCCGTTGAGGTCATCGTTCAGGCCGGTGCTGCCGTCCACGAACAGGGGGGCGGAGACCCGGTGCAGGTTCAGCCGGACGGACAGGCTGTGCTGAAATTCCTCGTGGATGAGTTCAATGGCCCGCTGCAATTCATTGTTGGTCAGGGGCATCCGGTAACCGGCAGGAATGGTGAGTTTACTCATATCGATATACAGTCCTTTATCTGAAATTCAAAATCACATCGCCAGGGAAAGAAGCAGAGGCGTCACATAGGCCTCCATGGCGGCAGCCACTGCCAGCAGGGGGATCAGGACCAAAAGCAGCAGCCAACTCATCAGCGTCACGCAGTCCCACAGGGGCAGCGCGGTCTCATCGTGGCGGCAGCGGCGGGTCATTTGACCGCAGACATATAGGCCCATGGCGAAGGCCAGCACCAGCGCCGGCAGCTCAAACATACCGTGGGGCAGGATGCCCAGCAGAAACGTCAGGGGAGAAACGCCGGAGACAAAATAGTAGGAGGCCAGAAAACCAATGACCATGGCGTTGACGCCCAGCGCCAATGCGGACAGCTGCACATAGGGCAGCAGACCGTACACCATGGTGACGGAGCAGGCCCGCACATTGTTGGAAAACAGCGCCAGGGCGGAAAAAGACCCATCCTCATTGGAGATGTCCATGCCGCCGAACAGGGGCAGCACCTGACCTGCCAGCAATTCCCGCAGGGAAGGGGACGCCATGCAGGCACCGAAAAAAATCAAAACCAGCAGGCAAAAGGCGATGGCGGAGCGTTTGACCTCCTGTCCGAAGCCTCTGTGCCAGTGATCGGCCAGAAGTTGAAACTGGCGTTCCAGCTGACTCATTGTTTCAGCATATCCAGACCAAAGCGCAGTCGGCGCAGGGTCTCGTCCTTTCCGAGAATGTGGCACAGCTCCACAGCGCCGCCGGGAGTCACCAGCTTGCCGGCCACGGCGATGCGGACAGGCCACATGAGCGTGGCGTTCTTCACACCCAGAGACGTGGCCAGGCCGATGAGGGTGTCATGGACGGCATCCATGGTCCAGTCGGTGACGGCTTCCAGAGCGGGGATCACGGCCTCCAGCATGGCGGCGGACACGGCGGAGTCGGTTTTGGATTTCTTGTTGGTATAGAACTCCGCACTGTATTCCGGTAAAGCGTCAAAAAAGTCCACCTTCTCGGGGATATCCGTCAGCTTTTCGCAACGGGCCTGCAGCAAAGCGGCGATGGCCGCGGTGTCAATGGCGGGATTCTTCACGCTCTGGCGGATGTAGGGTTCCGCCACCTTGGCAAACGCCTCTGCCGGCAGGGCGCGGAGGTACAGGGCGTTGAAGTGCTCCAGCTTGACAATGTCAAAAATGGCGGGAGACTTGGAAATGCCGGCAATGTCGAAAGCATCCACCAGCTCCTCCAGAGAGAAGATCTCCTGCTCGCTGCGCTCACCCTTGGGCGCCCAGCCCAACAGTGCCACATAGTTCAAAACGGCGGGGGTCAAATAGCCCTTGGCGATCAGGTCCTCGTAAGAGGGGTCGCCATGGCGCTTACTCATTTTGTTGTGCTGGTCCCGCATGACGGGAGAGCAATGGACGTAGGTGGGAATGTCCCAGCCGAAGGCCTCGTACAGAAGGTTGTACTTGGGGGCGGAGGACAGGTACTCGCTGCCCCGAACCACGTGGGTGATTCCCATCAGGTGGTCATCCACCACATTGGCAAAGTTATAGGTGGGCAGGCCGTCCCGTTTCAGCAGCACCTGGTCGTCTAAAGTCTTGTTTTCCACGGTGATGTCGCCGAAGCTGACATCGTGGAAGGTGGTGGTGCCCTCGTGGGGGATGCGCTGGCGGATGACATAGGGCTTACCGGAGGCCAGATTGGCCCGGACCTCCTCGGGGCTCAGGCTGCGGCAGGGGTCATCCGCCCGCTCCCAGTCGCCGGAGTCTTCCTCGGACTCCGTCTTTTCACAGAAGCAGTAGTAAGCCGCGCCCTTTTCCACCAGCAGCTCGGCATATTTGCCGTAAAGTCCCCGGCGCTCGGACTGGATATAGGGCCCCACGGGGCCGCCTACATCGGGACCCTCGTCGTGGTCCAGGCCGCATTCGGCCAGGGTGCGGTAGATGACGTCCGTAGCGCCCTCCACCAGACGGCCCTGGTCCGTGTCCTCAATGCGGAGAATAAAGGTGCCGTGGTTATGGCGGGCAATGAGCCAGGTGTACAGGGCGGTGCGCAGGTTGCCCACATGCATATAGCCGGTGGGGGAGGGGGCGAACCGGGTGCGGACCTTTCCCTTGGGGATACGAGCTTCCATCTCGTCAAAAAATTTCATATCAAGCGCCATGAATGTACCTCCATGCCAGTAATTTACGCAATACAACACCCTACATTATCTCTTTTCCGGGGGGACTTGTCAAGGCTGGATTGTCCATCACTGCAAGAATGTAGATGCTATCGTAAAACCCGAAGGATGAAATCGTCCTTCGGGCTTAATTTTTTACCCGGAAAGGGGGTGTCCGTGATGGCTGGCAAATACCTTACCCTCCAGGACAGAAAGACCATCGCAAAGATGTACCGCGAGGAGGCCCGCGTGCTGGACATCGCAATCAAGATCGGATGCCACCCTGCGACCATCTACGAGGAGCTGCGCCGGGGCGACACGGGAAAGCTGGACGAGCGCCAGCGCCCGGAGTACGACCCCAAGCTGGCCCAGGGCAGAGTGCAGGAGGCTATCCGCCGCCGGGGAAACCGGCGGAACGCCGCTACCGTAACGGACGGGCAGTAAGCCCGGAAACACAAAGGAGGACAGAGACATGAAGGAAAAGACCATTGAGCTGGGCAAGGTGCGCCAGGGCGAGCGCTTCAAGCTGGACGGCGTGGAGTTCGTAAAGCTGGACTGTGACGAGGAGGCAACCTTCGTTTTGACCGCTGACACTCTCCCGGAGTGCTGCGCGTTTGAGGACGACGACGCGGAGCGCGAGGACCACAACAATTTCGACAGAAGCCTCATTCAGAAGATCATGGAGCGCTTCTGGAGAGAACAGCACTCCCCAATCTTCAAGGCCACTGTGGAGCGGCCCATCGACTTGACCAGCATGGACGGCATGACGACCTACGGAAAGCCCTTTACCGTCGCCCGCCTGCTGACCATCGACGAGTTCCGCAAGTACCGCCGCTTTATCCCGCTGACCAGCAAGCCGTTCTGGACCGCAACGCCCTGGACTACCCTGCGCTCCCCGAACTCCGATGCCGATAACGCGTACAACATCAATACCGGCGGCTCCGTGTACGACAACAATGTCTACAACGCGCACTTCGCCCCGCGTCCCGCTTTGTATCTCCAATCTTCTATCCTTGTCTCTGTTGAGACCGAGGACGAGGAGAAGGTCCTGGCCGATTACACGGACACGGAGCTGATGGACGAGCTGTACCGGCGGAGGAGGGCTACCTATGACGCGGGTTGAGCGGCGCAGGCAGCGGCAGCGCCAGATCATCCTCCGCGTGTGCGCCGGTGTCGGAGCGCTGGCGTTCCTCCTGGCCTGCGTCCTTCTGCTGACCGGCGGCGGTGAGGCGGAGGAGACAGAGCCGGAGCCTATGGAGACGGCGGAGGCCGTGGTTGAGACCACGCCGGAGCCGGAGGCCATCGACCCGCTGAAAGCAGACAAGGAGGCCCTTGCAAGGATGGTGTGGGGCGAGGCGCGGGGATGCTCCACCACGGAGCAGGCCGCCGTCGTGTGGTGCGCTCTGAACCGATTTGACAGCGGGGACCCGTACTACGCCAACTGCATGACGATTTATGACATCGTGACGCAGCCCGCCCAGTTTGCCGGTTACGACCCGGAAAACCCGGTGGAGCCGGACATCCTGTCCCTGGTAGAGGATGTTCTGGTCCGATGGATGGCAGAGAAGGTCTGCGTCGGAGATGTGGGCCGCGTCCTCCCTGCGGAGTACCTGTACTTCACGGGGGATGGCCGGGTCAACAGCTTTCGGGACCAGTACCAGGGCGGCAACACCTGGGACTGGAGCCTGGATAGCCCGTATGAGGAATGAGTATGAAACTCACGCATCTTTCCCTGTTCTCCGGCATCGGCGGGCTTGACCTGGCTGCTGAATGGGCCGGGTTTGAGACTGTCGGTCAATGTGAGTGGGCGGACTACCAGACGCGTGTGCTTGAGAAGCATTGGCCCTCCGTTCCGCGATGGCGGGACATCCGCACGCTGACAGAGGAGAGTTTCTATGAGCGAACAGGACTACGAACAGTTGACATTGTTTCCGGCGGGTTCCCATGCCAGCCGTTCTCTAAAGCCGGACGACTTAGAGGCAAGGCAGACGACCGTTACCTCTGGCCGGATATGCTGCGAGTTATCAAAGAGCTGCGGCCCTCTTGGGTCATTGGAGAGAATGTTGCTAACATCCTCAATCTGGCGCTCGACGATGTGCTTTCTGACCTGGAAACCGCAGGCTACGAAACGAGGGCGTTTATGGTTCCAGCTCGCGGCATCGGCGCTCTGCATCAAAGATATAGATTTGCAATCGTGGCCTACTCCGACGGCGATGGACGGGGCGGACGGTCTCGCAAAGAGGTATCGGAAAGATGCAAACGGCACCAGGTCGATGCTCCTATCGCAGAAGGTCAATTACCTTGCGGGGGGGGGGTTCTGGTCAACTGAACCCGGAGTGGGTCGAGTGGTTGATGGGGTTCCCTGTTGGGTGGACAGAATTAAGTCCCTCGGAAACGCCGTAGTGCCCCAGCAATTCTACCCATTTTTCAAATACATCCACGACATTGAGGAGGAGCTACATGGAGCGTGATGTGAAGCGCGGGTGCTGCTCCTGCACCAGCTACAAACTGACCATGAAACAGGAGCCTTGCAAGAGTTGTAAGGACTGGAGCAACTGGGAGGATAAGGACCATGAACAGACTGCAAGAAACGCGGATGCTGCTGGGACTGACCCAGCCGCAGGTGTCCGCAAAGCTAAAAAGCGTTGAACCGAGGGCGGATGTGGGCATGGTGTCCCGCTACGAAAAGGGCGTGTGCCTGCCTACCAAAGACCAGATTGCTGCCCTGGAGGACCTGTACGGCGTTCCGAGGACAGAACTTTTCGACCTGGAGGACCTGGACCTTCTGGGCCTCCCTGCCGTAGAGAGTGAGCCGACGGAGGAGAGCGAGAAAGTGGACAAGGCACCGCCGCCCAGCCACGCAGGGCGCTTCCGCAAGTGCTACCGCATCAGCCGGGAGTTTGCGGCAAGCCTGCCGGACGACCTGCTCCAGGTGTGCGGGTATTCCTCCTGGCAGAGCTGGCACGACGCGGCGCTCAAGCGGCTTCTGGCAGAATACGCGGCGAGAAGCCGAGGCATCAAGAAAAAGGAGGATAAGACAGCATGAGCGAGCAACTGGACAAGAAAAGCATCCTGGAAATGTCCATGGGTGCCATTCTGGAGCGGGTGGACTATGAGATGGGAAAGGTACTGGACAACATCCTGGACCCCAACACCAAGGCCACCGGCAAGCGCAAGATCACCGTCGGCCTTGAAATCGTCCCAAGCGCGGACCGCCGGACTATCACGGTACATACCACCGCGAAAAGCGCGCTGGTCCCGACGGAGCCTATCACCACAAGCCTGTTCATCACCAATCAGCCTGGGACCGGCGAAATGGTGGTGGCAGAAATGGTCCCCCAGGTCCCCGGCCAGATGTTCCTCGACGGCGGGGAGCAGGACAGCCCCAAGGTCCTAAAGTTCACCAGACAGGCGTAAAGCCACACATCGAAAGGAGTTTTTACCATGTTGAAAGACGCTATCCAATATCTCGTTTCCCTCAAGGACAACAAGACCTATACCATCAACGGCGAGACCTATTCCGACCGCGAGCTGCACCGCATCCCCCGCTATGTCCCCCATCCTTTCAGCCTCGGCGTTTCCGGCCTGGACAGCATCGTGAAGCTGGTCCGCAACGAGCTGGATATGTTCGACAACCTGCCCCTGTTCATCCGCGTGGACGGTGCCCGTAAGGTGTCCGTTTTCTCCACCTACGACGACGAGATGGACCGCGACACCCTGTATGAGGCATCCTGCGATGTGCCGGACTTCCGGGAGGGCTTCCGGGAGCAGGAGAACGCCATCATCGAGCTGCGGAGCAAGTTTGCTCCCGGCGACGGCGTGGACTACCTTCTGGACCTTCTCTCCCGCATCAGCAAGGACAACGGCGTGACCACCCGCGACAACGGCGTGAGCCAGGAAGTGGAGGCCCGCACCGGCGTTTCCCTCAAGCAGTTGGTCCAGGTCAAGCCTCGCGTGCAACTTCGTCCCTACCGCACCTTCCTTGAGGTCGAACAGCCGGAAAGCGAGTTTATCCTGCGTCTGGATAACGACGGGAATGTTGGCCTGTTTGAGGCAGACGGCGGCATGTGGAAGATGCAGGCAAAGGCATCCATCGTGGCCTACTTCGAGGAGAAGCTGGCCGAGGAGATCACCGGCGGCAAGGTTGTTGTGATGATGTGATGGAGCCGCTGGTCGTTATCTGCAAGGACCGGGCGGAATGGCTGGAGGCCCGAAAGGACGGGCTGGGAGCGTCTGACGCTTCCTCCGTCCTGGGCATCTCGCCCTGGAAAACCAATGTTCAGCTATGGGAGGAAAAGACCGGCCTGGTAGTGCCAGAGGACATCGGGGACAACCCGTTTGTGAAGTACGGGAACGACGCGGAGCCTCTGCTTCGGCAGTTCTTCGCTCTGGACCACCCGGAGTACCGGGTCAGCTTTACTCCCTACAAGATCATCAAAAACGCGGAGCTGCCCTTCATCACCTGCACGCCGGACGGAGAACTGGAGGAGATTGCGACGGGCAGGCGCGGCGGACTGGAGATCAAGACAACGGAAATCCAGTCCTCCACCGGCTGGCTGCGCTGGAAAGGTCGCATCCCGGACGAGTATTACGCCCAGGTCTGCCAGCAGATGCTCGCGGCGGAATGGCAGTTCGTGGAGCTTCTGGCGCAAATCAAGTACACCACGGCGGACGGAGAGGACCGCAAGGAGGTCCGCCACTACAAAATCGAGCGGGCGGATGTCTGGGAGGACATCGCCTATATCAAGCGGGAGGCCGTTCCGTTCTGGAACTGCGTGCAGCAGCGCAGACGGCCAAATCTCAAGCTCCCGCCCATCTGACAGGAGGACAATATGAGCATGGAATTTGTAATGGGCAACAGCCTGGAGGCCCTGCCCAAGACGATTGACTTCAACTTCGAGGAGCTGAAAACCCAGCTTGCAAGCAGCCTGGAGCTTTACACCGGCCTGGTGGTCACGGAGGACGGCATCAAGTCCGCCAAGGAGGACCGCGCCAAGCTGAACAAGCTGCGGGAGGCCCTGGAGACCAAGCGCAAAGAGGTCAAGAAGGAGTGCATGGCACCCTATACCGACTTTGAGGGCAAGGTCAAGGAGCTGGTGGGCCTCATTGATAAGCCCATCGCTGCCATCGACGCGCAGCTCAAGACCTACGAGGAGCAGCGCAGGTCGGACAAGCGGGCCGCCGTCAAGGAGATTTACGACGAGACCATCGGAACGCTGTACCCGCTCCTCCCATTCGATAAGCTGTGGCGCGACGAGTGGTACAACACCGGCGTTTCCATGAAGAAAATCCGGGACGCTATTATCGCGGCGGAGTTCAAGGCTGCATCTGATCTGGAGGTCCTTGCGACGGTAGAGAGCGAATTTGCGGAGGCCGTCAAAATCAAGTACCTGGAGCATCTGGATTTGAACGAGGCCCTGCTGGAGCGGGCACGCCTCCAGGAGCGGGCCAAGCGTCTGCGTGAGTACGAGGAGCAGCGCGCAAAGGCCGCAGCCAATCTGCCGGAGGAGCAGCGCATGGAGGCCGCTTCGCGCGGCGCGGAGCAGGCCGCGAACATCCCGGAGCCTGCTGCCGGAGCGGAGCAGGCGGAGACCGTCTACCGGCTGTGCTTTGAGTGCATGGTAACGGCGGCACAGGCCAAGGAGCTGTCCGACTGGCTCAAGGCCCGAAATATTCAGTTTAGGAGGGTTTAATCATGGCAGTTCACAATTCTTTGCAGAGCCGCAGCGGCAGCGGCAAGCCTAAGTTCAGCGTTGCCATTCAGTCGCCTATGTACCAGAAGCTGGTCAACGATACTCTAGGGGACCAGGAGCGCGCCAGACGGTTTGTGGCCGCCATCACTTCTGCCGTGGCCGTAAACCCGGCCCTCCAGGAGTGCGATGCCGGGACCATCCTCTCCGGCGCTCTGCTGGGCGAGAGCCTTAACCTCTCCCCCTCCCCGCAGCTCGGCCAGTATTACCTCGTCCCCTACAAGGACAAGCGGCGCGGTTCCATCGCCCAGTTCCAACTCGGCTACAAGGGCTACATCCAGCTCGCGGAGCGCAGCGGACAGTACCTCGACATTGACGCTTTCCCGGTCGTAGAGGGCGAGTACAAGGGCCGTGACCGCTTTACCCGCCGCCCCATCCTGGAGTTCCTGGAGGACGACGGAGAGCGCGAGAACCGGCCTGTGGTGGGCTACTACGCATACTTCGAGCTGACCAACGGCTTCCGCAAGGTGCTGTACTGGAGCAAGGAGAAGATGCTGGCCCATGCAGACCGCTACTCCCAGGCGTTCTACCTGGATGGGAGAGAGGCGCAGGACCCCCGGTACAGCCGCGTATCCTACGCCGATTTCCTGGCTGGCAACTACCCCCAGGGGGATGAATGGAAGTATTCCTCCTTCTGGTACAAGGACTTCGACGGCATGGCCTGTAAGACGATGCTTCGCCAGCTTATCAGCAAGTGGGGCATTATGTCAATCGACCTCCAGAAAGCCCTTGCAAGCGACGAGGCGGCCATTGAGAACGACGGAACGCCGAATTACCTTGATGCTCCCACGGAGGACAAAGCGCCCGTCCTGGAGCCGCCTGCTGACGCTGGGCAGCCGGACGCGCCGGAGCTGCCGGACGGGCTTTTCAACGAGGGCGAGGACGGACAGCGCGCCCTTGCATAAGGAGGGCTGTATATGCCTAAGACCAACGAGAAAGACGCATATTTCTTCTCCCACGACTGCAACGCGCGAAACGACCCTAAAATCCTGGCTCTCCGCTCCGTTTACGGGGCGGAGGGCTATGGGGTTTACTTCATGCTGGTAGAGATACTTCGCGAGCAGCCGGACTACAAACTTGCAGTCAACAAGTACATCTGGTCTACGCTTGCTATGCAGATGCAGGTGGAAGCATCAAAGCTGGAGCAGATCATCAATGACTGCTGCACGGAGTTTTCGGAGAACGGAAACACCCTTTTGGTGAATGACGGAGAATACCTGTATTCCGCATCCCTTCTCCGCCGCATGGGAAAGGTTGACGACATCTCCAATCTCCGCCGCGAGGCAGCCCGGAAACGCTGGGAAAATAAGCCTTGCAAGACTTCCGGCAATTCCGACGGATGCTCCGATGATGCAAATGCAGGACAGGAGCAGTCCAAAGAAAAGAAAAGCAAAGAAAAGCAAAGCAAAGCAGAGCAGAGGAAAGAAAAGCAAAATATATTCTCGGACTTCGCCTGCGGCGACGCTGATTTGCTTTCCGCCCTCCAGGGCTTCGAGGAGATGCGGGTGAAAATCAAAAAGCCCATGACGGACCAGGCAAAGAAGCGACTGCTCACGGAGTTGGAGAAGCTGGCCCCCGGAGACCGGGAAACCCAGATCGCCATTCTGCACCAGAGCGAGGACCGCTGCTGGGCCGGGGTGTTCGCCCTCAAGGATGACAGGAGCGGACAGATCGGCGGAGGACGCAGGCAGCAGGCCAGCACCGGCGACAAGATGGGCGCGCTTCGGGACCTTCACGACGCTTTCTCCGGGGATGGTGGCGTATGAACAGGGCGGAAATGACGGAAATCTTCGCCGTGCTGATGATTGCCTACCCGCAGGCGGAGATGTTCAAGGCGGAGAGCCAGCAGGACCTCAAGGAGAAGCTGGCACCCACGATAAGCCTCTGGACTACCTGCCTCAAGGACATAGACTTCTGGACCGCGCAGCAGGCCGTTGTCCGTGTCTGTAAGAGCTGCAAGTTTCCTCCCACCATCGCGGAGATGCGGGAGGCGGCGGAAGATGTGAAGCACCAGGTCAAGAGCGAGATCGAGTGGGCCTACATGATGGCGAGGAACGCGGTAAACACCATCATGGACGGAGAGACTTTGAGCGACGCATACGCATCCTTGCCAGCCAGGAGCAAGAAGGTCATTGATGCCATGGGAGGCATGGAGGCGTTTGCACCGGCGGACAAGCCGTTTTTCAACATGGCGGGTTTTGAGCAGACCTACGAGCGGCTGCTGCGGAGCAATCCTGTGGGGCTTCCAGGAGAGGCCGTGGGACAGAAAAAACTAAACTGACAGCGAGGAGGCGGAGACCGTGGGCTATTCCAGTAAGACATTCGTGTGCCCGTTCTTCAAGTGGGACGAGCGCCTGCGTGTCCACTGTGAGGGCGGGTGCCTCTCCTTCCACGACAGGCCAGAGGCAGAGGACTACATAGACCGCCATTGTGCCGACCTGGAGGGCTGGAAGTTCTGCTCTCTCGCCTGCTCTCTGCTGCGATACTACGAAAGGACGGAGTAACATGGAGCGGAATGTCGATAAAATCAAGCGCCTGGAGAAGGAAATCGGGCGATACCAGAAGAAGGTCGCGGACCAGGCCAAGGAGAAGGAGCGGCTGCGCCGCCTGCTGGAGATTGCGGAGGCTGGCGCTATCCAGACACACCAGGCGGTGGACGCAATCCTGGCCCAGACGGCTATTACCTTTGGCGAGGTCGTGAAGGACGAGGAGACCGGCGCGGAACTGGGACACCGGCTGACAGTGCCCGCGTTCAAGGTCGGTGAAATCCTGGGCAAGTACCAGGTCAGAACCCGCCGTGACGAGGAGACCGGCGCGTACATCATCGGCGTTGTTCCCAAAGAGGAAGAAACGGAGGCGGATGCAGAATGAGCGTCCGACGGAACACCACCAACCGCCTGACCCTGTACCGAACCTGCGGAACCTGTGGCCGCCAGATCGTCACCACGGCGGACACGCCCTGGGTGCGCCAGGTCGAGCGGGACGGAAAGAAGCAGGCCACCACCTACTTCTGCTCCGAGAAATGCTTTGCCGCCAGCTATAAGCACATCGGCTGGTACGACGGAAAAGCCGAGGAGCGCCGGAAGCTGAAAGAGGCGCGGCGGGACTGGAAAACGAAAAACCGCAAATACCGGGAGGCTCACGCCGAGGAGCTGCGGGAAAAGGCGCGCCTGCGCCGCCTCGCCAATCCGGGCATGGCTGCCGCCGACAGCGCCTACAACAGGAAGAAGCGCAAGCTGCTGGCCCAGGAGGCGGTGCGGAGTGCATGACGGAAAGACCCCGCTTGAGATTGCTCTGGAGCGGGAGGCTTCCGGGGATGACATCGACTACTGCGACGAGTGCGAGTACATAGCAATCGTCAAGGGCGTGGGCTACTGCGGCATCTCCGGGAAGCTACTGCATCCCATGATGCTTGAACGGGGACAGGGCTGCGGCCCTGCCCGCCGGTGTCAAAAGCGGAAGGAGGCAAAAAAGATGGGACTGACCGGGGCGGACCTGGCCCGTCTGGGTCCTGCGGCCCAGAAGCAGGTACTCGACAAGCTGGGAATGATGGGAAAGCCAAAGGAGACCAAGTACCACAACGAGCCGGACAGCAGGGGCAACCTTCGCTTCGACAGCAAGAAGGAGGCGCGGCGGTACGACGAGCTGCTTGTGCTGCTCCGGGCCGGGAAGATACGAAACCTGCGCTTGCAAGCCCAGTACACGCTCCAGGAGAGCTATATCGCGCCGGATGGAGAAAGAGTGCGGGCAATCCGATATGTGGCTGATTTCTCCTACGAGAGGCCGACGCTGCCGGATAAGAACGGGACCGTGTACTGGCTGCCCGTTGTGGAGGATGTCAAGAGCAGAGCCACAAAGACGGCCCAGTACGAGATGAAAAAGAAGCTCCTGCGGGAACGCTTCAATATCACGATTACGGAGGTTTGACATGGACATCAAACGCGGAAATATTCACTACATCGACATCCCAAACGCCATAGGCCATGAAATGATGAAGGACCGCCCCGGCGTTATCATATCCTGCGACCCCATGAACTACACTTCTCCTGTTGTCAGCGTGGTATTCCTCACCGGGAGCCGCCCTGCGGACGCTCCCTACCATGTGAAGGTCAGCGCGGCGGCCAGCGTGCGCCATGGCACCAGCACGGCGCTCTGTGAGCATATCTACACGGTGGACAAGAGCCGCGTAGGAAAGTGCATGGGACGGTGCAGCGAGGAGGAAATGGCCGCCATTGACGACGGCATCCTAATGTCCCTGACCCTGGGAGACGGTAAGTACAAAGGCCCACAAAGCCAGAAGGTCTACGAGAAAGACGCGTGCGTGAATATCACAAAGAAGGTGCCGGAAATTCCTGCTGTTGAGCCGATTGCACTTGCCGTCGTGGAGCGGGAGCGTGACATCTACAAGAGCCTTTACGAGAAGCTGCTGGACAGCATGACCATGGAACGGAGGATTGGGGCATGAAGATGAACAAGTTTGCGGCGGAGGTCCACCAGAACGCCGTAGAGCATGGCTGGTGGGACGAGGAGCGGAGCTTCGGTGAGATCATCGCCCTGTGCCACTCGGAGCTGTCCGAGGCGCTGGAGGAGTACCGGGCAAAGCGGCCTATGGTGTACTTCGTCGTTGAGATGGACGACGGCAAAGGCGGGACCTATCTGGCAATCAGAGAGGACATCATCAGCGAGGAGGACTTCGCTGGAGAAAAGCCGGAAGGTATCGCCGTGGAGCTGGCCGACTGCATCATCCGTATTCTGGACTGGTACGGAAAGGAGGGCCTGGACACGGACGCTCTGCTGCTGGAGGCTGGCATTATTACCATGTGCGACCTCCCCACTCCCGTCTACGGCAGCTTCGGAGACTTCATAGCACTGCTGCACAATCTCCTGTCTATGGCGTATGCCTGCTGGTGCAACGCATCCGGCATAAGCGCCTCCGCCCTGCGCCTCGCAAAGTGCATCCGCGAGATCATGGCATGGGCCAAAGAGAACGGCGTTGACATGGAGCACATCCTGGACATGAAGCATGAGTACAACAAGGGCCGCCCCTACCGGCACGGAGGTAAGGCGCTGTGAAACTGGGCCAGATCGTGACGAGATACCCGCAGTCCTTCCGGGAGACAGACGGGGAGCGGAACGCGCCCCGCAAGGCCATGAAGGGCCGCGTGGTCTACATCCACCCGCTGGGCCGCTACCATGTCGTAGAGTTTGAGCTGCGCGGCGGGCCGGTTCGGGAGAGTTTTCTGGGGGTGAATGACTGATGGAACGGATTGACCTCTGCCGCCCCTGTGCAATCGCCATCGAGAGCGAGGGAAAGAAGCTGTGCCGACCCGTGAAGCACGGCATCAACAACAAAGTCACCTGCGCGCGCTGCAACCGGCGGCGCTACGGAATGACATACGAGCTTGTGGACACCAAAAGCAAAGCATAAGCACAACAACGGAGACCCTGGGCTTTTGCCTGGGGTCTCTTATCATTTTCCTGGGGCCACGAAAATGGTCTCCCGCTCCAGGGGGAGAGGGAGAGGAAGGGGGGTATGGGGGGATGGAGAGGGAGAGAGGGTCCCCCACGCGCGAGACAGAATTTTTATCCCCGTTTCGTGGCGCAATTCAAAAAAGCCTCTGATACGATAAAAGCAAACACCAATGAACGGGAGGGAAAAGCGCATGGCGAAAAGTAAATACGAAACCCATGTGCTGCCCAACCTGGAGCGCATCGAAAAGTGGGCAAAGGAAGGTGCCACGGCAAAGGACATCGCAGCCAAGCTCAAGATTGCCTACTCTACCCTGCGGAAATACATAGACCTGGGGCAGGACGGGGACGGGCGCTACACGGCGCTTTCAGATGCTTTCGCGCGCGGATGCGAGGTCAGCGACGATGTCATAGAGACGGCCCTGTTCAACCGGGCAAAGGGAATTGAGTACGAGGAGCAGACCTTCGAGCGGGTGCTGAATAAGCAAACCGGCCTCTACGAGGAGGTATGCACCAAGCGGGTGACAAAGTTCATTCCGCCGGACCCCACCAGCGCTATGTTCTGGCTGACCAACCGCAGGCCGGACCGCTGGAAGTACAAGCCGGAGCCTGTTGGAGACGACGAGGACGAGGGCAGCGGCGTTGTGATGCTGGCCCCCGTGATGGAAAACCCAGGCCCTCCGGCCCAGGATGGAGGCGGAGAGGATGGCTAAACGGGCAATCTGGACACCGCAGCCCAGGCAGGCGGCACTCATGGCGCGATTTGAGGACGAGGCCCTGTACGGAGGCGCTGCTGGCGGCGGAAAATCCGACTGCGCGCTGGCCGAGGCTCTGCGGCAGGTGGAAATCCCGTATTATCGCGGGCTTATCCTGCGAAAGACATACCCGCAGCTCACGGAGCTTATGGACCGCTCAACGGAGATATACCCGCGCGCTTTCAAAAAGGCCAAGTTCAACGAGAGCAAGCACGCCTGGACATTCCCCTCCGGGGCCAAGATTTTCTTCGGGTCCATGCAGCACACCAAGGACCGCACAAACTACCAGGGCAAGCGGTATGACTTTATCGACTTCGACGAGCTGACGCAATTTCTCTGGGAGGAGTACAGCTATATGTTCTCCCGGAACCGTCCAAACGGTCCGGGGACGCGCTGCTACATGAGGGCGCAGGCAAACCCTGGCGGCGTGGGCCACGGCTGGGTAAAGGAGCGCTTCATCACGGCGGCAAAGCCGATGGAGACCTTCTGGGAGCAGGTCAAGGTACGCTTCCCGGACGGACACGAGGAGACGCGCTGGAAGTCCCGCATCTTCGTCCCGTCCTCTGTGTTCGACAACCGCATCCTGCTTGCAAACGACCCGGACTACCTCACGCGGCTTGCCTCCATGCCGGAGCAGGAGCGCAAGGCGCTTCTGTACGGAGACTGGGACACATTCGCAGGGCAGGTATTTACCGAGTGGCGCAACGACAGCGACCACTACGGAGACCGCATAAATACCCATGTGATAGCGCCATTCAAGGTGCCGGAGACCTGGGCTATATGGTGCGGGATGGACTGGGGCTACTCCAGGCCGTTCTCTGTTGGCTGGTATGCCGTGGACGGAGAGCGGCGGATGTACCGCATCCGGGAGTATTACGGCTGCACCGGCACACCGAACCAGGGCGTGAAGCTGGAGCCGTCGGAAGTGGCCCGGAAGATCAAGAAGATTGAGGCAGAGGACCCGAACCTCAAGGGCAGGCGCATCTTCCGCGTGGGAGACCCGGCCATCTGGGGCAGCCAGGGCACGGAGAGCATCGGCGCTCTGATGGAGCGGGAGCGCGTGTACTTCGACCGGGGCGACAATGCCCGCATAGACGGAAAAATGCAGGTCCACCACCGCCTCGCCTTTGACGAGAGCGGAGTACCCATGCTCTATGTGTTCAACACCTGCAAGCACTTCATCCGCACGGTGCCAAACCTGGTATACGACGAGAAGGATGTGGAGGACATCGACACCGACGGAGAGGACCACATCTACGACGAGCTGCGCTATGTGTGCATGAAGAACCCCATCGCCCCAAGGCAGAACAAAGCCCCCGCCCTGGTGGTATATGACCCGCTGGACCTGCAAGAGGGGCAGCAGACATACGACCGATACGACTTTTACAGGAGGTACTAATCATGGCATTTTTCGGGAAGAAACAGGAGCATGGCGGCCAGGTGGCCGTCAACGGCGTTCCCGGCGTTCAGCGCAGGGACACCATAGACCAGCAGGCCGCCGCCGCGCTGCTGACGGCCAACCAGCACGCGCCCCTGGTAGGCGCTTTTCGCATGGGGAACGGGAGCGGCACATCTCCGCGCATCGGCAAGGAGGAAATCGCCAAGGCCATTGACACGCTGACACGCTATAAGCAGGGCAAGGCCAACCTGGAGAACCGCATCGTTGAGGACGAGCTGTGGTGGGAGCTGCGCCATTGGGAGGCAATC
>Ga0129309_1001021_pt1 | contig 16629 bp, 16 predicted proteins | sample L1105metagenome_FD_94439 | JGI IMG/M metagenome (GOLD analysis project Ga0129309, IMG submission 94439) | Ring-tailed lemur group fecal microbial communities from Wisconsin, USA - L1105 metagenome | ecosystem: Host-associated > Mammals > Digestive system > Large intestine > Fecal | place: USA...
CCGATCAGAGCGCCCGGCTCCGCAAGGATGATATCGCCGAGCATGGCAAAGCTTGCCGTGACGCCGCCTGTCGTCGGGTCCGTGAGCACGCTGATGTAAAGGAGTCCGGCATCACTGTGACGCTTGAGCGCCGCCGAAGTCTTTGCCATCTGCATAAGCGAAGTAATGCCTTCCTGCATTCTCGCGCCGCCTGAACAGGCGAACAGAATCACCGGCAGCTTTTCCTTCGTAGCCCTCTCCACCGCGCGGGTGATCTTTTCCCCGACCGCCCCGCCCATGCTGGCCATCATAAAGCGTCCGTCGCAAACGCCTATCACCGTCTCGATCCCTTCTATCTTCGCCTTTCCGGTGACCACGGCCTCATCAAGTCCCGTTTTTTCCTGAAGACTCCTTATTTTCTCCTCATAGCCTTTGTACTCCATCGGATTCCGGACCGGATATTTTTTGTCCCATTCCTCAAACGTACCCTCGTCTGCTGTCATCCCTATGCGCACATTCGCCGGCACACGGAAATATCCGCCGCACTTCGGGCAGATATAGTATCCCTGCTTTGTCTCCTCCGCAAGGATCGCGCTTTTGCACATATTGCACTTTTTAAGCAGGCCCTCCGGGACTTCCGGACAGGCAGCGCCTCTCTTTCGCACTGCCTTCCGGCTTTCCGGCAGCCTGTTCTTCTTGAACATATTATCCAATTTCATACAGCTTCACCTTTTATTTCAGATTCTGTAAGATCTGTTCCCCGTTTTCTTCTATAAAATCAATATTATAGTCCCCGCTTAAAAATCCGGGGCTGTGCAGGATCTCATACTGGTAATCCACGTTTGTCGTGATTCCTTCTATGACAACCTCTCCCATCGCACTCTGCATTTTGTGGATGGCCGCATTCCGGTCTTTGTCCCACACGCTCAGCTTTGCGATCATGGAGTCGTAATACGGCGGGATCCCGCACCCGGCATATATGGCCGAATCGATGCGCACGCCCTTTCCTCCCGGCAGATACAGGTCGCGTATCGTTCCGGCGCAGGGCGCAAATCCTTTCTGCGGATTTTCCGCGTTGATGCGGCACTCAATCGCATGACCGGACAGCCGGATATCTTCCTGTGAAAATCCCAGCTTCCCGCCGGAGGCGATGCGAAGCTGCGCCTTTACAATATCGATCCCTGTCACCCACTCCGTCACCGGATGTTCCACCTGGATCCTTGTGTTCATCTCCATAAAATAAAAATTCCGGTCCTTATCCAGCAGAAATTCAATGGTCCCCGCATTGACATAACCCGCGGCTTTTGCAGCGCGCACCGCCGCTGCGCCCATCTTCTGTCTGAGTTCTTCTGTCAGCGCAGCCGACGGGGATTCCTCGATCAGCTTTTGATGCTTTCTCTGCACGGAGCAGTCCCTTTCCCCAAGATGAACCGTATTTCCATACCGGTCCGCCAGTATCTGGAACTCGATATGCTTCGGATGCTCAACCATGCGCTCGATGTACATGGCCTTATCACCGAAAGCATTTTCCGCTTCTTTCTGGGCGGTAATAAAATTCTGCGCAAATTCCTCCGGAGTCCGGGCGCTTCTCATCCCTTTGCCGCCGCCTCCGAGGACCGCCTTTATCATCACCGGATAGCCTGTTTTTCCGGCTGCTTCTGCCGCAGCGTCCACATCATATACAGCCTCCGCCGTTCCCGGAATGACCGGAACATCCGCAGCCATCATGGTGTTTCTTGCTTCCTGTTTGTTTCCAAGCTTCGCCATCACCTGTGCAGGCGGCCCCACAAAAGTAATGCTGCACTGTTCGCAGAGCTGTGCGAACCTGCTGTTCTCCGACAGGAACCCGAATCCCGGATGGATCGCATCCGCCCCGGATACGATCGTGGCGCTGATGATCCGTTCCATGCAGAGATAGCTTTCGGACAGCGGCGCCGGGCCTATGCAGACTGCCCTGTCCGCAAGCTTTGTGTGCAGCGCATCCTTATCCGCTTCCGAATAAACCGCCACCGTTTCTATTCCCATTTCGCGGCATGCTCTTATGATGCGGACCGCGATCTCTCCCCGGTTGGCGATCAGTAATCTTTTGATCATGCTATATCTCCTGTCCGACCATAAAGGTCAGCTCCGCACTGACGGCCAGTTCCCCGTCAACATAAGCCGCCGCTTCGCCGACTCCCACCGGTCCTTTAGTCTTCACAATTTTTGTCTCCAGACGCAGCCTGTCGCCCGGCACGACCTTCTTCCGGAATCTGCATTTTTGTATCCCGCCGAAATAAACCGTTTTTCCCCTGTTTTCCTTCAGGCTCAGAATAGCGACCGCCCCTGTCTGCGCAAGCGCCTCCACGACCAGCACGCCCGGCATCACCGGCTCCTGCGGGAAATGTCCGGCAAAAAAATCTTCTCTGTAAGTCACACATTTATACCCCACCGCATACTGCCCCGGCTCATAATCCACGATATGATCAAGGAGCAAAAACGGATGCCTGTGCGGGATGATCTCCTGTATCTGTCTGATGTTTAATTCTTTCATGATATCTCCTTACCGGATCGTAAACAGCGGCTGGCCGTACTCTACCGTCTGTCCGTTTTTTACCAGAACCTCCGCTATCTCACCGTCATAATCACTCTCGATCTCGTTCATAAGTTTCATGGCTTCCACGATTGCCAGTACCTGCCCTTTTTTCACCGTATCTCCTTCGTGGACATAATCTTCGTCCCCTTCTGAGGGCGCGCTGTAAAATATGCCGACCAGCGGCGATACCACTGTTTTTACACGGTCGTCCGCCATGTCTTCTTCTGTGCCGTCCGGTCCGGCAGCCGCCATCACAGTCTCCGCGGCAGCCGCTGTTTTTCCGCTCTTTCTTGTCATCCGCACTTTCACGCCGTCCTCTTCATAGCAGAAGGCGGTAAGACCGGAAGCAGATACCTTGTCGACCAGTTTTATCAGATTCTCTATTTCCATCTCTTCACCCTCTCAACCGTCATATTTTTTTAACAGAAGCGATGCATTGTGACCGCCAAAGCCGAGGGAATTGCTCATCGCATACCGTACCGGCCTCTGTGCCGGCGCACCGAACATGTAATTCAGATCGCACTCCTCATCCCTCTGTGCGGAACCGACCGTCTGATGGATAAAATTCTCCTGAATACTTTTGACGCAGACGATAAATTCCACCGCGCCCGCCGCGCCGAGAAGATGCCCGATCATGGATTTGGTCGAGTTGATACAGACATTTTCCGCGGCTTCTTGAAAAGCAAGCCTGATTGCTCTCGTCTCGGAAAGGTCATTGTAGTGGGTTCCTGTTCCGTGTGCATTGATATAATCAACCTGCCACGGTTCCACCCCTGCTTCCTGCATGGCATAAACCATGGCTTTTGCCGCTCCGCTTCCGTCCTCCGACGGGGAAGTGATATGGTATGCGTCCCCTGTTGCTCCGTAACCGGCAAGCTCTGCATAAATCTTCGCTCCTCTTTTGAGGGCATGCTCCAGTTCCTCGAGCACGACCACGCCTGCCCCCTCTCCCAAAACAAAACCGTTTCTTCGTTTGTCAAAAGGAATCGATGCCAGAAGCGGATCGGTGCTTTCTGAGAGCGCTGTCAGATTTGTGAATCCGGCAACTCCCGTGGGGCAGATGCAGCTCTCGGCGCCTCCCGCCAGCATCACCTCCGCATCCCCGTACTGGATCGCCCTGAAAGCGTCCCCGATACAGTGCGAGCCTGAGGCACAGGCCGTTGCGACGTTTGTACATTTTCCTTTAAGCCCCAGCATAATTGAGACATTCCCCGCCGCCATATTGGAAATCATGCGCGGCACCATTGTCGGGCTGACTTTTCCGGGTCCTCTTGTAAGGATTTTTTCATATTCTTTTTCCATTACCTGCAGGCTGCCGATACCGGAGCCGATGATAACGCCCGCACGGTAAGCGTCTTCCTTTGCCATATCAAGCGCCGCATCCTCAAACGCTTCTTTTGCCGCCGCCACCGCATACTGGGAAAAGAGCTCCATCCTTCTGGCCGCCCTTGCATCCATCCTTGTCTTCGGATCGAACCCTTTCACCTCCGCCGCCAGTTTTACTTTATATTCCGTTGTATCAAATCTGGTGACCGGTCCGATGCCGACCGTTCCCTTCTTTATTTCCTGCCAGAACTCCTGCGCCGTATTTCCGACCGGCGTCACAGCTCCAAGCCCCGTTACGACTACTCTTCTTTTCATGAATGATCCCTCTCTGTCTCACATTACCATGCCGCCGTCAACGTGCAGCACCTGTCCGGTAATGTAACCCGCATCCTCCGATGCAAGGAACGCCGCCGCGGCCGCCACCTGCTGCGGTTCGCCGAATACCCCCAGCGGAATCCTGGCGATATTTTCTTCTTTTACTTTATCGCTGAGCGCGTTCGTCATGTCTGTCTTTATAAAGCCCGGTGCGATCGCATTGACCGTGATCCCTCTGGAAGCCAGCTCTTTCGCAGCCGCTTTGGTAAGCCCGATCACGCCCGCTTTTGACGCCGCGTAGTTCGTCTGGCCTGCATTGCCTGAAACACCCACCACAGACGCCATATTTATGATCCTGCCGCAGCGCTGTTTCAGCATCTGGCGCGATACGAAACGCATTGTGTGAAAAGTACCTTTCAGATTTGTGTCGATCACCCTGTCAAAGTCCTCCTCAGACATCCTCATCAAAAGTCCGTCCCTTGTCACTCCGGCGTTGTTGACCAGAATATCTATCCTGCCGTACTTTTCAACCACCGATGAAAGAAATGCATTGCACTGTTCCTCATCTGTCACGTCGCACCGGACACACCCGGCGCTGCCGCCCTTTTCCCGGATCTTCATGCAGACCTCCTGCGCAAGCTCTGCATTTTGCTGATAATTGATCATAACAGCCGCTCCCTGCGCAGCCAGCCTCTCGGCGACGGCCCTTCCGATCCCTCTTGACGCTCCCGTTACTACCGCAACTTTTCCTTTAAGCATATAATCTCCTTTAAATCATCCCAGACAGACAGGTGAAGCACTTTCGCCCCTCTGTCAATTTTTTTCAGAAATCCTTCCAGCGTCCTTCCCGGCCCGATCTCCACAAATGTATTTACGCCTTCCTGCAGCATCGTCTCCATGCTCTGCATCCAGCGTACAGGCGAATATACCTGTCTGGCGAGCAGGTCTTTTATCTCCTTTGCGCATTCGATCTTCTCTGCCGTCACATTTGTCACATACGGTATCCGCAGATTCGAAAGCGCAATGTTTTCCAGTTCCTCTGCCAGTTCCTCTCCTGCCGCTTTGAGCATCGGCGAATGGAAGGGGCCGCTCACGTTCAGCATTACCGTACGCCGCGCGCCCTGTTCTTTTAATTTCTGTTCCGCCAGAACGACCATTTCTTTTTTTCCGGTGATCACGGTCTGCCCCGGACAGTTATAATTTGCAACCGACACGTCCGGTATCGTGCTTATCACCTCTTCAATCTTTTCCGCCGGCAGCGCAAGGACCGCGCACATGGCTCCCTCTCCCGCAGGAACGGTGTTCTGCATGAGGATGCCTCTTTTTCGCACAAGGCGTATGGCGTCCATATCTGTGAGCGCTCCCGCTGCGGCGATCGCCGCATACTCGCCGAGGCTCAGCCCCGCCGTGATATCCGGTTTTATTCCCTCCGCCTCCAGCACGCGGGTCATGGCAAGACAGGTCGTGACAAGCGCCGCCTGCGTATATTCCGTAAGATCAAGCAGCTCGTTTTTTTCAAAGCACAGTTTTTTCATGTCCAGAGCCAGTTCTCCGGAGGCTTTGTCATATATTTCCGCCGCCAGCGCGCTCTTTTCGTAAAAATCACGTCCCATCCCGGCCGTCTGCACTCCCTGCCCCGGATAGATAAATGCCAGCTTACTCATAAATTCCGGTTCCTTTCATCAATTCGTCTGTCTCTCTTACCAGACGCCCGATCAGCTCCCTGCAGGACATTTTTTCCTTCACCAGACCGGCGATCTGTCCCGCCATAACGCTTCCGTTTTTCACGTCGCCTTCCACGACCGCTTTTCTGAGCCCGCCAAGCGTCAGTTTTTCCAGTTCTTCAAAAGAAGCTCCCTGGTTCTCCAGTTCCAGATATTTTTTCGTCATCTCATTGCGCAGCGCCCTGACCGGATGCCCGGTGCTTCTTCCCGTGACCCTTGTGTCGATGTCTTTCGCCTTCAAAATGCGCTCTTTATAATTTTCATTTACCCGGCACTCGTCTGTCACAACAAAATGCGTTCCCATCTGCACGCCCTTTGCGCCCAGCATAAAGGCCGCCGCAATTCCTCTGCCGTCCGCGATCCCGCCTGCCGCAATGACCGGAATGGATACCGCATCCGCCACCTGCGGAACCAGCGTCATGGTGGTGCTCTCGCCCACATGGCCGCCGGACTCACAGCCCTCAGCCACCACAGCATCCGCGCCCAGGCGCTCCATGCGCTTTGCCATCGCCACGGAAGCCACCACCGGAATTACCTTCACGCCTGCCGCTTTCCACATAGCCATATATTTTTCAGGATTCCCGGCTCCCGTGGTGACAACCTTTACGCCTTCCTCCACGATTACCTTCGCAACTTCCTCCGCATACGGGCTCATCAGCATGATATTTACGCCAAATGGTTTTTCCGTCCGTTCCTTCGCCTTTTGCACCTGTTCACGGACCCACTGCGCGGGAGCACTCGCCGCGCCGATCAGCCCAAGCCCGCCTGCCTCGGAGACCGCCGCCGCCAGATGATACTCTGCCGCCCAGGCCATGCCTCCCTGTATAATGGGATATTCAATTCCAAGCAATCTGCTCACATCTGTCTTCATATTATCCCGCCATTTCTCTTATTTCTGATTTTTTTCAATATAAGCAGCCACATCACCGACATTCTTCATTTTTTCCAGTTCCTCTGTCGGAATGCTGATATTAAACTCCTCCTCGAAGGACATAACGAGCTCAAAGAGGTCGAGTGAATCAATCCCCAGATCTTCTTTAAAAGCTGCCGTTTCCGTAATCGTCTCCGGATCGATCCCCAGATTTTCAGATATTATTTCTTTCACTTTTTCAAACATGATTTTCTTCCTTTCTTTCTGAATCGTTATTGAATTTTTGTTTTATGTAAACCGGTCTGTTTTCCGGATTACTTTTACCATTTGAGCAGCGAAGCACACCATGTAAGCCCCGCGCCAAATCCTGCCATAACAACCGTCTGGCCTCTCTTCAGCATCCCTCTGCGGTTCATCCCATCAAGAAGGATCGGGATGCTCGCCGAAGAAGTATTTCCGTATTCCTCTATATTTACGGGAAATTTTTCAGCCGGTTGCCCCAAATGCCTTGCCACAGCCTCGACGATCCGTTTGTTTGCCTGATGCAAAATGTACCAGTCAACATCCTCCGGACGGACGCCGTTTTTTTCCAGCACCCCGCTGATTGCTTCCGGAACCCTGCGCACCGCAAATTTAAATACGGCATGGCCGTCCATCCGCATATATGCGTCTTCCGGTCTTTGCTTTCCCAGCCCGGTTTTACAGGTCAGCGCATCACCCAGCCCGCCGTCTGAACATGCAAACGGAAGATAACCGCCGCCCTCTTTGGCCTTCAGGACCGCCGCTCCCGCCCCGTCCCCGAAAAGGATGCAGGTTCCCCTGTCCTTCCAGTTTGTAAGCCGCGACAGACATTCGCTGCCGATGATCAGAGCCGTTCTGTATATTCCCGCCGCAATCCCCGCCGATGCCGTATTGTACGCCAGCACAAAACCGCTGCACGCCGCATTCAGGTCAAAGCAGACCGCGTTTACCGTTCCGGTCAGCCGCTGAACCTCGCAGGCCGCGCAGGGGAGGAGCACTTCGGAAGAGATCGTTGACACGATGACTGCATCTATTTCTTCCGGCCGGATATCCGCATTTTCAAGAGCTGCTTTCGCCGCTTCCGCCGCCAGGGATACCACCGTCTCACCTTTTGCAATATGCCTTGCCCCTATGCCGGTCCGCTCCCTGATCCACTCATCACTTGTATCTGCAAGCTCTGACAGCTCGCAGTTATCCATCCGGTATTCCGGGATTGCCGAACCTGTTCCGCAAATAACCGTTCTCATATTGTTTCCTTTCATTTTGTGTTTCAAATATTTTTAATTTAAATTTATTTGATTATCAAAGTATATGAGCGCAGAGAGATTTTGTCAATCACTTTTTTCATTCTTAAGGAATAATTAAATTTTCCATCGGATATATCAAAAAACAGCCTGCCAGATGTCCTTCAACATCCGGCGGGCCGTTTTCCTCTCCTGCTGTCTGCATATCCGCATTTTCACGCACATATGCTCAAACAAACTTATTCAGTTTTTCATCATACTCATAATCGATGCCATTCAGCTTTTTCACGATTTCTTCCTTATCGGCGCCCAGGCCTTCGGCCAGAGCGTCCAGATCCGGATAGAAATCCCGGAGCTGGGTATTGACATAGCTCAGCAGCATCACAGGATCTTTGGGGATCATTGCTTAGTCCTCCCTCTTGCAGTATGTGGACAGCGCACCGTCTTTTGCGTCGATCACGATAATGTCTCCGCCCCGCACTTCCCCGGACAGGATTTCCCTTGCAGCCATAGTCTCCACATTTTTCTGCAAAAACCTCTTGAGAGGCCTTGCACCGTACATGGGTTCATAACCGCCTTCGATCACGTAATCTCTTGCCGCCGGCGTCAGTTCCAGACTGACATCCTGCGCTTTCAGTCTCTTGTTCAGGTCCGCCATCATCAAGTCTATGATATGGCCGATGTTTTCCTTTGTCAACGGCTTAAACATGATAATCTCATCCAGACGGTTCAGAAACTCCGGACGGAAATGCGCTCTCAGCTCAGATGTTACCATCTGCTGCGCTTCCTCCTTAATTTCGCCGTTGCCGCCTATGCCTTCAAGCAGATACTGCGAACCGATATTCGAGGTCATGATCAGGATCGTATTCTTAAAATCCACCGTTCTTCCCTGTGAATCGGTGATACGCCCGTCGTCCAGTACCTGAAGAAGTACGTTGAACACATCCGGATGCGCTTTTTCAATCTCGTCAAACAGCACAACCGAATACGGTTTTCTGCGCACCGCTTCCGTCAGTTGTCCGCCCTCCTCGTAACCGACATATCCGGGAGGCGCTCCGATCAGCCTTGAAACGGAATATTTCTCCATATACTCGCTCATGTCAATGCGCACCATGTTCTGTTCGTCGTCAAACAGGCTTGCCGCCAGCGCTTTTGCCAGCTCGGTTTTGCCGACGCCCGTCGGGCCCATAAACAGGAAGGAACCGATCGGTTTTGTGGGATCTTTAATACCTGCTTTGGAACGGATGATCGCATCCGTTACCTTCTGCACTCCGTCGTCCTGCCCGATGACACGCTTATGCAGTTCATCGCTCAGATGAAGAACCTTGCTGCGTTCGCTCTCTGTCAGCTTCGCTACCGGGATGCCCGTCCAACGGGAGATAATACGGCTGATCTCTTCATCCGTTACGCTTTCATGCACCAGTGAAAGGTCTTTGTTTTTCACCTTTTCCTCTTCAATGGCAAGCTGCTGCTGAAGTTTCGGCAGCTCTCCGTACTGAAGCTGCGCCGCCCTGTTCAGATCGTAATCTCTCTGGGCTTTTTCAATTTCTTTATTCATGTTTTCAATCTGCTCACGTAGCCTGGAAAGATTTTCTACCGCATTCTTTTCATTATCCCACTGCGCCTTCATGCTGTTGAACTCGTCTTTGAGTTCCGCCAGCTCTTTCTGCAGATTCGCCAGACGGTCCATGCTCAGCTTATCCGTCTCTTTTTTCAGCGCCGCTTCCTCAATCTCCATCTGCATGATCCTGCGGGAGAGTTCATCCAGTTCCGTCGGCATGGAGTCGAGTTCCGTCTTGATCAGTGCGCACGCCTCGTCTACCAGATCGATCGCCTTATCCGGCAGGAAACGGTCGGATATATAACGGTCAGACAACGTTGCCGCCGCTACCAGCGCGCCGTCTGTAATTTTTACTCCGTGGAATACCTCATAGCGTTCTTTCAGGCCCCTGAGGATGGAAATGGTGTCTTCCACCGTCGGCTCATCCACCATAACCGGCTGGAAACGCCGCTCGAGCGCCGCGTCTTTTTCAATATACTGGCGGTGTTCATCAAGCGTTGTCGCCCCGATACAGTGCAGCTCGCCTCGTGCAAGCATCGGCTTTAACATATTTCCGGCATCCATAGCGCCATCTGTCTTTCCCGCGCCTACGATCAGGTGCAGCTCGTCCACAAACAGGATGATCTCGCCGTCGCTTTTGCGCACGTCTTCAAGCACGGCTTTCAGACGTTCCTCAAATTCGCCTCTGTATTTTGCGCCTGCCACCAGCGCGCCCATATCAAGGGAAAAGATCTTCTTGTTTTTCAGGCCCTCCGGCACATCGCCCCGCACAATACGCTGTGCAAGACCTTCTACTACCGCCGTCTTGCCGACGCCCGGCTCGCCGATCAGCACCGGATTATTTTTGGTCTTTCTGGACAGGATCCGGATCACATTCCGTATTTCCGCATCACGGCCGATCACCGGATCAAGCTTCTGCTGACGGGCTTTTTCAACCAGCTCCTGTCCGTATTTGGCCAGCGTGTCATACGTTGCCTCCGGGTTGTCCGACGTCACCCTCTGGTTTCCTCTCACTGTGGAAAGAGCCTGCAAAAAGCGCTCGCTCGTAATTCCCAGATTATTGAAAATCTCCTTTATCGCCTTGCCCGGGTATTTGATCATGCACAGAAACAGATGCTCTACAGATACATATTCATCGCCCATGGCTTTCGCTTCATCCTGCGCCATCACGAGCACCTTATTCAGATCATTTCCGATATACGCCTGACCTCCTGATACCTTCGGGCGTTTTTCAATCGCCTGAATCACCATATTCGCAAAGTACTCCGGCTGAATCTCCATCTTCTCGATCAGTTTAAGGATCAGGCTGTCCTCCTGATTCAACAGGTTATACAGAAGATGCTCCTGCCCGATTTCCTGATTTCCGTATTCATAAGCGGTCTTTTCCAGATCTCTGACCGCCTGCAGAGATTTTTGAGTAAATTTATCAATATTCATAAAATCCCCTCCAGTTCTGATAGTTTCAAACAAACATCATCCTTGCTTTTTGTTTGTTCTAGTCGTAATATAACACGCATTGTTGGCACTGTCAACCCTTGAGTGCTAATTTTACAAAAAATAACTATCAGGCTCTTAACTCACCCCCCTCTCATATCACTCAGAATATTCTTATATAATTTCATTCACAAATACTCTTCTGTTTTCTTTTGCTGATTTTTTAGATGCTTCCAATACTCGAATAATGCTTGCTCCATCTTCAAAGTTCGGCGTTATTTCCGCCCCATCATGAATTGCAGAAAAGACATCTGCAAATGCATTCACAAAGGTATGCTCAAATCCGATAATATGTCCACTGGGCCACCATGCTTTCAGATATGGATGATCATACTCGGTACATAATATCGTTCTATATCCCTGCTCGCTAACCGGCTGCGTGTAATCAAGGAATTCTAATTCATTCATACGCTGGAACTGGAAACGGATTGCTCCTTTTGTTCCATATACCGCAAAGGAATTCGCATTTTTGTTTCCACATGCAAAACGGCTTACTTCGATGGAACCAACTGTTTTTCCTTCAAATTCAAGCAGCATGTATGCAGCATCATCGACATCCACAACCCCTTTTCCCTCTTTATTCGGAAGAGGTCTTTCTTCAATAAAGGTACGATGCAGCGAAGTTACGGAAACCGGTTCTCCTACTAAAAAACGTGCCAGATCTACTGAATGGCTTCCCAGATCATAGAGAGCACCACCACCGGCATATTCATTTTGCATTTGCCAGCCGCACGGCATATCAGGATTTAATAACCAATCCTGAAAATATTGTCCATGCCATGACAAAATATCACCTAATCTGCCGTCTTCCACCAGTTGCTTTGCAAATGCAACTGCAGGTACACGTCTGTAATTATGGTTCAGGTAAGATACAACACCTGCTTCTTTTGCAGCTTTGGCCATCTCCATACACTCATCATAAGTTAACGCGCAAGGTTTTTCACAGATGATATGTTTGCCGTTTTTCGCTGCTTCTATTGCCATCTGTGCATGCATATATGTTGGTGTTACGATATCTACGATATCAATATCGTCCCGCTTTACTGTTTCACGCCAGTCATAAGAAACCTCTTCAAAGCCCCAATTATCAGCAAATTTTTCCAATCTGTTTTTGTCTCCTGCTACTACTTTCAAATTTACGTCGTAGGGCAAGTCAAAAAACTTTGTTACTTTCATCCATGCATTTGAATGGGCGCGCCCCATAAATCCTCCGCCGATCATGGCAATATTTAACGTTTTTTTCATATTTCATTTCTCCTGTTCTTTTCCAGCAATTCCGTAAACAAAACTACTAATTGACTCATTGTTCTTGGCACATGGAACGGTCCTTTAAATAATGTTCCTTTTGTCGGCGGTTCTGTTGGTAGTCCTTCTCTGCGTAAATAACCGTACCACTCTCCAAACTCACTGTCTGAAAAATGTTTCATGGAGTAATCCCAGCACTTTTCAAACCAGTCAAAATACTTTTCATCTTTGAAATAGCAGTATAATTTCATTGCACATAACAGCATTTCACAATGAGGCCACCATAACTTCATATCGTGTTCATATACCTCAATCGGTAAGCCATCACAATCAATGAAATATAATAATCCGCCGTATTTTTCATCCCAGCCCTTTTCTGCCGCCATATCAAACATTAATGCAGCCTGTTTTGACAGTTCTTCGTTATTTTCATAGATCGCTTCGTCCAGCAGACACCAGGCTGATTCAAAATCATGACCAATGCCTACTCTTCTGCCCTCACAGAACTCATGATATACCCCGCCATCCGGTTTAACAAACTCCAATGTACATCCCAGCTCAGGTTTGATATGGTATTTTACAACCTCTTCCGCTGCTTTTTGAGCTCTCTCATCATAGATATCTTTGTTTTCCGGATCTACTCTGCGCATAATGGTACTGAGCATGATGGTTCCCATAGGATCAGACAAAACCCGTCCCGGTCTCATTCCCGGAATTCCTTTCGGTCCCAATCCTACCGGATCTTCCATTCCATGGTCCAGATCCCAAATCAGTTTGGCTGCATCAATCGCGTGTTTTTTCGCTTCCGGATCTCCTGTTGCAATCGCATATTCAGCATTTGCCATCGCATAAAATCCTTCTGATGCATGATAACGTCTCTGGCGAAGCGGCTGCCCCTCACGGGTAGTAATAAAATACAATCTGTTTCCCTTTTCACGGTTTACGCAATGCGCTTCCAAAAAATCCAGGCAGCTTTTACTTGCTTCTAACCATTCTTTTCTTTCACCAAACAAATTACACATATTGGCAAATGTCCATCCGCATCTGCCCTGCATCCATACACTTTTATCCTCACAATAAACGTTACCTTTTCGGTCAAGGAATGTCATAATTCCACCGTATTGAGGATCCATTCCATGTTCTAACCAAAATTTCAGACTTCGGTCTAACTCATCCTGAGCAAGCTTTCGGTAGTTTTTTATTTTTTCAATATTCATCTACTCTCACCTCATGAAATAAAAAAGGAATCGTTAAAACTATAAGCGATTCCTTTTAAGTCAATTAAATACTATTTTCCAATTCTTTCAGGTATTCAAGAGATTTTCTTGCAATGGAATCAGCATTTGTTGATCTGGAAGCTTCAACTTCAACCGTGATATATCCATCATATCCAATTTCCTGCAATGCCAGATATAATTGTTTGAAATCAAGTCCGGCTGTTCCCGGCTGTTTTCGGTCAAAATCACAAACATGGATTGCTTTCAAATCTTTCCCCATCATATAAACGTAATCTGCAGGATCCTGCTTTCTGTTCACTGCACTTATTACGTCAAACATGAGTCCTACGTTATCCATATTTGTTTCTGCTAACATATATCTGGCATCTTCCGGAGAATCTACCACATTCGTCTGAGAAAGAGGCTGCTGGATCAAAACAGAAATACCGATCTCTTTTGCAAAAGCAGCTACTTCTTTTAACGAATTTACACTATTTTTCCACGCAGTTTTTTTATCATCTCCATAAAGTAACCAGCCCGGAAGATATGTAATCGAATCTGAATTCCATGCTTTTGCCAATCTCGCACATTCTTTCAGATATTCTATCGTCCATCTTCTTTCTTTCTCATTTTGTGTCGCTACATTATAACCCGGACCTCCTGCCATAAATGGAATAATGCTCGAAACAGCCAAATTATGTTTTTTAAATTCTTCTAAAAAATAGTTTCTTTTTGCATTATCAAGATGATATGGCCATGCATGCGGCGATGCCGTAACTACTCCCAAGCCATCATATTTAATTCCCGCAACTCTTTTAATGGTTTCTTCCAACGTGTATGCAGGTACCCATGAGCCCCCGCTTCCATAAGTAATGGAACAGAATGAATACTTCATAGTTCCTCCTTTCGCTATCACTCAGTATAATCAGTATCTACCCACTCACCGGTTTCACTTGATTCAGCAATCGCATCGCAAATACGGCAAATGACGTATCCCTGATAGAAATCCGGTACAGATGGAGTATCTTCCGCAATTGATTTAATAAAGTCATAGCATTCAATGATCTTCAGTTCTCCATAACCAATTCCGATGCCATCGATCGGCCATAATCCATTTCCATATGGGTGAACCGGACCTCCCGTAGAAATCGTTCTAAACCCCTGACGGTCTGCTTCATCACTTGAGAAGAATACCTGCAGCTCATCCCGACGATCGTACCTGAACAAAATTGCACCTTTTGTGCCATACAGTTCAAATGAAATATAATTATTTCTGCCCCATGCATTTCCTGATGCCTGTAAGCTTCCAATCGCACCGGATTTAAACTTCATGGATACAGATACTTCATCATCATTTTCCACATCATGCAGATCTGCAGATCCCGGGAATAACGGTCTTTTCGGAACAAATGTTTTTAACATTGCATTTACAGAAGATATTTCTCCGCACAAATACCTTGCAAGGTCAAGTGCATGTGTCCCAATATCGCCTAATGTGCCGTAGCCGGCGATATCTTTTTTCTGTCTCCATCCCATCGGGCTGGTAGTATCCCCGCCTGCCATGTAGCTCCCACGGTAAGTTACAATATCGCCAATAGCACCTTCATCAATAAATTTCTTTGCAAGGACCACCGCCGGAACTCTTCTATAGTTAAATGCCAACTGATTCTTTACTCCGGCTTTCTTTACGGCGTTTACCATTCTGAGAGCATCCTCTGTTGTCGTAGCAATCGGCTTTTCACACATAATATGCTTTCCGGCTTTTGCTGCTGCAACTGCAATCTCACAGTGAAGATTGTTCGGTGTTGAAATATCAACAATATCAATCTCCGGATTATCAACGATTTCACGCCAGTCAGTAGTATAGTGAGCAAATCCATATCGTTCAGCACCTGATCGCGCTAATTCTTCTGTCACGTCGCAAAATGTATGTCTTACCGGAATTGCCGGTGCCGGCCAGAAAAACATGGGCATACCTGCGTATGCTAAAGAATGCGCCTTCCCCATAAATCCGCCACCGATTAAGCCTACATTATATGTTTTCATATTTACCGCTCCTCCAGTCATTAATCCATATTCAGTTGTTTTTCAAGAGATTTCAAATGTTCCAATGTTTTTCTGGCCAGTGAATCCATTCCCACCGTACGGCCAAACCCAATCTCCATGGTGATATAGTCATTGTAATGAATATCCTTTAATGCCTTCATCAACGGTAAGAAATCTACGCTTCCCATGCCCGGTGCAAGCCGATTGGAATCACTAAAATGAACATGTTTCAGATAATCACCTGCAATGTAAACATAATCTGCCGGATTTTCTTTTCTGAAGAGAGCATGTGCAACGTCAAACATTAATCCAACATTCGGCATTCCGGATTCTTTCGCCATACGGATCGCATCATCCGGTGTATCGATAATATTACTGTCCGTTGCAGTCGGTTCGATACATAATGTAACATCTTTATCCAGCGCATACTCTGCAATTCTCTTTACTGAATCTAACGCATTTGCCCAGGCAACATCTTTGGGTGTTCCAAATAAAAACCAGCCCGGAACAAGCGCAAGACGATGGCAATCCCATTCTGCCGCTAAGTCAATAACATTTTTATTGTATTTTATCGTCCATTCTCTCTCTTCCGGAATAACTGATGCAATATTGCATCCCGGTCCGCCTGCCGGCATAGCCATAACCGAAGAGCATTTCAGATTATACTGTTTCAATAAGTTTGCTATATTTTTACGATCATTTGCATCCAAATAATCCGGCCACGCATGTGGCTGTGCACAAACAATTTCAATTGCGTCGTAGCCAATGCGAGAAAGTCTTTTAATTGTCTCATCCAACGGATAAGACGGGGTATGTGTTTCCATGCTGCCATAAGCAACAGAACAAAATGAATACTTCACAATCTCGCTCCTTTCATTATGTAAGCTTTATTAGGCGTTTGCGAAACGCCAGAACCCGCATAAATACGGGTTATTTTTTGTCACAAAATAAAACAACTCCTCAGTGGTTTATGGTAAAATTGAGTTGTCCAGAAACAATCAACCATCCACC
>Ga0129309_1001022_pt1 | contig 16628 bp, 16 predicted proteins | sample L1105metagenome_FD_94439 | JGI IMG/M metagenome (GOLD analysis project Ga0129309, IMG submission 94439) | Ring-tailed lemur group fecal microbial communities from Wisconsin, USA - L1105 metagenome | ecosystem: Host-associated > Mammals > Digestive system > Large intestine > Fecal | place: USA...
AACTTAAAATTCAGCTAATATATAGCTCAAAAATATCATTATTTTAGCAGGGTTGGCGATTATGAAGAAAATTACAAAAATTGACTTTCCAATCGATACACAGACCAATCAGGAAATAAGGGAGCATGGCAATTCCGATCTGCCGATCGGCGTCTATCAGCAGCACATGAACCTGTACCGTCAGGGTTACTCCCCGTGGCACTGGCATAATGAGGCAGAATTGTACTTTGTTCTGGAGGGTACGGCAAGGATTGTTACGACGACGGGCGAATATATTATCGAGGAGACAGAGGGCTGCTTTATTAACCCAAACTGCATGCATGCAATGTATCCCCATGAATGTGACGATGTGATCTTCCAGACGGTTGTATTTGATCCGATGATACTCTCCAGCAGCATTTCGATGATGTTCAACGAAAAATACCTGTATCCTCTGCTCAAATGCAAACAGATCCCGGCAATCGTCATCGATTCAAAAAATCCCTTTCACACCTATATTTATGAGCGGGTCTGCCATATCATTTTTCTGTACAAAAAGCAGGAATTTGGATATGAAATGATCGTGCGGAACAGCCTTGCCGAGATATGGCTGACTTTGCTCAGGCTGTCAGAAGAAAACATTAAAAATGCCCCGCATGGAGCCGATATGGATTATGAAAGGATTCATGATATGCTTTCTTTCATACATAAACACTATACGGATGAACTTTCTCTTGAAACCATTGCCGGAGCAGCTTCCATAAGTGTCAGTGAATGCTGCCGCTGTTTCCGGCGCTGCTTAAAGCAGACGCCGTTTGACTACCTGATCGAATACCGCATTCGGCAGGCTGCCGAATTGCTTTTAGATACCGATAAAGCCATCTCTGAAATCTGTACGGCGGTCGGATTTAACAGCAGCAGCTATTTCAGCAATAAGTTCAAAGCGCTCATGGGGACAACTCCCAGAGACTACCGCACCCGGCAGAAAAAGAATCAGAAAGGAGAAGCTTCCAATGAAAAAGCTGCTTCTGATCACAGGTGACATAGCGGCAGGAAAATCGGCATTTTCAAAAATTTTGTCTGAGCGGTACTATGCCGTTGTATTCCAAAAAGATACTGTAAAAGAGATCCTTGGCGACCGCGTTGGCTTTCATAACCGCACGGAAAACAAGGTTCTTTCCCACGCGGCGGTTGATATTATGTGCCATGTTTTTTCACGGATCGCCAAAGCGGGCGCTGATGTTATTCTTGAAGCAAACTTTCACGAAGATGAATTAAACAGGCTGCATACCCTTGCCGGTGAAAACCAATACGCCGTATTCACGCTTGTGCTGCGGGGAGACGCAGATGTTTTATATAACCGATACCTGCACCGTATGAATAAAGAGAACAGACATCCTGTTCATTTATCCACAACACTGGATATAAAAGAGGATTTCATAAACATGACGAATCAGATGCACAGCGAAAAAATCCCCGGAAAAAATCTGGTAATAGATGCCTCAGACTTTTCTTATCAGAAAAATCCGGAAATCCTGAGCCGGATCGATTTATTTATGGTTTGATTTTTTATAATTTTCTGCCGACAGCAAAAGAGGGCGCCGCTAATGCTAACGCCACATAAGGAAGGAATTTGAAAACAACAATCAAACATCAACTTTTATGGGCGTTGCAAAGGCAAAAGCCAGCGTGAAAGGCGGAAATGCTTTCCACGCTGGCTTTTTTATACAGAAAATCAAATTGCACATTCGCCAAGAAGAATCCTCTTTGCTACAATGTAGGCGAAGGAGGTCAAACGATATGCGAAATTCAAAATACTACATAGCGATTGACGAATACGAACGGAGAATCATCATCAATAGCCTAAACAATTTGAGAAACAAGCTGATTACGGACGGCAGATACACCGATGCGGTTGATGATATCCTTCTAAAAGTCGCAAATGCGCCAATCAAAAAATTCAAGGTCAGGATTACGGAGGATTAGATTATGGAGAAAACAATATTTGAGCAAATGGGCGGAACTTATCACGAGGAAAACGGGTATCTTATCCCCAACCTTACCTTACCGCCCGAAGAAGAAAAGCATATCGGGATATGGGGACAGCGGCATAAACGCTACCTGAAAGAGCATAGAAAAGCAACCTACACAACGCTGCTTACAAACGGAAATCTGAACAGTTATCTTGCCGATATCGACCAGCAGGCAGAAGAAATGTTTTCTCGGCTGGTAAAAGAAATTGCCATAATGGAGGGCATAACTGAGAACCTCAAATTGGAACATCAAATGGAATGGGTGCAGCGTATAAACAATATTCGAAATAGGGTAATGGAGATTGTTAATAATGATTTGATATTAGCATAATGTCAAATCATTTTGTAGCTAATGAAAAAGTCAGTATAAAACAATAGATAGCGGCGGCAGAAATAAATCTTGCCGCCGCTTTTTGTAACGATTAGGTGCTTTCAGTATCATCACGGGTAATTCTATAATATGCTAACACTTCGCAAATATCTGGGTCATCGCATTCAAAATCACCAGCTTTAAACTTATTTAATGCAATAATTGATTTGGCTTTCTTCAGCTTTTGAGGCGGCAACATCTTGAATTTCGCCCACCATTCACTGGTTAAATTACAATCATGCTTCGTTACTGTAGTATAGCGATCAGCAAGACGCTTACGAAGATCGGCATCATATATTCTGCGATATATGATAAATGTTTCCGGCATCCAAAGGATTTTCATAAACTCATCAACATTACGTCCAAATGCTTCTTCAAAGAATTCGACACCACGTCCGATTTTGCCTTTTGTAGAATTAAGCACAGCTTGGACTGCACGAATAAATTTTCTGTTCCAATGTTCACCGATATAATCACGGTTCATAAAGAAATCTTTATCGTTTATCGGATGATACTTCATCGGGAACGAATATATGCTTGCTCCCAACTCTTCGCACAAATCTACATTCATTCTTAGACGATAGTAAAGTTCTTCGGGCTTGTCCTCGAAATTATACAAAAGATAGTTAGACAAATTTTTTATTCCGCTACCTACAGCTGTGCGAATGGATTTTTCGTAAATATCTTTCAATTTCCAATGGTCGAAAGCTATACGCAAAGGATAAATATTTACCTCTGCTAATTTATCCATCTTCGCTTCTGTAATCAAGCGAGAATCGATACCCTGATTGAAATCCACAATACGCTTTCTTTTTGAAGGTTTATGGGTTTTCTCATACAATGGGCGCACATATTCTTCCAATCCCAAAATGTCTTCTTTGGAAGCGGTATAGTAATAAAGACAGTGTACTTCCTCTAATTTGAGATACAGTTCCGTTTTTTCTGCATCATCTTTTAGCTTTTCCATTATCTCTTTATAGATAGAAATTGCTTTACGGATATATGCACGGTCGTTGTACGAATCCTTGAGATTATTAATCATTATCTCGTATTCGTTTGGCGGGGTATAAGTTGCACCCACCCCAAAACCGCAATCTCTGATTTCGTCAATGATTTGAGCGTAACATTTTGATGCCAAGACATTGTTATCGAGAAGAAGCAAGTCCTTTCTTGCACCAAAGCGTTCATCAGTATGTTGAATGCGCTGCTTAAGGTTGATATAATCACAATATTGCGGTTCAAGTTTAGGTACTGCACAGAATTTGCACTTATTTACGCAGCCTCTTGTCATATACGCAAAATAAGCATTATTTGCAGGGTAAACGTAATCTATCTCTTCAAGAATAGAGTAATCCAACGGAAGCTCATCAATAATAAGGTCATTATCGGCATCAATATCACCGGGAGTGTTCAACAACTAGTAGTATATTCTTTGAAAATCTGTGAGCCATTTACCCTTACGCAATACTCATCAATCGTATAACCAATGGACTTGGCGTAATTATAAATATGGTTGCGGAGGATAAAGGTGTTTCTATACGGAACCAATGTCATTTAGTTTAGCTGTCACAAAGGGGATTACGCCTATAGCATTTAGAAATAAGGAAAAAAATTTACTCAAAAAAGGCTTTCATCTTAAGATCATTTTTCGATAACAGGAAAATATTTATTTTTCTGCAGCACAAAAAGACGGTTTCGCTCCGCCTGAAAAAAATGTACAATAAGGTTGGGAAGATTATATAAAGCGGTAAGCAAACCGGGCTGGTGGTTGCAAACGCTTACGACGCTCGTATTTTCTTCAGGGTCTGACGGGCAGAACATACCTGCCTGTCAGACTTTCAACGGACAGGGCAGGACCGTTGTTTTTGCTTAAAAATTCATGACATATTTTGATTGCCATGGAATAGTTCACCTGATAGACATGCTTTGCAGTCTGTTTGCCAGCCACAGCATGTGCAGTTATGAAAGAGCAAAAATTATACAGGATCATACGGGCATAGATTTCCATACCGATGTATTCCCTGTTTTTACAGTGGAATTGTTCTGTTGCGATCGTCTGTTTTAAATCCCGGAAGGAAAGCTCTATATTCCAGCGGAGATTATAAAGAGCCCTGATTTCTTCCGGTGGGAAATCGTCTTCCGGAAGGTTGGTTATGATGTTTTCGCAGGTATCCTCTGAAATTGGGAACCGGACAACGCGCAGCTGCATGGAATATTCCGGATTTTCTTCGGAAATATAGTCGAAATCAATGTTTGCACAGACATATTTGTACAGATGGGCCCGTTCCGGATGCAGCATTTTTTTCTTCGACCGGGTACGGGAAAAAATCCTTTGCACGGAACAGGACAGTTCCCTGCCGGAAATATCTTCCCCGAGCAGCCTGGAGATATAAGAATCCTTAGCCCGGATCAAAAAATATGACTGATTCTCAATGGCATGCGCAAAAACATTGTAAGAACAGAACCCTCTGTCAGCAATAAAGACGGGTTTTGTATTGGCGGCGGGTTCAAAACGGTCCATGAGGCTGCAGAAAGCCCGGAATTCATTTTTCCTGCGGATGGGCTGCAGTTCAACATCAAGATAGCACCTGCTTAAAATATCATACAGGGGAATAACGTGGAGCATATTGAAACCGCGTTTGGATTTTCCACTTGGCGGATAGTAGGAATCGGGGTCTTTTTCATTCAAAGAGATATTAAATTCCGAACCATCACAGGCGATCAGTCTGTATCTGCCCTTATAAGTTTGGGGCTGAAAATGGCTGTTGAATTGTTTGAGCAGTAAAAGGAAAGCTTCGGGTTTCAGCTTGCTGCGCTGCTGATGAAAAGCGGAAACGGTAGCTGTATCGGGGCGGAAACCAAAATATTTCAATAACTCATGCTGGAGATTACCGCTTTCCATACAGATATAAAACTGCAAAAGATCCTGCATCGAAATTTTACGGTTGCGGGTAAAATCCCTGCCGGGATGCTTCACAAAAGGACTGGGATTGTGAGCCATAGACGAAATATCGTCTAAAAGAAGCGATTTTACATGATTGGCAAATGACATAACACGACCTCCTTGTAAGTAAAAAAAGTATCTGATTACTTACAAGGGCCGCTTTCGCTTCTATAAAAAAGGAATATCAGCGAAAGCGGCGCACAAATCGGAGGATTTGTCAACATATTTATACAAAATAAGTGGATTTTTTGAGTAACACCCCTGACTCCTAATGTAAAAAGAGCCTGAAGAATCAAGCTCTTAAATAATTCACTGACCTAAACTAAATGACATTGGTCCTGAATAGTTGCAACCGCTAAATTATCAAGTTTGACTTCTGGAGAACCAGCTTTTGAGGTCGAGTACGGAAGAATTGCGGAAAACTTTAATCTTAAACGCTTCAGTTCCTCACTTTCGTTAAGTTTTGTGACCTTTGATGCAAAGTAAGCTGTGTCATTCCATCCATCTGCATTTGCCTTATCGGGGAGTGCAAAAACCAACTCACGATAAAATCGTTCTTTTTGCATACGCTTGTTTTCACGTTTACAGCATCCAATTCCTACTTGACCTGCTACAACAGGGAAAACTTGTTTGTTATAAGCGATGTCGTCCACCTTAAATACGTGACGAGAACCATCAAGAAAATATTTGAGTAAAGGTTTTTCGCCCACAACTTGTAACTGGTCAGCTAGCGGTTTAAGATTAATTGGCTTTTTTGGAGAACCAGTCTCCCCAGAGTCTTTCCATTTCATTATTTTATTGGGGTCGTCATCGTAATCTATTGATGGCAAGCCGATAGAATCATAACTGTATTTGTAGGTGTGATAGCTTTTACCTTTGGTTTCTTTTTCAATAATCTCCATTATCTTAGGCACATTAGATTCCTCCTTATTGCCATTTATTTGCCGAGGAGAGCCAACGTTCAGATAAGTTGTTGTTTGCAACGGCAGCCTTAAACGGTTTTATAAGGAATTCTTTTATCGTTCTCAGCACGGTGCCGTAATCATCCGTTTTAGTATCAATTTTACGGACAAAAGCTTTCCATTTCTTTTGCATTGCTTCATCGTCATCAAAAGCCATAACTTGCTCAAACTGCTCTACTGTAAAGGCGTGCCCACGGTTTTCAAAGGTCTTTCTTAACGCTTCCGTAAGCGTTGCCCCGTCAAAATCAAATTTATTTGCAAGGTAATAGATATCGTAGTAATCTTTCATCCTGCTGGAAAACTCCATCAGACTGAGGATAGCGTCAAGTTTTTCCGCAATCGTTGTTTCAAGAGAATAGGTATTTACCGTTGGCGCAGTAAAATCCTCAAGCTGAGTAGGAATTTTTCTCTTTTCCTGTTTCGGGACAATGACATCGCCTACACCAAAATCAATACTGAACGGTGTCCTCGTGTTCTTGATTCGTGCTACAAGGGAAGCACCAATACCGGCGTATTTCTTTGCTATGGCGATAGGGGCGATATTCTTAATTTCAAAGGTAATAAAATTATTGCTGGTAGGAGTGCCGATAATTTCCTCCAATACATTTTTTAACTGTTCAGGGGTATTTGGTACTTTCCTAAGAAGAAAATCTACATCCACCGTTACACGGCTGTCGAAGTCTGTGATGGAGTAAATGAACAAACCACCCTTTAATACAAGATTCTCCGCATATTTGGATTTTTCCAATCTGCGAAGGAACTCTTCCTGACAGAAAAGCTGTAAGCATAACTGATAGCTTCTGCCACTCTCAGCAGCTTTGTTTTTTAATCGTGCAAGCACGGATGCAGCAATATCAGCCATTGAGCAATACCTCCATCAAATTCATAACCTTTGCATATAGCTTCATTTCTTTTGCGTATTTAGAAAGGGTGGCAAGATTTTTATTCTCATCTGCGGCGTAAGCGTTGACTGCTTTGCTAAAAGTTTCACTGTCAAGTTTTGTGCGATACTTAAAGCAATCACATATTGTACGCTCGCGATCATACACAGCAAGCTCCACACCGTTAAAGTTATCTATTGATTTTCCGATTTGCAAAAAGTCCTTTTGAATATAGTAAGCCTTAATCGGAAATTCCTCTATTTTCTTTATGGCACGGGACGCAGTTCTTGGTACGGCAATAGACCATTCACGAGGAGCAAAATCACTATAGCCATAATGAAACAAGGCAGACTCAACGCAAACAATTCCTTGCGGAAGAAACTCCTGTATGAATTGCTCCTCTGTTATTTGATTACTGTTAGGAAGCTGATAAAAACCTCGGCGGATTCTTTCAATAAAACCTTCTTTACAGAGTGCCGCCACCTCATAATTCTTCATACCCGCCGCTGTAAAGTCGGCGGTTTTGGCAATCCCGCCATTATTTATAATCACTTTTTGTGCAATTTCTTTTTTGTTCATGTGAGCACCAACTTTCCGCACGCAAACCCAAAACATTGTACGCACTTATTATATCATAGAGTAAGTGCAAATGCAATAGTTAATAACGGACAGATTGCGAATTTTGCGTGTAATTCGTAGAATCATTTATATTCAGACTATAGAAAAAGCAAATAGTATTCCCAGCTTCTCCGAAAAATATTCAAAAACTTTTCGGAAAGTATTGACAAACACCTATCTTGCGATGTATAATAAAACATCTTTTTCGTAGGGCTACAACTGAATATGGATTTACACAGATTTTGAAGGACGGCACAAGCCGACAACGCAGCGGTATGCTAATGAAAATACTGCTACCGTTTTCAACGCCTTTTGTTTCGGGGCGGAAACGGGAAAGGACGAAGCACGACTTTGAATTTCAAAGCCGGTTACATGAATGTGGAACCAAAACACTAAGGGGGGGAATTCTACCCTTTTGCTGAGTCGGTACACATTTGTGTGCCGGCTTTTTTTGTTGCCCAAAACGCCGGTTACAACTAAATGACCGGCTGAATGGGATATGTTTTTTCGGGAAAGTATCGCCAAGAGAAGAGCGTGCCAAGAAAAACGAAACGCCGCCTGAGATGGGGGTAGGAACTGCATTCAGGCAGAACGGCAAAAATAACAACGGGAGAGACAGCGGAGATGTCGCATACCGTAACAAGTAGGGAACTTGTACGGCAAGTTCCAACTCAAAACAGGCGTTGCCGCCCGTTTTATCTTTAGGGACTACCGTCCCTAACACCCTATTTTGAAAGGACTGATAAATCTATGAACAGAAATCCCAAAGAAAAATATGCAAGAATTGATATTCGGGCAAAACCGAAGGATAAGGACAAAATCAAAAGGCTGGCGGCGAAATGCAACCTCTCTGTCAGCGAATATATGGTGCAAAGAGCGTTGGGCTACGAGCCGAGAATGATTCCGCCCGACACTTTCTATGCTTTATATGGGAAGCTATGCGAGGTTTGTAATACAGAAGGTGCGTTATCGCCCAAAGCAGAAAACACCCTGCTTGACCTGATAAACTGTATTCATTCTGAGTTGCTCCTGCCGGGAAAGGAGGATTTGACGAAATGGCAACCACCGGCTTCTGGCCTGTCAAAGACAGGCTGAAGGAGGTTATCGACTATGCAGACAATCCCGACAAGACCACCGATAAAAAGTATCTTGATGTGGATTTATATGCCGCCCTGCGGTATGCAGGAGATGACGATAAAACCGATAAGAAGATGTATGTATCCGCTATTAACTGTCCTGCCAAGAGAGCCTATGAGCACATGATGGCAACCAAGCGGCGGTATGGGAAAACGGGCGGCAATGTGGCGTATCACGGGTATCAGAGCTTTCAGGCGGGCGAGGTCACGCCGGAGGAAGCGCACAAAATCGGTTTGGAAACCGCAAGGCGTATGTGGGGCAGCGACTATGAAATCGTTGTTACCACCCATCTGAATACGGATAATCTGCACAACCATTTTGTTGTAAATTCCGTTTCGTTTAAGACCGGCAGAAAATTTGAAAACCATATCTCCGACCATTACCGGCTTCGGGAAATCTCCGATGCCGTATGCCTTGAATACGGAAAAAGCGTTTTGAAGGAAGCAGACTTTTACGGCGGCGGGAAAAAGGAATACTGGCTGAAGCAGAAAGGCGGTATGACGCACCGGGAGCTTTTGAAGCGGGATATTGATACTGCCCTTTCCCAGTCCACCAATTCCAAAGCCTTTGAAATCCGACTGAAGGATATGGGGTACGAAATACGCCGTGACGAACGCTTCGCCCACTACTCCGTAAAAGCGCCCGACTGGCAGAGAGCCATCCGCTTAGACCGATTGGGAAAGGAATACACGCCGCAGGCGATTCGGGAAAGACTGCTGGACAATCAGCGATATGTGGGCTATGTCCCCTTTCAAAAGCCGAAATATACGCCGCTGCTGACGCTGGAAATTGAGTACCGCAAAATAAAGCGTATGGACGGCATACAAGTATTGTTTGAACTGATTATCGAATTATGTAAGCTGATTACAGGCAACAATATTTCTTCTGCTGCTCCACGCCCACTCTCTCCCGCAATGCGGCAGGAAGTTGTAAAACTGGATAAAACGCTGAAAGAATACAAGTTCCTATGTGAGAATCACATTGATTTCCCACAGGAGCTTGTTTCGTTTATGGAAGAAAAACGGAAGCAGATTTCAGAGTTGGAAAAAGAACGCCAGTCCATATACAACCGTAACCGCCATAAAAAGAGCAAAGAATTAAACGCCGAAGCAAGGGCGATCTCCGTCAAAATCAAGCCTCTGCGGGAGGAATTATCCCTTGCCAAAGCGGTTGCGGTAAAGATTCCGAAGCTGAAAGAAGTAATTGAAACTGAACGTCAGGCAGAAGCCGCCGTTCTTACGAAAAATAAGGAAAGAAGGTATGCACGATGACAAATACAATATTGATAGAAAACCCGCCGAAGAAAAAGGCGGCAAATATCCCGACAGATAAGCTCCACACCTTTGAGGGGCATCCCTTTCAGGTTGTGGACAACGAGGAAATGGAAAGCCTATCCGAGAGCATAAAGGCGCAAGGGATTATCTCTCCGCTGATTGTCCGCCCAATGGAAAGACAAACAGATGAATATGAGGTCATATCGGGACACCGCAGACTGTATGCGGCAATTAAAGCAGGACTTACGGAAGTTCCCGCATTGATTTATCCCCTTGACCGAAATCAGGCAATTATCGCCGTAGTGGACAGCAATCTGCACCGTGAGAAGCTGCTCCCATCCGAAAAGGCCTTTGCCTACAAAATGAAGCTGGAAGCAATGAAGCGGCAAGGCAAACGCACCGATTTAACCTTGTCGCAACTTGCGACAAAGTCTGACTCCGCTGCCGAAATCGGAAAAGCAACAAGCGAAAGCCGGGATCAGGTATTCCGATATATCCGCCTTACAAATCTTATCCCCGAACTGCTTGAAAAGGTGGACGAGGGTGCAATAGCGTTCAGCCCAGCCGTGGAACTCTCCTACCTTACCGAGAAGCAGCAGGAAATTCTCCTTGACGCAATGGCATTAAACGACTGTACCCCCTCCCACGCACAGAGTATCCGACTGAAAAAGCTGGCACAGCAGGGCGTTCTTTCTTCGGACAGTATCTATGAAATTTTATCCGAGGAAAAAGCCAATCAAATGGAGCATATCCGCTTTAAGGTGGAGGATTTGCGTGGTTTCTTTCCCAAGAATTATACCGCAAAGCAGATGACAGATACCATTTTGAAGCTGCTGTATGACAATCAGCGCAAAATGGAGCGCATACGCCGCAGCCGTGAGGAAAGGTAAGGTGACGACATGAAAAAGATAGATGATTTTACGGTCAATCCGAATGTGATATGGATGCTGCCGCCTGAGCCAATGGATGAAAATGAACCTGTCAACTTAACACAGGCATTAACGCCACGCTGCCCCGATATTCGTATTGAAAGTGGAAGGCTGGTTCGGTTCAGTGGTGAAAACGAGTTTTCCTTGAAAATCGGCGGCACAACTTATGAGGTCAGCACCCATTTCAGCACGAAAGGCAAGCAAAGCGTGCTGGAGCAATTCAAGAAACTGATACTGTCCGAAAAGCTGATTTGATATTCGCAAAGTAGAAAATGACGGCTGGGCATAGTAAACTAATTTTGCCTTTGCTATGCCCGGTTGTCGGAAAGGAGCAAAATTTTATGGCAACAGCAACAAAAACAAATGGGCAGACAGATGAAAAAATCACAGCTTTGTACTGTAGACTTTCCGTGGACGATGACAATAAAGACGAGGAATCCAACTCCATCACCAACCAAAAACAAATTTTGCAGGACTTCGCCCGAAAAGAGGGATATACCAATACGATGTTCTTCGTGGATGACGGCGTATCGGGAACAACCTTCCAAAGACCGAATTTTATGCGCATGGAGCGTATGGCGAAGAACGGGAAAATCGGCACGATCATTGTAAAGGATTTATCCCGCTTCGGACGTGAGCAGGTGGAGATGGGCAGGCTGACGCAGGTGGTTTACCCATCGCTCGGTATCCGCTTTATCGCCATACAGGAACGGGTGGACACGCTGACCGGCGAGGGCGTGGAGATGATGCCCTTCCACAATATCTTCAATGAATGGTATGCGGCACAAACCTCCAAGAAAATCCGTGCAGTGTGGCAGTCCAAATCTGATAACGGAAAGCGGGTATCCGCAAACATTCCTTTCGGATATGTAAAAGATACCGAGAACAGCGAACAGTGGCTGATAGACGAGCCTGCCGCAAAGATAGTAAGGTATATCTACAATCTTTGCCTTGCAGGAAAAGGTCCGTCCCAGATTGCCCGACAGCTTGAGCAGGAAAAAATAATGATACCAAGCGCATATTATGAGTCCGTTGGGAGAAAGCACGCCCACAAGGTACCTCTCAATCCGTATTTTTGGGATCAGAAAACGATTGTCCACATCCTTGAAAATCGTCAATATACCGGCTGCGCCGTCAACTTCAAATCAACAACGGTCAGCTACAAGGTTCACAAAAAAGTGTATAAGTCTAAAGAAGAACAGGTAATCATTCCTGATATGCAGGAAGCGATTATACCGGAGGAGGATTGGCTCAGGGTGCAGGAATTAAGAAAAAACCGCCGTAGACTTACAAAAACGGGAAAAACAAGTCTGTTTTCAGGGTTGGTGTATTGCCCGGACTGCGGTGCGAAACTGCACTTCAATGCGGCGAAAAGTATGACAAGGAATCAGGAGCATTTCCGCTGCTCCAACTACAAATCGGGGCGTGGGAAATGTGCGGCACATTACATCCGTGATGTTGTGTTGGAGCAAATTGTATTGGAAGCGGTTCGGAACTTATCCGACTTTGTCCGCTGCTACGAGCCGGTATTTCTGTATATGCTGGCAAAGAAGAACAATGCAATGCGGCAGAAGGAATACAAACGGCTTCAACAGGCGGTTGAAAGCGGCACAAAGCGGATAGCGGAGATCGACAGGCTGATTGAAAAGGTCTTTGAGCAGAACGCAAGCGGCGTTCTCTCCGATGAACGGTTCGCTAAAATGCTCCAGAACTACGAAGCGGAGCAGAAAAAGCTGACGCAGGAGGTTGCAGACAACCAGCAGACCTTGCAGAACGCCGAACAGCAGGTTGTGGATTTAAGGCTGGTACTCCGTACCCTTCGGGAGATGACGGACATTCAGGAGCTTACGCCTACCCTTGTCAATTCGCTGATTGAGCGTATTGAAGTCCACAACAACGACAAGTCAAGCGGTCATTGCCACGTAAAGGTGGACATCTATTTTACAGCGGTTGGAATGATTGATATTCCTACCGAAAAGGAAATCCAAGCGACGGTTGAGGAAATACGGAACAATCCGCAGGATTTCAAATTCGTAGCATAACGAAAGATACGGCGCAGCACCTTAATCGGTACTGCACCGTATCCCCTACATAATTACTTCCTTATCTGGCTGCGCCAAAAATGCACCGCCCTCTTCTAACCGTTTCGTTTCTGTTTTATCTCTGTACACGCGCTCCTGCGCCGCCCATGATCGCTTCTACTTCTTTCTTGCTTGCCATGGTCGTATCTCCCGGCGTGGTCATTGCCAGTGCGCCGTGTGCTGCGCCGTAATTTACTGCCAGCTCAGCGTTTTCTGTTGTCATCAGTCCGTAGATCAGTCCGGATGCAAAGGAGTCTCCGCCGCCTACACGGTCCATGATCTCCAGTCCCTTGTAGTCTTTTGCCTTGTAGATCTCTCCGTCTGCCCAGCAGATCGCGCTCCAGTCATTTACGGTCGCCGTCTTAACTGTACGAAGTGTGGTCGCTACCGCTTTGAAGTTCGGGTAGGTCTTTGCAGCTTCGTTGATCATCTTCTTGTAACCGTCAAGGTTCAGCTCTTTCAGGTTTGCATCATTTCCTTCGATCTCGAATCCAAGGCATGCCGTAAAGTCTTCCTCGTTGCCGATCATAACGTCAACGTATTTTGCGATCTCTTTGTTTACTTCCTGTGCTTTTGCCTGTCCGCCGATCGCGCTCCACATGGACGGACGGTAGTTCAGGTCATAAGATACGATCGTGCCGTATTTTTTAGCTGTCTTGATCGCTGCCAGAACGGTCTCGCAGGACTGCTCGGAGAGAGCCGCATAGATACCGCCGGTATGCAGCCAGCGAACGCCCAGCTCGCCAAAGATATAGTCAAAGTCAAAATCCTCCGGTGTTGCCTTGGAGATTGCTGTATTGGCACGGTCAGAGCATCCGACTGCACCGCGGATACCAAATCCGCGCTCTGTAAAGTTCAGGCCGTTACGGCAGATGCGTCCGATACCGTCTGTCTTCATCCATTTGATCAGAGAAGTGTCCACTCCGCCCTGATTGATGAAATCTTCCATCAGCATTCCGACTTCGTTATCAGCAAATGCCGTGATAACAGCCGTATCCAGTTTAAAGCATTTTTTAAGTCCGCGGACTACGTTGTATTCTCCGCCGCCTTCCCATGCACGGAAAGAACGCGCTGTACGGATCCTTCCCTCGCCCGGGTCCAGACGAAGCATAACTTCGCCCAGAGATACCGCATCATATTTACATTCGCTCTTTGGTCTTAAATTCAAATTCATTGTTCTCTTCCTCCTTAGCCACGGATTGATTTTGCAAGCTCTACTGCTTCTTTTGTCATTTCTTTGATCTTCTCAAATTCTCCTGCCTTGATCATGTCGCCTTTTACCATCCAGCTTCCGCCGCAGCAAAGGATCTTATCGCAGCTTAAATAATCTTTCAGGTTCTTTGTGCTGACGCCGCCTGTCGGCATAAATTTCACCATTGTGTACGGTGCTGCAAGAGCTTTGATGGTTGCAACGCCGCCGAACTGCTCTGCCGGGAAGAATTTTACAACCTTCAGACCGCGTTTTACTGCCTGTGCGATCTCGGACGGAGTGATACATCCCGGGAAGATCGGAATATTTTTTTCGATACAGTAATCAACGATTTCCGGATCAAAGCCGGGGCTTACGATGAATTTTGCGCCTGCGCCGACTGCACGGTTTACCTGATCGATCGTCAGCACTGTTCCTGCGCCTACCAGCATCTCCGGATATTTTTCTGCCATAAGGCGGATGGATTCTTCTGCTGCGTCTGTACGGAATGTAACCTCTGCGCAGGGAAGTCCTCCCTCAACCAAAGCCTGTGCCAGCGGAAGCGCGTCCTTTGCGTCATTCAGTACAACTACCGGTACTACCGCCATCTTGCTAAACTGTTCTGCCATTGTGCTCATTTCTCATTTCCTCTCTTTCTTTTATTATTTGGTCTCCAGATCAAATCCGAAATAACGTACTGCATTATTGTAGGAAATTCCCTTTACGATCTTTTCCAGAGCCTTATAATCAGCCGGATATTCTCCATTCTCTACCCATCCGCCGATCAGTTCGCACATGATCCTGCGGAAATATTCATGTCTCGTGTAGGAAAGGAAGCTTCTGGAATCTGTCAGCATACCTACAAAATTGCTGAGCAGACCAAGGTTTGCCAGAGAGATCATCTGCTCTGTCATGCCTGTCTTGTGATCGTTGAACCACCATGCGCTTCCCTGCTGGATCTTGCCGATCGCCGTGCTGTCCTGGAAGCATCCGAGGATCGTTCCGATCGAAGCGTTATCATTCGGATTCAGGGAATACAGAATGGTCTTCGGAAGCTCATCCGTCGTGATCAGGGCATTCAGGAAATCTGCCATCTGCGCGCTCGGAGCATAGTTGTTGATGCAGTCATATCCTGTATCCGGTCCAAGCTGTGCATAACGGAGCGTATTATTATCTCTCTTGCATCCGTAATGAAGCTGCATTACCCAGTTTCTCCTGTGGTATTCTTTTCCGACATTCAGCATGAACGCTGTCTTAAACTTCATTTCTTCTTCTCTTGTGACTGTGCCGCCCTGCATTCTCTTTGCAAAGATCGCCTCGATCTCCTCATCGGAAGCCGGTGCATACATCACATATTCAAGAGCATGGTCTGATACGGAGCATCCCATGGATGCAAAGAAATCCATTCTGTTGGAAAGTGCAGCTTTCAGAGAAGCAAAATCTTTCACCTCAACGCCGCTTGCTTCACTTAATGTCTTCAGGTAATCCGGATATTCCGGTTTTTCCAGATTCATGGCCTTGTCCGGTCTCCATGCCGGAAGCACCTGAACGTCAAAACTTTCGTCTTCTGCAAGCACTTTGTGCCATTCCAGCGAGTCTACCGGGTCATCTGTCGTACAGATCAGCGTTACGTTTGACTGTTTGATCAGGTTTCTTACAGACATTCCGTCTTCCTGAAGCTTTGCGTTGCAGAGGTTCCATACTTCTTCAGCCGTTTCTCCATTCAGGTAGCCGTCGTATCCGAAATAGCGTTTCAGTTCCAGATGGCTCCAGTGATACAGGGGATTGCCGATGGCTTTTTCCAGTGTCTCGGCCCATTTCTGGAATTTTTCACGGTCACTGGCGGCGCCTGTAATGTATTTTTCGTCTACACCGTTTGAACGCATCTGTCGCCATTTATAGTGATCGCCGCCCAGCCATACCTGGGTAATGTTCTCAAACTTTCTGTCCTGCGCGATCTCTTTCGGATTAATGTGGCAGTGATAATCCAGTACCGGCATTTTTTCTGCATAATCATGATACAGTTTCTGCGCTGCTTCAGTCGACAGTAAAAAATCCTGATCCATAAATGCTTTCATTTCTTTACCCTCCATATTTTCATATTTTTTTGATATTTCTTTTATCATTCCGCGGTCGTTCCCCGGCGGATCACGTCTCCCGACACGGTGATACTGTTTGAAACCTGCTCTCCGGACAGAACACGCATCAGCATCGACACCGCATTCTGGCTG